>Ga0307988_1001291_pt1 | contig 14418 bp, 19 predicted proteins | sample EllFjometagen183_FD_203166 | JGI IMG/M metagenome (GOLD analysis project Ga0307988, IMG submission 203166) | Marine microbial communities from Ellis Fjord, Antarctic Ocean - #183 | ecosystem: Environmental > Aquatic > Marine > Unclassified | place: Southern Ocean | collected 2014-10-08 | reverse complement strand
GTTTACGTGGACTATACTACGGTGTATTATACGAATCTACTCCAGATGGACATAAAAAGTTTAGCCTTGGAAGACTAATACTAGTCGTGTTGTTATTAGTTTCTGGAAATATATGGCTAACTGGTGCGGAGCTGCCTGCTAGTATGTTAACCGTTTTGTTAACATTCGTGGGGTATACCCTGGGCTCTAAGGGTCTAGCCGCTATTGAAAAAATAATAACCAAAAAATAATATGTTAAAAGCACTATTAGATATGTTTATGGGATTCCTGAAATCGGAGCAGACCGCTCCTATTGGTGGAATGAATCCTGATCTACAAATTAAGAAAGACGAAGTTGAAGAGCCATTCGTGGTTAAAAATATTATAGACGAACTGGCTAAACACGCAACACGCACATGGAATACACGTAAAGTTTCTGGGATTGAATATGTAGCTGTACATCAAGTTGCAGGCCCTGGAAGCATATCCGGTATTGCCAAATATCATACACGACCTGGAGAGCAAAATCACCTTAGTGAGAAGGGTGCTCCTGGAATTAGCTATCACTATGGTATAGATAAAGATGGTACATGCTACCAGCTAACAGAAGACAAGTATCTTACTTGGCACTGTGCTGGTAAAAACACAAAAGCTTTAAGTGTCCTAGTTGTGGGTAATTTTAATGGCCCAGGACATGAAGGAACAGAAGAGCCTACAAAAGAACAAATTCAAGCGCTTCCAAAACTACTTGATTACTTAAAAGGAAAGTATCCTGCTATTAAGGTTGTTGGGCATGGAGAACATGCAGCAGCAAGCCATAAAAAGGATTACTGCCCTGGTGATGTAGTTCAAGAAGCAATAAATACATATAGGAGCTAAAAATGAAAAGACTGTTTAATTTATCACTCGATTGCACTGATTATCTATTATCAAATAATGTTAAGGAGATTGCAGAAGCTGTAACAGGGTTAAGTGATATGGCCAAAACGGCCTCAGTGCATTCTGCAGAAGACATGGATGCCTTAAGTTCAGACGAAGTTGCGGTTATATTATATCACCCCAATTTAGGTGAACTTAAAAAGTTTGCATGTGATACACAGGGTATTACTGAAATTAATATTAATTTACTTTCCAGAGAATTAGATAGTCTCCCAGAAGAAGTTATTAAGCTGGCTGCAGGTAACCTAGGTTACGTAGCACAGCATATGAGTGTCGAGATTCCCGAGAACCTTAAGGTCTACCAGACTGGTACTTGGGAAGATCCTTATATTGATATTACACATTTAAATAAAGTTTCTTTCTACCAGAAGCTACAGGATGCTGTTACCGTGGAAGAGGTTATTGAAAAGATAGCTGAGAGTCCAGTTGACATCTATGATAGAAGCTCTTTTAGTGACGACTTTATCGATAATATTAATGCACGCCTAAAATTTACACACCACGAAAAGATAGCAGAGCTGTATGAAGACCTTAGGGATAACCATACTGACTTCACACCTGAGCAAATAGTCAAGGTTTTAGAAACCGCTGACAACATGGGCGATATGGGCAGAGCTATCAGTAAGGGTATGTTCAAGGGTGCTGAGGATTCAACCTATGGAATTACTAAGGTATCTTGGTATCAAGAGAATATAGATAAAATTAAAGAAGCCGATGTAGACTACTTAGCAGACTTCGAGAAAGAAGCCTTACTAGGTGATGAGGGAGAAGATATTTTTAATAGTCTCCCAACCCCTACTAAAGATAGACTAATCAAAGATTTTAGTTAATGGCTCCTATTAGTTGGTTCTTCATTTTCATGGGTGCAGCGTTCCTAGTACAATGGGGTATAATTTTATATCTTATTATTAGAAATTCTAAAACTGCATACCCACAAGCACGTGCAGGGGCAAGAGCTCCGCGTGTTACTAGTGGGGGTGCACCAAACCCTGGACATATAGATATAGATATCCCAACACAGAAATTAGACATACCAAAAGTAAGCTCCTCTAGCGTTAGGGTTAAATCTGAAAAGATTAAGACCAGTTCTAATGTAGAGAAGCTAAAAGATTTAAGGAATAACCAAAAATAATTTATGAACTCTGGAGTATATCAAATAAGAAATTTAGTTAATGACAAAATTTATGTCGGAAGTAGCAAGCATTTAACTCAAAGTAACAGTACCAAGCTTGCTATGAGTACTGAGAAAATACGAAGAAACTATTTGCTTGGCATGAAAAATGCAGGCAAATTAAAAAATGAAAATTTATTAAAGGAGTTAGATTATTTATGTCAGTCGGACTAGATGCAGGAACAGCTTATTTTATAAGCGCAAGAGACGGTGGTAGGATTCTTAAGGAGCACGACGCCTTCTTGACTTTATCCGGGGAGCCTAGGGCAATAAAGAGACAACTTTCAAGAATGAAAATTTCTTATGTAGAACTTAATAATAGAGTTCATATAGTTGGAAAAGATGCATTTGAATATGCTCAAATTTTTGGGAGTGAAGATCTCCGTAGACCTATGGTTAGTGGATTTTTAAATCCTAAAGAAAAGGATGCATTACCTATACTAAAAACTATTATAAATGAGCTACTGGGACCTCCAACTAAACCAGGAGAACTAGCAGTTTACTGTATCCCGGCTAAACCTATAGATGCTGATACTGAAGTCACATACCATGAGGACGTACTTGGACAAATTATAGAAAGTCTAGGGTATACTCCTATGGTAATTAAAGAAGCTGTGGCTCTTGCATACCATGGTTTAGTAGATGATAATCTTACAGGAATTGCGATTTCTCTTGGAGCAGGTCTCGCAAATATCGCCGTTATGTATGCTGGTATGGATGCTATTAACTTCTCTGTTGCTAGATCAGGTAATTTCATAGATGAAAATGTAGCACGCGACACTGCTACCACTAAAGCTAAAGTGCAGTTTATTAAAGAGAGCGGTGACGTTCACCTTGGTAATGCTAAAGTAAGCTTTGATGGTGGAGAGGCTAAGGTAGTTGAACATATACCTCCTACACAAGTACACGCTGCTATTAAAAGTTACTACGGTGTATTAATAACTTATATATTAGCTAATATCGCTAATCAATTTAATAACGCAGAGACTATGCCAAACTTTCCTAACCCAGTTCCAATCATAATCGGTGGTGGTACTGCCATGCTTCCTGGTTTTATAGACTTATTCAATGAGCAGTTAGAGAAGATGGATTTCCCAATACCTATTAGTGAGGTAAGACTAGTAGAGAATACACACGCCGCAGTTTCGCTTGGTTGTTTAAATGAGGCTATGTTAGAGGAGGAAGACAGTGAACCGGTCGTTTAAAAGCGAATTTATTAAAATAGCTGAAAAGAAAGATACAGTTAAAGACTTAATAGCAGGTGGGGTCGGAGGATCGATCTCAGCCTTAGCACTTAACCCTATAGATGTTATAAACACCGCTCAGCAAACCGAGGGTGGTAGTATAGGGGAGGTTACTAAAAAAATCTTTAAAGGCTATAAGAATATTCATGGTAAAGATATGGCTGGTGGGTATAAGGCTTTTTATAGAGGACTATCCTCTAAATTATTAAAGGTTGGTCCTGCAGGAGCTATTAGTTTTGCTGGAATGATGGCAACTAAAAAAATGCTAGATAAGAAATACCCAGAAAATAAATAATGACAATTTTAGAAATATTAGAAATGGCGAAAACCGAGGTAGTAGAGCCAGAGACTATCAGGAAATTAATTCCTGGTATCTCTGAAGAGGATTTTAATTCATTAGAAGCGATGATAACAATCAAGACTTCTAATTACGCGTTTGAGAATTTTTATGCGTTTGAGAACGTAGTACATGCTATGAATGGTGTTGTTCCAGACATAGATATGATAGAAGGATCTAGCCCGTTATGGATTTGGTATGCTTGTGAAATTATACAGAAATTGCGACCCAACATGGAGCTTGCTGCAGAAGTTATTCAGTACGTTAAGAAAATATTTATGGATGAAGGCATTTATTTTTTACATCCTTATATTACTAAAAATAACAGTACGGAAATAGCCACAGACAGTGAAGCCCGGATATATGCCGCAGCTAAACACAAAGCAGATAACGGACCTTACCCCATTAAAGCGGATTCATTCATCAACAGACAGGCTATTGAACTTTTAAAGATGGAAGTTTATGGCTTAAAAAAGGAGAATAAATAATGCCAGGTGCAAGAGTACCATTCGAACAGGGAACAAATGAATATAGTACTGGGTCTAATATTAAATACCCAAACCCTTTCTTTGATTTAGCTTCACAATATCTACCAACTAATATTAAAGCTCTATTTAAACATTGTAGAGGTTTTTATTATACTAATGGTTTCATTAGAAATATCATTACCAAGTTAACAGAGTATCCTATAACGGATATTTTGTTTGATACCCCGCTTGATCCTGAGACTAAAGAGAAATACACTGATGCCCTCAGGCATCACCTTAAAATTAAACAACTGCTTATAGAGATTGGTTTAGACTACTATACCTTTGGTAACGCTTTCCTAAGTGCTAACCTTAGATTTAAAAGGTATTTAAAGTGCGCCAACCCCCAGTGTGGTAAGCTACACCCAATACAGAAGATCGAGAAACATTGGAAGTTTAAAAACTTTGAGTTTCACGGTACCTGCCCTGATTGTATGCAAGAGAGTAAACCTTTTGGAGTAGAGGATGAATACATTAAAAATATTGAATCTTTTAACTTTATTAGATGGGCTCCAGAACAGATAGATATCGACTATGATGACACTACAGGAGAATCTATATACTATTATCGTTTAAGTAGCGTTCGTAAAAAGAAAATACTTAGTGGTAATAAGTCTGTGGTTTCTAAAACTCCTCTCTTATTTTTAAAGTCTTTAAAGGAAAAGAAACTGATACAGTTAGATTCTTCTAACTTATATCATTTTAAACGTCCTACGTTAGCCGAGGAGAATATGGCCTGGGGTAAACCCGCCATCCTGCCTGCTATTAAAGATTTATATTATATGCAAACACTACAACGTGGTAACGAAGCAGTTGCACATGAACATATAGTTCCAAAGAAAGCCATCTATCCGGCAGCTAACGGAGTCATAGACCCTTTTCAATCTATGAACCTAAGTAAATGGCGTGGCCAGATAGAAGAGCAACTTTTAAAATGGAAACGTGACCCTAACCATATTGGTGTGTTCCCTATACCTATTGGTTATCAGCAGCTAGGTGGGGATGCTAAAATGCTCTTACTTAGTCCAGAACTTAAATTTCTAGAAGAAAATGTTATTACAAACATGGGCCTACCTATTGACTTTATCAAGGGTGGGGCTTCATGGACAGGGTCTTCTATTTCTTTACGTATTGTTGAGAATCACTTTCTACCCTATAGAGAGATGCTAGAGGAGTTTGTTAATTACTTTGTAGTAAAGAAGTTAACTGACAGACTTGGGTATCCTAAAGTAAAAATAAAATTTAAAGAACTTAAAATGACTGATGACTCTGAGACAAAACAAATCATGTTAAACATGAGGGAAACTCGACAAGTTAGTCATAAAACGTTGCTTGACAAATTCGGACTTGACTATGACAAAGAACGTGGTTACTTGAAGCTAGAGCATGCTGCCAGAATGGAAGATGCTAAATCTGAAAGTATTACACAGGCTATGGCTCAAGGACTTGGACAAGAGATACTTGCAAGGCACGAAGCTAGGGCTATGGCCGCTCAACAAGATGAGCAACATAGACTTAGAGAGAAACCTTTTGAGCAAGATGTCTTAGCAGAGAATCAAAATGTATTTATGGAGACAGGGAAACTCATAGAGATGCTAGCCATCCAGATGAGCTTAACACCTCCAGAACAACAAGAGGCAGTATACGCCCGTTTAGCTAAAGACGCCCCAATGACTGCGGCTTTAGTACTAGAAAGATTTTTAGCGTCACAGGCCCCTGACCCTGAGGCAGTTGAGGAACCTGGTGCCCCTGTGGGTCCAGGTGCTGGAGCTCCTGAGAAAGGAAACAAGAAAGAGAATCAAGCGTCAACGGGATCTAAATCAAAAGGCGCAACGCGCGGGAATGCAACATAATGTGTAAGATAGTAATAGTAGAATCCGATGGAGAACTGAGAGAAGAGTTGCACGTAAAACTTTCTTCTCTATTCCCAGAACACGAAGTAGTAGCTGCACCTGAATACAGGTCACAGGCTTATAAAGAGCTTGAAGCCGCTGCAGAAAATTTAATAGAAACGTTTACGGAGGTTGTGAGTAGTCACACCACCAAAAGCTTTTGGAGCTAAAATGGCAGCAGATAGAGTAAACCAGCTGGATCAGATTTCTGAACAGCTAGGTACCCTTATAGGGGCAAAGTCGGGAATTTCAAAACCAAGTTTTTGGGCTGGAATACTGCTTACTATTATTAGTATGATAGTTACTGCCTCATTGTCATTTGGTAGCTTGCAAAGTGACCTTGAGAACCATATAGGCCCTAATGGTGCTAACTTGCATCTTAGCTCTGGACAGCAACAAGAGATGGTTTTAAATACTCAACACAGTACAGAGTATACTAGGAAAAATCTAGACGCCATTTATGTGTCCCATGAGGAAATTGACGGGATAGTTATAGAGATAGAAAACCAGGAAAAAGCAAAATGATAAAATACGGAGCGTTCGTAACATACAAATGCGCAGTATGTGGAAGGGAAGAAGAGGTACCTCTACATCTTAAAGAAAATCCACCTCTAGAAAAGTATGCTAACTATTGTACGCATAGTTGGGAAATAACAGGAGAGATAGCAAATGAGCAGACTGACACGGAAGAAGATTCAGATCTTCAACCTAGCGAAATCGGATCATAAAGCAGAATACGAAGACCTGTTGAATGACCCCAATGTTTCGCACATAATTAAAGAAGAGTTTACATACTCTAAAAAAACAGAACACCCGATCATATCGGTGTGGTACGAGGAATTTATAAAATGAAATATTTTGAAAAATTAGCCAATGGACTTTATGGAGCTGCATTTAACGAAGGAAGAGGTACTGGAGCTTCACCACAAAAACAAATGTTCGGTGGTGCCGGAAATGCTCCTGGTAAGTTAAGAGGTAGTAGGAGATCTAATATGCCTTTAGCTGGAAAGAAGGCTCAAGGTCATGCAGTAGTTGTAGAAGGCGATAGAATTGAGGGTCAAGATGCTAGAGGAAGCAGGCCTATGTCACAACAAAACTTTGCTGGTCAAGGGCAACAGATTGCTCTTAAGTCTGGTGGAAGTCAGGACGTTGGACCTAACAATACTCTAGTAGATAAGACGCCAGCTAGAGGTGCTCGTAATCTTGCTGGGAGTATGCCTAAAGCTACCCCGATTGCTCTTAAGTCTGGTGGAAGTCAGGACGTTGGACCTAACAATACTCTAGTAGATAAGACGCCAGCTAGAGGTGCTCGTAATCTTGCTGGGAGTATGCCTAAAGCTACCCCGATTGCTCTTAAGTCTGGTGGAAGTACTACAGCTCCTGGAGGAAGGGCAGCGCCTGGTAGAACAGCAGCAGCTGCTAGCAGACCTACAGGTAGATCGGGCCCCAGTGCTTTTGGTAGAGCTTTTGCTGGTGCTAGGAAATCAGGACAGAAGGCTTTTGATTATAAAGGTAAATCTTACCACACTAGACAGAAAGGCGAGAGTCAGAGTCAGTGGGCAGGTGCTATAAGTAGGGGGCAAAGTGCTCCTGCTAAAGCTTCAACTGCCACTGCTAGATCTTCAGCCCCTACCACTACTAGAAATATAGCTGGTAATTCAGGCACTCCAGGTAAAGCGTCTAGACCTACTAATAGACCTACTATGCAGACAGGTACAGCTAAAAGAGCTCCTGGGTTGGCGGCAACCAGAGCACCAGTAACTCAGGCAGGTAAATTATCTAGACCTAGTACTAAATTAACTATGCAAACTAATAGATCATCTAGACCAGCATTGGCCTCAGCATCATCTAAAAGAGTAAGACAGACTAAGAATATCCCTAAGGCTTAACATTAATAAGATAAAGACAGACCAAATTAAAATAGCCTCCTTTACCAAGGAGGCTATGGCTGTTTCTTTTTCTGGACACTTCTGGGATAGGCTGTATGCTCGTCCTGAAGTTAAGCGTGATTTAAATACTATCGATTCCATTTTACGTGGGATTGGTACCAAGGATACATTCGTTGAGGATATACCACAGCTTAGATATATACTATTGATGAAGAACAAAAGGTTCTTATTTCAAGAGGCTGCTAATACTGCTAAATATATTTTTGACGTAGAAAAAGACCCGGTAAGCGATAAGCATAAGCTTGTTGCTGTCACGGGCCTTAAACCAGAATACAGTTCTTATAATTTAGAAAATATTACACAGGTGCTCCTTCAACTGGGTTCTCGGGGGCAGTCAGTATAAACTTTCCAGCCTCTTCTGTGTGAGGTCCCTCTTCTAAAACTCCCTCAAAAATATCTTCGATAAACTTCCGTTTATCGTCCCAATTAAAATCTTTTTTACATCTCTCAACAGCGGCCATGTTCTTAACTGGCTGTTTATTATTGGCTTTCCACTTCCTGTACTCTACTTCTAAAGCCACAATAATACCTCTTACATCAACTACAGGTCTAACATGCCCATTATCCATTGCCATGTTAAAATGACCTACATTATTAATTAGGTGATCATTTTCTCCGAGTACCTCCGGTATGGCAGAGTTATATGGAGCTATAGTTGGTGTTCCAGTTGCTTGTGCTTCCGCTAAACTAAAACCAAAACCTTCTCCAACAGTAGTGCTGATGTTAACACACGCTGAATTATAGAGTATGTTTAGAGTACTCTCTGGGAATGGATTGGAATAGATATCAGCGTCATTAAGTTGTAGTGTGACATTCTCCCCCTCCAAGTCAGAGTTTCTATACCCTGCATTGTGTGCATGGGACTGAAGTGTGTTAGCAAATCCTGGACCCATGCCCTGCTCTCTAGGTACCATATGAAGATACGTTAGAGTATCTTTGTGTCCAGGAACAGTTTTAGTTATGTCATCTGTACTACACCCGTTTAGATCACATCGACCTCTTCCTTTTAAATACCAGTTTCCGCATTTACATACGTGGTATCCTTTAGTAAATAGTGCTGCTGCTCTGAGTGTCAGTGGTATTAGTTTACGTGGTTGGAATCTATTAATGTTTAAAATAACAAACCTGTCTCCCCAATTCAAACCTTTCGACGCACGCTCAGCTTTAATATGCTCTGCTGGTAATGGTTTGAATACATTGGTATCAATCCCATGGTCTAGTGTTAGAATTTTATCAGGGTCAAGTTTAGGAAAAGTATCTAGTATAGCCTGCTTTGCAAACTCAGTGTAGGTTATTACTACATCTGCTTGTACTATAGGTTTCTTCCATGAGACATTAACTGGTGTTCCATCAATTGGAAAATATATTACTTTCTTGGAATTTGGTGACTGTTTCTGAACCATATCCCATGCATCAGTAATATGAAAGATGTCTTGAAATAAGAATATAACATCTGGGTTAATTTTTGGGAGAAGCTTACTCATTTTCTTCATTCCAACAAAGTCTGGGTAATCCATGGCCGGGTATATAAACCACTTATTGGTATCATATTTCTCATCACCTTGGTAATTTATACCAAGTATATCCACTTCATACTTCTTATGTAAATCTCTTAAAAGGTTTTTTGCAACGATGCCAAATCCTGTTGCGACAGTTGGTGTATCACACCATACAAATAGGCGAGGTTTTTTATATAACATTATTTCTTCTGGTTATGTTACTTTAATATAATACATTCCTTATAGAAAAGCAAGGTAAAAAAAGAGAGAGGGACTCTTTTTTCCCATATACTCTTCTTGGTCTCCTATTTAGGAGGTCACCAATTTAATTAAAAGCCTGTTCGACATCGAAACAACACCGGGATGGCATCCATCTATATGGTTTAAATTATTGTACTCTCTCACGATCAGTGAGAGTTTATACCTGGTAAGAAATCTTTAAGTTTTCTTACATATTACAATCACGTATTATGATTGGAATCTGAAAGAGACTTAAAATTTTTACCAGGTATAAACTAAAAATCCTACCGCGATTATCCCTGGATAATCGAGCCGATTAACTCGTTATTTTTCTTTACATAGCGAAACGCTATACATTCGCCTAAGGTACCTACGGCGAGTATGTCTACAACAATTCTTTAAATTTAAACATAATACATTGTCCTGACGGACAATCACTTAAAACGCGCCAGGCGGTTTAACCTGCTACACCATTAAAGTGATCTGAAATATCTCTTATTGACGATTCGCCAATACTGTTGGCCCGGAGATAAAGCCGGGCCGCGAGTCTATTATGCTGTTAAGCAAACCCCGAAGGGTGTTATTCGTGTATACCTCAAGTACCTCGCCTGCGAACGCAATTTTTTTTTCTCTGCTGGAAACCCAGCTGTCAACCTGCCGTTATCTGGTCGAAGTCATCCTTAAGATGACGCAGCTAGCTGCGCGTGCTGAGCTGCGAGGCCTCAGCGCTCCTGCTGCAGCCGAGAGATCTCGTGAGATCCGACGGTGCGGCTGGTGTGCTGCGGTGCTGCAGTAGCATGCTTCGAAACAGGCGGACTGGTCTTCAGGCTGGCCTTCAGGCTGGCGGCGCTGGCCGGGTGCCCGGAGCTCTGATCAGGCGGGACCCCGAGACGGGGACGCCGACCGGACTGGTCCAGACTAGGCAGCCGGCTGCAGCAGCTGTTAAGCTGCGCGCGAGCGAATTCCTCTGATCTACGAAAATCCCGATAGGGAACCAGGTGTTAACCTGGTGTATTTTCTGATCCAAGAGGAATTTGAACAAATTCTTAATCCAGACGGAACGTCTGACAGTAGATAGCTCTACTATAAGCTACTTGATGGACTCCTTGCGGAGTCCGTAAGTATAGGTTTTTTTTACACTTGGATCGTATTCCAATTGGACGGTTTCGTAACAGAAGATCGCCAGCATCTATTACAGAACGTACACGCTTTCTGGAGTGCTAACCCACCAACATCGGTGGGGCAGTGCTCTTTGTGCGTCCCTGCTTTGTCCTGTTCTGCATGCTTGTGAGATATGTTAAAGAACACATCAAACTTGTAGCCATCTTGTTTCTGTTTTGCGAAACCATCGGCTAAACCTGTATAGCAGAATCCTATTCTATCCGTATTATAATACTGCTTGATCGGTGAATAATTATTTATATTCGCGTCGTCGAAGCTCAACCGTAAGGTTGTCAAATTAGGGATTTTTAATAGTTCTGGTATATACTGCTTTAAGTCATTTGTTGTGAGGTTCTTAGATATCATGAAGAACGGAAACTTCAGTTCTTTCAGGAATTCTAAGTGCTCAGGTATAAAATCGCCCGACCCGTACACCCTCACAGGTATCTTGTCAAGTCGGTCGAATTGTTTTGCTTTGCTCTTGCGAGCTTTCGTATATTCGTTGTTTAGTCTCTTAGCGAAGTCAACTGCGTCGTCTTTCACTCGTTTCGTGTTTCGTTGTATCTTTTGTAGATACGCTGGGTAAATCCTTTCCATATTATCGACGTAACAGTAGGAGCAGTTCTGCAAGCAGGTACTGTTCCTATCAAAGTCAATTGATAATATGGTCTTCTGGTTCCCAGTGAAACATTCCAGAGACATATATTATTTTGGTTATTGGGTTATTGGGTTTTTGGGTTATGCTTGCGGTACTTCGGTATACTTCCGATCTACGCCAGCCATGTAATCTTTATGTGAAATAGGCTCGATCAATTTAAATTTGGAGTAACGGATTTTCTTTGTGATATCCATTGCCCCAACAATATCTTTTGCCTGAATAAACATAATTCTTTCGTCTGTTGCCTTTTTAGTCACTATTTCCAGTGATGCTTTAAAATACATTATTTCGGTTTCTCTTTAATCATTTTTTGTTTAGCCACTTTAACCTTATTTTAGTCGTTTCGATATCGTCAAAAATGCTACCCCAACACCAAATGTTAGGAATGCTTTTATTAGATGAAACATATTTTATCCTCGGTTAAGCGAGACTAATTTCGTAGACTATGCTGTGTCGCAATACATGTATAAAACCCTGTTACATTCTAACATGAAGTCTTTTACAAGCCCTACTAATTTATCTTCTTCAACTGGAACTAGAAATTTTCTAACGATCACGTTGTGATCTTCCTCTAATCTATATGAAAAACCTGTTTGCTCGTCAATCATAGTTGAGATCGGACGTGCCATCAAATCTTGCTCCAGATACATTACCTTCTTATCAGAAGGGTCGTGTCTTAAGATCATCACAGAAGGTTTATTCCTGGATTGATCTGTTGTATTTACCATTGGTTTTAGTCTAGGCTTCCAAGGCTTAATCTCAGCCTCTGGTTTATAATAGAAGGAACCCAATTGATTGTTAGCAATTCGGCCCATCATACCACCTGACTTTTGTTGCTGTAACTTCAGTTGTTTTTTATCATAACCGCGAGGTTTTCTCTCACGAGGTATTCCAAACGGTAATACTATTTCTATCTCCCTTAAATCATTATGGGAATTGAAGTACTCGATGTGCTCAGTAAGTTGAGCTGTCCATACTCCGCTAGAAACTGTTGTCCCCTTGTTGGGTTCACTGACTTGATCCATTCTATTTGCCCTCTAATTTTCTGAGCCTCCAATTCTGAAATTGGAGTTTTATTTACTTTCAAATTATGTAACTTCGCCCTAAAATTTCTCCACTTCTCTCTTGGTATATTTGTCTTTTCATTAACAACAATACCAACCACACGCATTCGGCGGTTCTTTCGATTGACGTGAACCTTCTTAGGATTTAAGCTTAAACCATATCTTTTTATAATAGCTTTAGTTGTGCCTATGACCATAGCTGGTAGGTTTTGATCGCTGCCTGAAAATACTATGTCGTCTGCATATCTACTTATTTTACAATTATTTATTCTTGCTAAATTACTTAACAGTTTGTCTATCCTTAACATAAATAAATTTGATAAGGCTGGACTGGAAGGTGCTCCCTGTGGCACTATTCCTTTTAAAGTCAATACTTCTATTAAATCTTTATTTAATTTTTCTATCTTATCTCTATTCTTATATGAGCTTGTTAACCCTTTCCAGATAGGTTTCTGACTGTGTAGATACTTAAATGTTTCTTCTAATTTATCTGATTTGATCGAGTTGAAGAAGTTCTTCATATCCATTGCTACTAATATATCCTGACCTACATGAACTTCTGCAGCTTTAATTGGATTCTTATTTTTAGCAAAACCATAGGCTATTGGGTGTGCCCCATATTTATAGAGAACCTTTTTAAGTACAATCTCTTGCCACTTTTTAAGTTCGCCAATTGGTGCATCTATATATCTCTTTTTCCCATTACGTTTCCGTATTGGATAAGAATAATAATAGTTTGTTTTATTTGCAATAACGTCGTCGAAGGTTTTTCTGTCAACCCCTAGTACGTCGCAAATGTCTATATATTCTGCCACTTTTATTACTTGGTTGTTACCTATACTCAGAAATGTGCTGACCTAGTCGTAACTAGCACGTAATGCCAAGCTATTGTCTTGGTCGAACGTGCGGTTATGACGGGGGTCTACACATTATCTTTTGAATCCCGCAGGGATCATATTTGACCCCTGCGCGTTCATTATTATTAATGCCGAAGCGATGCGCTTCAGACTTATCCGTTTCATTGGATACTGGTCTATAGGTGTTATTTACATTGCATCGAACAGCGTTATTGCTAAATCCTCTCTAGCATCTGTATTCAAAGATGATAGCTTATGGATCTCATTACAAAAGAGTTTCATTGTAGAGTCAGAGTTAGCATATGAATCTATTAAAATACCATAGACATTTACTTTCTTCTCATCTCTCCATTCAATAAAATCTTCTCTCCAGCCTTCTGTTATTGCAGATTCTCCATCAGTAATGAATACTATGTCTGCTTTTTTATAGTCTTCCTGCTGGTCAATTAAGACTCTAGACTTGTTTAAGGCTGGTTCAAACAGTGTTCCACCGCCCGAAAAGTATTCTGCCATGTCAATAACCTCTTGAATATTCTTTGGCGAATCCTTCGGAAACTCATTTGTGTGTAAGTGTTTTATATCTGTGGTGTGATCGAAGTGTATACAGTAGAATGATCTCTTCTGATATATAGCTACTTCTAACAGCGCCATGGCGACTGACTTTGCCCATCAGTTTTGTTATCCTAAAGGCTTTTTATCCTTTAGTTCTACATGTTACCATGTAGCTCGGCATACATTTTCTTCCGTTCTGGAAGTCGGACACTCGTGGTAGGATTATTACTTGTATAACGTTCACCTACTATGCTCTACGGTGCTAATTACTTATTAGTTACCTCGGTATTGTCCCTAGGGAGTTTCACCGATTTTGCCCGATCATTATTCTTGACATTCCTATCAAGAA
>Ga0307988_1001289_pt1 | contig 14439 bp, 10 predicted proteins | sample EllFjometagen183_FD_203166 | JGI IMG/M metagenome (GOLD analysis project Ga0307988, IMG submission 203166) | Marine microbial communities from Ellis Fjord, Antarctic Ocean - #183 | ecosystem: Environmental > Aquatic > Marine > Unclassified | place: Southern Ocean | collected 2014-10-08 | reverse complement strand
AATTCCAAGCTATAAAAAAAACACCCTCTAGCACAACCTAGAAGGACATTTTTTGGTATTTATTTGAAAGTGCACGGAATTTCTTTGACGCTCAAACCTCGTTATGAACCTTACGCTAACACCTCACGAATGAAATGAGAACAGTCTGTTTTTTTGCAATTGGATAAAGACAGATCCAACGATGAAAACCGTGAATTAAAATGAGGTCAACATCTGCATTACCGGAAGATTAAAATTGATCTTGTATTGTATACCGGCGGGCATTGATTTACATCCTTTCGAGACAATCTCGGATGGAAAGGTTTGATTTAAGGTACTTTCACCATTCTATTGAACTAGAATTATTACCTCCAGAAGCTGTATGTCATGACAACAAGCTGGCAATTTCCCTAAAACGACAAGGGGGAAGATTCATCTTCCGATAGACAAGAAAGCATTACAACTTCCAGGTCAGGAACAAAAGGGTATGGGTCTCTCAAAGAACGAACACTTTGGCAACTTGTTTTTGATTTCTCAATCCCAAGTTGTTAAAACAGTTTATCACAGAAAAAGAAAAAAATCAAATAGTTTTGTCTGATTATTTATAATATGGGGGTGGTGGTGTTATTTACTTTATACTTGCTATGATATAGGGGGCTACCCTATATTTATAATAGAGTTTTTTTAAAGTTAAATTAATTATGAGTAGTTTTGATGAAAAAAAATATAATCAAGCAAAAGATATTGGTGTAATTTTTTTTCGCTAAACATAAGTATTTTCAAACAGAGAAGTTAGGTCGTGTATCCTTTAATTCAGATGGATTTTTACATTTAATATATCGTCATAGTGATAAAAAAAACAAAAGAGATTGGAAGAATCAAATTAAAAGATTTCAGTTACTTCGTTACGTCATTCCTGTTTTACGAGGAATGGATTATTGGCAGGAATACTCTGAGTATCTAGACAAAGTAAAAGTTAAAAAAGGTGGGAAGGTGGAATTTGAAACAAAAACAGTTTGCTACTGGGCATTTATTGCGATTATTAATAATAAGATTCGAATTAAGATTATTTTGAGAAAAGTGGGGAAAGGGAATATCCATTTTTGGTCCATTATTCCTATTTGGAAAACGAAAGAATATGCTGATATAAAGGTTGTTTCCCTTCATAAAGGAAACCCAAAAGAGGATTAGGTTATAAATAAAAAAAGAACTTGCTAACCAACTCACATTAGGTTGGTAGGGGGCTGACGCCCGCAAGTTCATATAGGACACTATCACGTAGAACAACACAAGTCAACAACAATGTCAATGGTTTTTGCGTATAAATTAAGAAAGAGTCTGAAGTCTATAATGCCTTTTAAAAAGTATTATAATTATCTTTTATTAAAACCTTTATACTATTACTTACTACCTCCGTTTTTTCCTTGCACTCCACTGCCTCGGCCTCTGATTCCTCGCATTTCCTTTTGGCTTCGTCTCCGCAAAAGACCCAAAATGCTCCGCATGAAACGGATGATCTTCCTCAATAGGAATCTCTTGATTAATCAGTTTGTGAATATCTTGTACAAACGCGCATTCTTCCTTGTCACAGAATGATAACGCGATACCGGTCTTCATCGCTCGACCAGTACGCCCGATTCGGTGCACGTATGTTTCTGGTTCGTTTGGGATCTCGTAATTAATAACGTGTGATAGCTCGTCGATATCAATACCCCGAGCAGCAATATCAGTGGCGACGAGGACTCGCAAGCTTTTTTCTTTGAAGTTTTTCAACGCTTTTTGTCGCGCTACCTGAGACTTGTTCCCATGAATAGCTGCGGCATTAATTCCAGCTTTATCCAGGAATGTTACAAGCTTGTTAGCTCCGTGCTTTGTTCGTGTGAATACGAGAGCAGAAGCGAGCTTGTCGTCTTGTAATACGTGTTGGAGTAAGTGTTTTTTGTTTCCCTTTTCAACGGTGTACATCTTTTGTGCCACGGTTTCTGCTGTAGAAGAAACAGGCGTTACTTGAAGTCGAATAGGGTCTGTCAATAAAGTGCTTGATAGTTTCGTAATAGCAGGCGGCATTGTTGCCGAAAAGAACAGAGATTGTCGTTTTGCGGGAAGTTTGGCCACGATTTTTTTCACATCGTTAATGAAACCCATATCGAGCATTCGATCAGCCTCATCGAGGGTGAATATCTGTAAAGTGTTCAAATGAACATATCCCTGATTCATAAGATCAAGAAGTCGTCCTGGAGTCGCAACGAGAATATCTACACCAGATTTGAGCTTCCGTACCTGCATATGTTGTTTTACTCCTCCAAAAATCACCGTATGTCGGAGATTTGTGTGGCGTCCATAGTCAGAAAAACTTTCATCAATCTGGATAGCCAGTTCTCTCGTGGGTGTCACGATGAGCGCTTTTATTCCTTTTGAGACAGGTCCGTTCTTTTGTTGATTATGAAGCAGTTGCAGGGTTGGAATAGCAAACGCAGCGGTTTTCCCCGTCCCTGTTTGTGCACACCCGAGGATATCTCGTCCGTCGAGAATAGCGGGGATAGCTTGTTCTTGGATTGGGGTAGGAGTCGTGTATCCCTTAGCAATAACTGCTTTGAGCAGTGGCTCAATAAGATTTAAGTTTTCAAATTTCATAGTATGGTGGGTTTGCCCCTAGGGGCGCGGGCGGGAGAGTATCTTTTCCCTACACAAAAAGCGAATCTTTCTTTGCTGGAGAAGTTATAGCGAATCTTGACAAAAAAGCAATCTTATTCTATAGAGCATTAGATCTTTGAGTATTTCGGCTATTGATAGGTATTGATTTGTGCTGACATTTTTGTATGACCAAGAACATGGGTTTCCAGCGTTTTTATTTACAAGAATATTCATCAGCACAGATGTCCTACCTATCAATTCAGGCAGGAAGCAATAAAAACAAGAAAATTAATTATAAACGAGCAAAAAAACACAACAGTTATGAAACATTTTAGATTTAAAACAGCAATTTTATTTATTATTGAAGTTCTCTTGGTATTGTTCATCTTCACGAGCTGCGGAAAAGATAAGTCTTTTGAAACCTTTGTACTCCAAGCGGATCAAACGGGGATACATGAAGTGTATGACAACCGAAAAGGGGGAGAATCCTATGTTGTGGATTTCACGTCTTTTGGTTCATCAAAACATCTTTGGTTTTTACAACGTCGCCATGCGGCAGGAATTATAGGACCAGAGTTAGAATTGTTATTTCTTTACAATGACAGTACTGATTTTGATAACCTGGTAGTTATCTGCGAGCAATCTTCGGGAGTAAGACATCAACGACATATCCTGAAAGAACGAAAACGCGTAACAGATTCTGAAAAAGAATATGTATTAACCGGGGAGAGAGAACAAGAGTTCTGGGAAAAGATGGGACTATATTCCGATATAGTCATGTTGGCTAAAATCGACACCGTGAATTTTCTTCTGAAGAAGGTGAAAAAACAGAAACGCGTTGAGGATGAATTCAAAAACATCAGTTGGGAGGAGTTAGAAGATTCAGGATTAGAGGGAGTTTTGGAACCATCGGGTCATTAAGGTAGGGCAAAATATAAGACGGTTACATATATGTGGACCCGTCTTTTTGCTGTGTGAAAATATTCCCTCTTTTGATGGAAGAGAGGATTAGGGATTAGAATTTTCGGAACAATGATCTTCATGATACAATGTTACAAATTCTTAGAAAAATTTAAATCTGCTTGGCAAAATCCGAAACAATTAAAAAAAATAAAAAATGACACAAAAAAATAGGTATCAACTTTTATTCGAATCTTCTATGGATGCAATTATGACGTTAGAGCCGCCAAGTTGGTATTTTACGTCCGCAAACCCTGCGGCCATTAAGTTGTTTGGTGTTGAGAATGAGCAAGAATTCATTCGTTTGTGGCCGTGGGAAGCGTCTCCAGAAAGGCAAGAAAATGGAAAGCTGTCATCTGAAGAGGCACAACAATATATTGAAAAAGCCATGAAGAAAGGAGCTGCATTCTTCGAGTGGATACATAGGAAAAAAAACGGGAAAATATTTTTTGCAACGGTTCTTCTTACTCGTGTTGACATGGAAGATAGGAGTTTTTTGCAAGCAACGGTGAGAGATATTACCGAGCAAAAGGATACAAAACAACAGTTAGAAAATAAAATTTCTGAATTAGAAAAAATAAACAAATTTCTACTTGATCGACAAGCAGAAATTGCCGAACTTACAAATAAAATTGAGGCCCTTCCAAAAAAATAACAGGGATAATCCCTGTTTCATTTTTATGCTGGATGGGGCGGAGAGAAAGTAATAATTGTTGAAAAAATAAGTTTTTTTTTATTTTAGGAGACTAAAAAAGGAGACATTAGGCCTCCTTTTCTATTTCTAATGTTATCGTCCGAGAGACCCAAGGAGATCTCGTCGGTGCTCTTCTTCATCAATCAAAATTTGCTCTAATTGACGACGATACCCATATTCTCCAAGCTCTTCAGCTTGTTTTATTAATGCTTTATAGATAGTGATTGCGAGTTCTTCTCCAGCAAGATCTTGCTCAAGAAGTACTTTTGCATCTTTAGAAACTTCACGTTTTTCAACATCAATACTTGGCGTTCCGCCAAGGTCAGAGATGATCGTAGAAACAGTTACGGCATGTGCCATTTCTTCATTTGAATGTATGACCAACTCAGCAGCAATAGCAGCGTATTCTGGTCCAGTGATAACGGCAGCATGTTGTACATATTGTACGGCGGCAGCGTATTCCCATTCGAGGGCTTTATTGAGTCCATTGATAAACGTTTGTTTGGAGGTCATGTGAAAACATATTAGAAAATCAATCGGAGTATATACTTCAGATGCTGTTTTGTGTAGAGAATTAAATAAAACACGGGGGAGACCTTAGATCTATTTTTGGCTGGGGCGGAGGGACTCTACCCCCTGATAAACACTGACCTCAAGCCCCGTAAGGTTCCTTACGATTTTACAAAGGAAAAATTTAAATATTTTATGTTCTAGGTATGTGAATCACTGAGAACTCTTTCTGCCTTTTGGATATTTTATGGATAAAAACTTGATTTATGGATATTTATGGATATAATGATTACGTAAATATCCATAAAAAATGAATGCAATTCTTTCGAAATCGCTAAAGCAAATTATTGATCTAAAACAAAGGATTGATAGACATAGACCTTTTGACTCAAATCTTAATCAAGCAATTCGAGAAAAATTGAAAATTGAATGGACCTATAATTCGAATGCATTGGAAGGGAATACCCTCACTCTTGGAGAAACTGCTTTTTTCCTTCGTGAAGGACTTACTTCGGAAGGGAAACCATTGAAAGATTTTTTGGAAGCCAAGAATCATGCCGAAGCTATTCATGCGCTGGAAAACATGGTTCATGATAAAAAAAATATTACAGAACATTTCATTAAATCACTTCACCAAATTCTTTTGGACGGTATTGAATATACTCATGCAAAGGGACGGAATGGACAGCTTATTAAAAAGCCCCTTACTCCAGGAAAATATAAAACTCGTCCAAACCATGTATTGACTGTTTCAGGGAATATCCATCATTATACTGAGCCAGAACAGGTGCAGATCGAGATGGAAAAATTGATTCAGTGGTATAGATCAGCTGAAGCACAAAGTATATCTGCTATAGAGCGAGCGGCAATATTTCACTACCGATTTGTCAGTATTCATCCTTTTGATGATGGGAATGGACGAATTGCTCGTTTGTTGATGAATTTAATATTAATGAAAGACGGATTTCCTCCATGTGTTATTCGAAATGAAAATCGAAAGTACTATTTGTCTGAATTAGAAAAAGTTGATAACACCCAAAACTTTAATTCTTTTCTTTCCTTTATTATTGAAGAACTCACAAAAACAATGGAGCTGGTATATAATTTATTATTACAAAAAGAATTTGTAGAACCTTGGACATCCTCAACCCCAAACCGAGAAGAAAGAAGAAAAATGATCCTTTTTATCGCTCAAGGAAAAGTATTTTCTATCGGACAGATGCATACCGCTCTCCCACAAATAAAACGCCCAACTTTAAAAAAAGATCTACAAGATCTTGTAAAAGAGGGGAAACTTAAAACAGAAGGAGTTAGAAAAGGAGTGGTGTATTCTCTTTCTAAATAGAAACAAATAAGTGAAATTGTTTAATTTTATATTCACACTTAGTGCCCCTTCGCCCTAGGTACACGGGTCTATGGGATTTCTTTTATACAGATCCAATCCCACGAGGCATAAAGAAAAAGCGGGTCTAGAACCCGTCTTGTCTCTTTGTACCTGGATCACTATGTAGCATAGTGTAGGTGTTGGCTGGGGCGGAGGGATTACTTCGTGATCTTCGCTTCGCTCGATTTCGAACCCGCGGGGTTCTTCTCCAATCCCGACAAGTCGGGAATTAAATAAAAAACATCCAACGCAAGGTTGGATATTTTGGATTTATCTCTGGCTGGGGCGGAGGGACTCGAACCCCCGAATGCTGGAACCAAAATCCAGTGCCTTACCACTTGGCGACGCCCCAGCGTCTAAAAAGGCTTTCTTGTAACCGAATGCTTCAAGAACGTCGAGATTCTACGGAAAATTTTTTGAGAATCAAGTTTTCATGGGACGAAGTCTGCGCTACAATTTGAACGATGAAATGTATCAAGCTTCGTGTGGAGACAGAGGATCGAATTGCTGATATATTTGAAGCTCTTCAACAGGTAGAGGTGGAGCAGGTTTTGTTAATTTGTCCAAGACAGTGGGGAATGGCAACAGACGCGACATTACTGAAGAAATTAGTGGCAAGTGTATCAAAGAAGAATATTATTTTTGTTATTTCTCAAAAATTTTCACGTGATTTTGTTGCACACCTGGGATTGGCAACTGTTGCGGCATGTTCAGAGGATTCGGCAGATATTTCAGAGGTAACAGTATCGGAAGTTTTGCACGGGAAAGAAATACCCTCATCAGTACCAAAAGTAGAAATGCCAGAATTTACGTCTAAAAATGTTCCCAAAACTTCTTCCTTTTTTATCAAAAGAAGTCAGATATTTTTTATAGTAGTTGTTCTAGTACTTCTTCTTGGAGCGCTTGCGTTTTGGTTGCGTCCACGTGCGATTATTACTGTCAAACCACGCATTGAGGCCGTACCAATTGTGCAAAACGTTATTGTGATGCTTCCTAAGGCAGTATTGCCAGTTATCAATGCTCATTTGCCACAAGTTCACGGTATTTTTGTAGAAAACAATCAAGAGGGAAGTGAGCTATTTCAAACAACAGGACGTGAATATGATGTTGAAAATGCTCATGGAAAAATAACAATTTTTAATGAAAACACGCGTGATAAATTTTTTATCCCTTCTCGTTTAGAATCACCAGATGGACTCATTTTTAGGTTTGCAAACGATATTACAGTGCCCAAGAGGGTGAATGATGTCCCCGGGGAATTAGAGGTAGGAATAATTGCAGACCCCTTTGATACAGATAAAACCCCCGTTGGATTTCGTGGGAATTTAGATGCGGGACTAGACTTGCAGTTTGCAGCATTACCACCTATATCACGTGAATATTGGTATGCCAGAACAAATCGAGGACCGCTTGTGGGAGGATCAACACTGACTCATTTTTTTGCGACAAAAGAAGATGAAGTATTGGCTGAAGAGTTTTTGAAAACAAAGTTTCGAGAAAGAGCGCTCAAAGAATTAAAAGAAGAAGTAATGAATCGTTCACAAAGAGAAAAAGAAAAACAAGTACTGATAGATGATCCAGCATTGGTGCGGGTTGAATTTGCTGATTACGTATTCCCAAAAGATTTAATTGGAGCAGAGATGCAAACAATTCCCGTGTCAGGGAAAATGCGAGTATCGGGACTCGTGTTTTCTGAATCAAAAGTAGAACAATTCGTTCTTGAAAAATTAGAATCGACACTTGATGATCGTCAGCGATTATTAGAGATTGATAATCATTCTGCAGAGTATCGCGTATTAGATGCCTCACAATTTGAAAAAAATGGATGGGTAAAATTATCTGTCAAAATGGTCGGAGTGAGGAGCTTAGATTTTAATTCATCTTCTCCTCAAAATTTGGCCTGGAAGCGGGCTTTGCAGAAAGAAATATCACAAAAAACAGTAGCAGAGGTAAGAGCTTTATTAGTAAATCAACAAGAGATTGAGCGAGTTATTGATATTCAGATTTTCCCAACTTGGCAAAAAACAATCCCCGAAGCGTTACACCGTATTGAGTTGCGCACGGCGTTTGATTAATATGGAGTGCGTAACGGGAATCGAACCCGTATCTCAGCCTTGGCAAGGCCGTATAATAGCCATTATATTATACGCACGTTAAACTCGTATCTCAGACCCGCACTGCGGGTCAAGGCCGTACCCCGGAATGCGGGGTACGCGCGATGACCAGGGAGAAACGCACTGTTTCTCCCTGATAAAACGCACTATTATTCAGCCTCTTTTATATCTTCTTTATCAGTCATCTTTGTCGGCGTTGATTCGCTAGTCATTTCTTCCTCAATTCCGGTGTCCTCACCTTCAATAGACATTCCTTCAGTGGCGCCTTCCTCGGCAACAGTTTTTACACCTTCTGCTTCGGCAAGTATTTTTTCACTTTCACCAGTTGGAACAGCCGCAAGTTCTTCTTTATCTGTTTTTTCACCTGGATCAATAATTCCATCGTCTGTATGAAGGTCAACTTTCAATCCTAGAGACTGAAGTTCTTTTACCAACACGTTGAACGATTCTGGTAGATGTGCACCATCAATTTCTTCTCCTTTTACAATTGCTTCATAGGCCTTAGCACGTCCTTTCACATCATCAGATTTGATAGTAAGCATTTCTTGCAAAATGTGTGCTGCACCATGAGCCTCAAGTGCCCATACCTCCATCTCTCCGAAACGTTGTCCTCCATTCTGAGCCTTTCCTCCAAATGGTTGTTGTGTAACAAGAGAGTACGGTCCTACTGAACGAGCATGGATTTTGTCCTCCACCATGTGAATCAATTTCAACATGTATACGATACCCACTACTGTTGGATGATCGAATGGTTCACCAGTACGTCCGTCAAATAATTGTTGTTTTCCATCTTCAGGGAAATCGTTTTCTCGTAAGAAATCTTGAATTTTATCATTTGAGATTCCGTTCAAAATTGGAGTCGCGATTTTGATTCCCATTTTTTCTGCAGCCATACCAAGGTGTGTCTCCAAGATTTGTCCAATATTCATACGACTGGATACTCCAAGTGGATTCAAGATGATATCTACTGGGCGACCCTCTGCGGTATATGGCATATCTTCTGCTGGTACCACACGAGAGATCACTCCTTTATTACCATGTCGTCCAGCCATTTTGTCTCCTGCTTCCAGGTGACGGAGCTGTGCAACACGAACTTTAATTCGTTTGAGAACTCCTGTAGGAAGTTCATCTCCTTCTGATTTTTCTAATATATCAATTTCAATAACTTTTCCTCCAGAACCACGTGGCAAACGCATTGATGTGTCTTTTACATCATGTGCCTTTTCTCCAAAGATGGCTCGCAAAAGTCGATCCTCAGCCGTAAGTTCGGTTTCTCCCTTGAGCGTTACTTTTCCTGCCAAAATATCTCCAGCAAGAACCGTTGCTCCAATACGAATTATTCCGTTTTCATCGAGATTCGTTAATTTGGCAGAAGCTACATTTGGAATATCAGCTGTAAGTTCTTCAGGCCCTAGTTTCGTATCACGCACATCAAGGTCGTATTCTTCAATATGAATAGAGTTGAATGTTCCATCACGTACGATTCGATCTGAAATAATAATCGCATCCTCATAGTTATATCCACTCCATGTTTGATATGACACCAGTAAGTTTTGACCAAGAGCAATTTCCCCATGATCAACAGATGTTCCATCAATCATTGGTGCTCCTTCTTTTACCGCGTCTCCAGCTTCTACAATAGGACGCTGGTGATGACAGGTAGATTGGTTTGTTCGTACAAATGTCTCAATAGTGTAATCATATTTTTTTCCAGACTCTCCCATAAACACCAAACGAGTAGCATCTACAGATTTCACCGTTCCATTTTCTGGCGCACGTACACATTGTTCAGAAGCAGCAATATCTTCAATTCCTGTTCCAATAAGTGCCGTGGCTGGTTTAATAATAGGTACCGCTTGACGTTGCATGTTCGATCCCATCAAAGCACGAGTATTATCGTCGTGTTCAAGGAATGAAATCAATGACGTGGAAAGGGACACAATTTGTTGAGGTGACACATCTATATGTGTAACTTGTGATTCGTGAACACTTACCGGCTTAAATCCTTGTCGAGCAGAAATTTGCTCATTTGCAAATTCACGATTCTTTTTCAAAAATGTATTTGCTTGAGCCACACACATTATTTTTTCTACTTCAGCATCATAATATGCAACTTCATTTGAAATATAAGCTCGTACAGGAACAAGTTTCAAACTTTTTATTTTTGAAATTGTTTCAGCATCTGCTTTGGTAAATTCCGTATCTTTTTTTACAGCAACTTTTTTCCCATCCATTATGTCTACACTTGCTGTACGACCTATAGCAGTTTTTCCGTCATTTTTAACGGTGTGAGCAACGGTTCGGTATGGAGTTTCAATAAATCCAAAATCATTTACACGTGCATAAGAAGCCAAGTGCAATACCAGTCCAATATTTGGTCCCTCTGGCGTTGTAACGGGACAAATTCGTCCGTAGTGACTTGGGTGTACATCACGAACATCAAATCCCGCTCGTTCTCGAGAAAGTCCTCCTGGACCCATCGCAGAGATACGACGTTTGTGCTCAAGAGCAGCCAATGGATTTACTTGATCCATAAACTGTGACAATTGTGAACTCGCAAAGAATTCATGCATTGATGCAGTAATTGGTCGGCAGTTTACAATTTGAGTGGGAGTCACGACCTCAAGATCTACAATAGACATTCGGTCACGAATAATACGCTCTGTTCGGAGTAATCCTACACGGAATTTGTTTTGAATTAATTCTCCTACAGCTCGAATACGTCGATTTGCTAGGTGATCAATATCATCACTTGCAATAAGTCCTGCATTTGCACGGATCAATCCACGCACCATCTCAATGAAATCTTCTAATCGGAAAACACGACCTTCGTGGTCATCTTTTGTTTTTAATCCGAATCGGTGATTAATTTTGTGTCGTGCGATAGGTCCAAGATCGTATTTTCGGAAATTGAAGAACAAGTCATTCAAAAATGCACGAGCATTTTCTGGGGTTGCCAAATCTCCTGGACGAATACGTCGGTATACTCCTTGCCAAGCATCAGCTGGCTTTATAGAATCATCTTTCTCTAATGTTTTCAAAATTGGATCATCGGTCTCAGATAATTCTGCTTCTTTGATAACGTCTTTAAATTCAGCAAGAATTTGTTCGTTGGTATCATATCCGAATGCTCGCATGAACATTGTTACGGGGATTTTTCGTTTTCGATCAACTTTCACCCAAATAAGACCTTTCTTATCTGTTTCTAATTCAAGCCATGCTCCACGCTTTGGAATCATTTTTGACTGAAAATTTCCTGGGACACTTTTATCAGCAAGGAAAAATATTCCAGGGCTTCTTACGATTTGTGAAACGATTACACGTTCAACACCGTTAATAACGAATGACCCTTCAGTTGTAATTTGTGGAATTTGTCCAAAATACACATCCTGCTCCTTAATTTCTCCATTTTCAAGATTCGTCAAAGCAACGTGTGCACGAATTATAGACTCATAAGAGAGTCCTTTTCTACGACAAAACTCAAGCGGGTGTTTTGGCGGTTCTATTTCATAACTCAATATTTCAAGTTTCAATTTTTTCCCTGTCGGATCAACGATAGGGTTAATTTCTTCAAGAAGTTCATCGATTCCTTGCTCGAGGAACCATTTGTATGAACGAGTTTGAACTTCGGTCAAGTCAGGAAACGGAAATGCTTCACTGATGTCCGAAAAAAAGTACCGTCCTGATTTTTCAAGGGTAGGTTGGAGCTTAGCCGGGAAATTTAACGTTTTTTTCGCCATTTTAAAGGGGTAAAAAGGGCGGTCAGACGTCCGTAATCACTGGCTCTTAACCAGTCTCTTTTGCAGATTTACTGCCGATGCCGAAGAGAAAGAGTTTTCAATTCGACGAGATTTTAGTTGTGGAGAGGGTGAAGTCAAGTTTTTGTGGGTGTAAAAAGAGCCAGAACTTTGAAGAGTTCTTTGTAAGAAGAATTAATAATCGGAATTGAAGAATTACTGTGTATAAATTGAACCAAATCGTCCCTCAGAGAGCATTTTCACAATTTCATTTGGAGAGAATATTCTTCCGTTCATACATACATATACTCCTTCAGGTAATGTTTGAGAATTTGCAACAGCGTATCTCATATTAAAACCTGCGTCAGTAGGAGTAAATCCGACAAGAGGAATCATAGAGCATACAAAAATAATAGTTTTCTTATTCTTTTTTAAATTTGCTTCTAAATAGCGAGCAGTATCAGGTAATGTATAAGTTCCATGAGTAATAATTATTCTTGTTGAATCACTTTTACTTACAGCCTCAATTATGTTTTTTCTATCTACATCATTTATTTCTCGACTATCTTTCATACATACTTCTGAGAAATTACATTCTTCATACAATTTTAGAAGTTTAATGAATTTGGGAACAGAAGAGTGTTCGCTTGTGACAGCAGTATCTTTTGTGCCGTCATAATAAGATACTAATAAATTTTTAAAATTTAGTCTAAAAAATAGAAACTCATCTCTTCTGACAATTTGGGTTTGGTGAAATAGAGTCCGGGCTTGTATTACAAAGGACTTTTTAAAGCCCGGACTCAAAGAATAAGGATGCTAAAAAAGGAATATACAAAAATACCTCCGATGGAGGCATATTTATTTTTCCTGGCGGAGGAAGGGGGATTGCTACGCGCCCTCGTTCCACTCGTGTCGAACCCACAGGCTTCAAATCCCATTCCCTGCGGGAATTAAAAAATCCCAACACCCACAAGGGTGACTTCTTAGTTTTTACTTTTCTGGCGGAGGAAGGGGGATTCGAACCCCCGATACGATTGCTCGTATACACCCTTTCCAAGGGTGCGCGATCGACCACTCTGCCATCCCTCCGCAGCGGGGAGAGTGTACTTTTATTTTCTCGTGCGTCAAAAGTTGCATTCAAAAAACTCTTGATTACACTACTCCCGATGAAAAAGTTTTTTCTCGGTCTCGGTATACTAGTAGTTCTTACTGGTTGTTCTTTATCTACTAATAATTCAATGGTTACAACAGATTCCGGCTTGCAGTACGAAGTTCTTACAGAAGGAAAAGGTGACGCAGTAGTTGATGGTGATCTTACGAGTGTCCACTACACAGGATGGCTTGATGATGGTACAAAATTCGATTCTAGTGTGGATCGTGGTGAGCCATTTCAGTTCCAAGTTGGAGCAGGACAAGTGATTCAGGGATGGGATGAAGGAGTAAATGGAATGCTTCCAGGTGAAAAAAGAAAATTGATTATCCCAGCAGAATTGGGATATGGAGACGCTGGAGCAGGAGGAGTAATTCCCGGAGGAGCTACTCTTACATTTGATGTTGAATTAATGGAAATTAAATAGTTCAAAAAATTATTTTAAAAAAGAGCTGTCGTGCGACAGCTCTTTTTTTTTAATTTACAATATTTACACTCCTACCAATCCAACAACTCTTGTACGGCACGATCAAGCTGAGGATCTGTTTTTTGTTTTCGTTGTTCAAGTGTTGCTGGTGCGACCTCAACGTCTGGCACAATTCCTTCCCCATGAAGCCATGTTCCTTTAGGGCTGAGCCATTTCGCAATAGTAACCTTTAGAATTGCTCCGCTATTGTACTGTGAAAGATTTTGTACGACCCCCTTTCCATGACTTGTTTCTCCAACAATACGAACACGATTGTAGTCTTGCAATGTGCTGATGAGAATCTCGGAAGCAGAGGCTGTTCCCTTGTTCTGTAGAACAACTATCTTGTTCATGTCTTTTAGTTTCCCATCATGACTAGAAATGTATTTATGCTCTCGGTCTCTATACTCAATAGAAAATATGTCTTGTCCTTTTTTAAGAAAAATCTCACCAATTTCTACGGCTTCCGTGAGAAACCCTCCAGGATTATTACGCAGATCAATAATAATTCCTCGGGGATTTTTTGGAAGGAGTTCTTCGGTTATTTTTTTCAATAATATTTCTCCAGTAGTTCTATCAAATTGATGAATACCGATTATAGGAACAGAACGTTCCCATTTGAGAGTAATGGATGGTATTTTTATTTTTCCACGAGTAACAGTGATTTCTACCGTGCTCGTTCCTCTCAGTATTTTTAATTTTACCGTTGTTCCTGCGGGTCCTTTTATTTTTTGAACACTATCGGTAAGAGACTCGCCTTTGATATCAACGTCATCAACATGTGTAATAATATCTCCTGGAAGAATTCCAG
>Ga0307988_1001288_pt1 | contig 14441 bp, 12 predicted proteins | sample EllFjometagen183_FD_203166 | JGI IMG/M metagenome (GOLD analysis project Ga0307988, IMG submission 203166) | Marine microbial communities from Ellis Fjord, Antarctic Ocean - #183 | ecosystem: Environmental > Aquatic > Marine > Unclassified | place: Southern Ocean | collected 2014-10-08 | reverse complement strand
GATGCTCAAAATAAATAGAAGTGCAAAATGGGGTATATGAAAAATGGAAGAAGCTAAGCTCAAAACAGCTTAAAAATCATCACATCCTAGAAGTTATGGGATGATAGTGAAAAAAATATGATGAATTGGGCGATAATATATGGGGCAAAGTGGGTGATGGATTTTTTGCATTGTCTCAAAAACATAAATTTATTCGCTTTGAACGTGATTATTTAAACAAAAATATAGAGGCGCTAAAAGTATTTCAAGAATATTTAAATATCCAGGGTGTGCAATTTATCGTACAGATCATTCCATCTTTGCATGATGTCTCAGCTAGAGTTTTTAATCCTCAATATGCCAAATATGTTGATTATGAATCAGCAATAGCAGTCAAAAAACTTCTTGATAATGGAATTGAAGCAATATATACGACTGATGCTATTGTAAAAAGAGCAAAAGATTATCAATTTTGTTTCTTTTATCCCTCGAATGGACACCCGGCTTATGCTTGTCAAGATGTAATGACAGACTTAATGGCAATGCGTTTAAAAAGATTTGACTTGAAGCCTGATTTAAACAAAAAATATTTTTCCTTAAAACTTGGCTTGGGTACATACGGCGAGGACTATAAATACCCGGAGAATGTTAATATCGGAAAGCATAAAGCTAATACTCCTGTTTTGACTAAGAATATTTTATATAAAAATAAATTTTTGAATTTCAATAATAAATCACAGCTATTAGTTATTGGTAATAGTTTAATACAAACTCCAATGAAAACAGGCTCTTATTCGTCTTTTTTGGCGATAAAAACTTTATACAACCCAGATAATTTTAGAATAGGCGGTTTTGGTCCGACTTTGAGCATTCCAGTTCGTTTGTTAAAAAAGAAGGAGAAATATTTATTAGGGAAAAAAGTTTGTATATTACCGATTACTGCGGGATTTTTAAACGATCAGAAAATGGTCAATATTAAAGATGTAGATTTAGTGTTGAAAAATTTATCAGATAAGCAAGAAGTATATCAATATAAAGTAAAAACTAATCCTCAAGATATTTTGCTGAAAAGTTTTAAAGAATATACTCGTTCATGGTGGTTGAATTTCATGAACCTCAACCCTACTTCCAAGCAATTACAATTTGATAAAAAAGAATATGCTTATACTATTGCAGAATTTGACATACCTGGAAAAATGCAAAAAAAAGAAATTGTTGTATTTGTAAAATTAGCAATTTTTCCTAAACACAGCGGTCAACTTATAATTAATGGAGTTTCTAATTATTTAGCGGCAAATGCAAATAATTCCGAATGGCAGATGATTACAAAAAAACTGTCAGCTGATACCAAAAAAATAAAAATTAGTTTTAAAGCTCACAAGGACAAGGTCGTTATCGCAATAAATAAAATTTCACTTTATCAATAAGGATATATAAATAAACTATGGTATTTAGTTCCTATATTTTTATCTTTTTCTTTTTACCTTTGGTGTTAGCGGCTTATTACGCTTCTCCCAAAAAGTTAAAGCATTTAGTTTTGACGATTTTCAGTTATATTTTTTATGGCTGGGCGAATCCGGGTTTTATGTTGTTGATGTTTTATTCAACAATGATTGATTATATCTGCGGTTTGATAATTTCAAAACAATGGGGACATCTTAAAGAACCAATTCAATTACTAGAAATCAATGGTAAGCGCGATCGCTCACAAAAGATAGCGTTATTTGTGTCTATTGTAACTAATTTATCATTGCTGGGTTTCTTTAAATATTTTAATTTTTCGCTGGAAAATTATAATTTAATCATGGAGACGATGGGAGTTGAAGGAGCTCAAATACAAGGTTTTTTCCGTATCATACTGCCTTTGGGAATAAGTTTTTATACTTTCCAAAGCATGAGTTATTCAATAGATATCTATCGCGGCGACGCTAAAGCTATTCGTAATTTCGTTAATTTTGCATGTTATGTTTCAATGTTTCCGCAATTGGTTGCCGGTCCGATTATTCGCTTTCAGGAAATAGCGGACCAACTGATAAGTCGTACTCATACAAAAGAAAAATTCGTGCGTGGAATCGCATTTTTCTGTTTGGGACTGGGAAAGAAAGTGCTGTTGGCAAATCCCTGTGGTAAAATTGCTGACTTAGCATTTGATTCGGGGACCCTGGGGATTTTTGATTCCTGGTACGGGGTTGTAGCTTACGCGTTTCAAATATACTTTGACTTCAGTGCTTATTCTGACATGGCGATTGGACTAGGATTGATGTTTGGCTTTGTTTTTGCAAAAAACTTTGATTCGCCATATATATCAAAATCAATTACTGAATTTTGGCAACGCTGGCATATTTCTTTATCGACTTGGCTCCGGGATTATTTGTATATTCCTCTTGGAGGAAACCGCAAAGGCAGGTTGCGTACTTATGTGAATCTGATTTTAGTTATGCTTCTAGGCGGTCTTTGGCATGGAGCTAGTTGGAATTTTTTGATCTGGGGAGCAATTCATGGAATTTATCTGACATTCGAACGCATGCAGGGCAAGAATAGTTTTTATAAACGCTTACCAGCAGTTTTGCAAACGATGCTTACTTTTGTCATTGTACTTATTGCCTGGGTATTTTTTCGTGCAGATACACATGCCGGCGCGTGGAGATATTTAACTTCGATGTTTGGCTGTATACAAGTTCAAGAAAGTACTGCCTTGCTTGACGGAATTATATACAATCCTTACTATTTATTCCATTTTTGTCTGGCTGGTATTGTGGTTTGGACTTTCCCTCAAACTTGGGATTTTACCAAAAAAATTACTTGGCCGAAAACAATTTATATTAGTATTATTTTCTTGTTGGCGATAACTATCTTGACTACGCAATCTTATAATCCATTTATTTATTTTATATTCTAAAGGGGGGAGCTAATTATATGACAGAAAAAAGACAAAAACTTTCCCGCGAAGACATCGCTAAAATAGAAATTGGAGATACACAAATAACTAAAATTCTAACTATCGTTATTTGTACATCATTTTTATTCCTTATTGTTGGATATCCAATAATGCAAGCTGCTTATGAAATGCTTTGCACTAAACGAAAAATACCGCAATCCTTTGAAATATTCTTCAATTTAAGCAAGCCCTTCGAAAAAAATACTAAAGACAGTTTAATTGACATTAATAATAATTTATTATCTGAGATAAATCGCTATGAAGACAATCTAGAGGATAATTCCTTATTATTAAAATGTTTTATGTCGCCAGTTCAAAACATATTGCTTGATGTTTTTAATACGGGTAACGAAAAAGCTTTTGTTGGAAAAGATGGATTTCTTTTCTTTCAATCAGGTATAAACTATTTGATCAGTTCTGGATTTCTTAAGCCTGATATCTTAAAAAAACGCATTGCTGACACTGAAATCCAGGCAGATCCCCGGGCTGCAATCATCCAATTCAAGAATTATTTGGCTAAAAATAATATTAAATTGATAATTGTTCCGACAGCTATTAAGCCGATGATTTACCCAGATAAATTTTCTTCTGCGTTTAAAATCTTTTCCAAATATTTACAAAATCCTTCTTTTGCGAAGTTTAAACGAGAAATGGAACAAGCTGGAGTAATGCTTTTTGATCCGGCTTTCATACTAGCCGAAGCTCGCAAAAAGGGCAAAGATGTTTTTCTAAAAACAGATACTCACTGGACTCCATACGGAATGGAGCAGGTAGCAATTGGCTTGAAGAAATTTATTGATTCGCGAATAAATCTATCTTCAAAAACAAAAGTGAATTATAATATAAAAACTCATGAAGTTGCTGGCGCTGGTGATATTGCCTTGATGTTAAAGCTAAGTAATCCCAACATGCGCTTTGCAAAACAAAAAGTGGACATAAAAGAAGTCATGAAAGGTAAAGAAATTTTTCGCTATGATAGTAATTCGGAAATACTTCTGCTGGGCGATAGCTTTTCTAATATATTTTCTCTTGAAGCAATGGGATGGGGAACAAATGCGGGATTTGCTGAACATCTGGCATTTCATTCAAAGCGCTCTATTGATGCAATCACTCGCAATGATGCAGGGGCTTATGCAAGCAGAGAAATTCTTGCTAATGAACTAAAGAAGGGGCACGATCGTTTAGCCGGGAAAAAACTGGTGATATGGCAGTTTGCAATCCGTGAACTGCTTGATGGTGACTGGAAACTTTTTGAGATGAAACTTGGACAAAAAAAGACTTCAGAATTTTTTATCCCCCAAGCTAATACTCCAGTTGTTGTCAAAGCAATGGTAGTTGAGGTCTCTCCAGTACCCCGTCCGGCTTTGGTTCCATACAAAAATCATGTCATGTCCCTGCACCTGATGAATATTTCAGGAGCTTCCGACTTGAAAACCCGACAATCATTGGTGTATATTGAGAGTATGAAAGATGGCAAGTTGAGCTCAGCGGCTCGACTCCGTCCAAATCAGGAAATATATATAAAATTGTATAATTGGCAGGATGTGGAAAATAAATACTCAAGGCTTAATCGAAGTGACCTTGCAAATGATGATATAACATTAGAAGATCCTTGTTGGGGAGAATTAATTGATGAAAAATAAAATATTAATATTAATAACTCTGTTTGCGTTGAATCATAATATAAATGCTGATGTTTCTAAAATTTGCAAAGATGCGCTAAAAACTATTCCTGAAGATTCAATTACTTACAAAGGGCAAGACGGATGGCTTTTTCTTGGAGCAGAACTGCGCCATCTGTCAGTCGGTAAGTTTTGGGGGAATGAGGCAAGTAAAGCATCTCGCTGTAATCGTCCAGATCGTGCCGATCCACTTCCTGCGATAATTGATTTTAACAAGCAATTGGGAAAACTCGGAATCAAGCTTATTATGCTTCCTGTTCCACCCAAGGCTACTATTTATCCAGAGGGCATAGCAAAGAATCTTCAAACTGAACAAAGCTCTAAAAGATTGAAAGAATTTTATAAATCTTTGTCCTCTAAAAGGGTTGATGTACTTGATTTGTCCGAAATTTTTATAAAGCTTAAGAAGAAAAAATTATATTGTCGTCAAGATTCTCATTGGAGTGGATATGGATGTGAAATCGCAGCTGAGCAAATTGCTCATAAAATAAAAGCTATGAATTGGTATAAAAAGATTAAAAAGATTGAATATTCAGCGAAAAAAAGGGAAATTCAAATTGAAGGAGATTTATGGAAATCTTTAAAGGATAAATCTCTTCCAAAGGAAAAACTTGCACTTAGATTTATAAGAGGGAAAACTGTTTCTTCTTTAAGTCCGGTATTACTGATGGGAGACAGTCATACATTGATATTTCATGCCGGAGAAGACATGCTGGCTAAAAATGCGGGGCTGATAGACCAGCTAGCTTTTGACCTGAAGATGCCTGTAAATTTACTTGCTGTTCGAGGTTCTGGAGCTACGACTGTGCGAATCAATCTTTACCGCAAAGCTAAAAAGAAAAACTGGCTAAAAAATATAAAAATAATCATATGGTGTTTTACTGCGCGAGATTTCACTGAAGCAAGATCAGGGTGGCGAAAAATACCAGTAAAGAGATAAAGCCTTATTTAACGACTAGGTCTATTGTTCCGTTGCTGACTGTTGCCTGTAATCCTTTGCCTGATGCTTGCTTGTGATCTGTGATAGTTTCGTTTGTTTCGGAATCTCTGAGAATAGCAAAACCGCGCTGAAGAACATTTTGAGGGCCAAGTGCTTCCAGTTTTCCAATCAAACCATTCAGTTGCGAGTGCATTAAACGGAAATAATTATGGCTGTTAGTCTTCAATTTATCAGTGGCAACCTGGAATCGTGAATCATTATTTTGTAGAGTTCTTTCAAGAGAAATATTCGCGTTTTTCATCAAGTCATCAAGATACTGCTGTTTTTGACGAACAATATGTATAGGTTCGCGGAAAACATGACTTTCCGAGGCAAGTTTTAGTCGGTTTTTGACTTCCTGCAAGACAAACTGTAAAGAAGATTTTAGGTCTTTTTCGTTACGCTGGAGCTGCTTTTCAAATTCTTCACGCCGTCCGACGACAAGTTCCGCCGCCGCGGATGGTGTCGGCACACGCATATCGGCAACAAAATCACAAATGGTAAAGTCTATTTCATGTCCAACCGCGCTGATTACCGGGATTTCACTGACGGCAACTGCCCGGGCAAGAATTTCTTCGTTGAAGGGCCATAAATCTTCCATGCTACCGCCACCGCGCGTGACAACTATCACATCAGCCTTTGCAGCGCGATTAAAGAATTCTATTCCGGCGGCGATATTGCGTTCAGCTCCTTGTCCTTGAACTGGAGTCGGGTATATTTGAATATGGATATTCGGGAAACGCCGTTCAATTATTTGCAGAAAATCACGGATTGCCGCGCCGCCCGGAGAAGTTACCAGAGCTATAGTTTTTGGTAGAAGCGGGATTGATTTTTTGCGATCCTGCTCGAAAAGTCCTTCAGTTTCGAGTTTGCGTTTGAGTTCCTCGAAACGACGCTGTAAGTCGCCAAGTCCAAGCGGTCTGATTTGACGAATGCTCAACTGATATTCGCCACGTACCTCGTAAACTGTGAGTTTGCCGAAAACTTCGACTTGATCTCCGACTTTCAGTCTAATCTGTCGCGCGGATCCAGCACCGTTGAAGAAGACCGCGCGCAGTTGTGAACGCTGGTCTTTTAAAGTCATGTAAACATGACCGGATTGATGAATATTTAGAGTTCCAACCTCAGCCTGTACCCAAATCGGCATCAAGCTGTTCTCAACCAAGTCCTTGATAGCAGAGTTTATTTCACCGATTTTCCATATTTTATCTTGAGACATAAAGTCAAACTCCCAGTATTTGGGCTAAGAAAATTGTTCCAGATATCATAAGATAACTTATCCATTCACCTACAATAAAAATATAGTCAATAAATTTAAATACCAATAAAAGAATCACCAAAGAAATAAAGGATAAACTTTGTGATTCTGAAGTTTTTAGTTTTGGAAAAAATGAACTCACAATATGCCAACCGTCAAAAGGCGGAACCGGGAGCATGTTCAAAGCAAAAAGAACAAAATTAAGTATTGCACCTCGATAAAAAAGATTTATCGCGTTACTGCTTATTTCTACACTTGCGCTACTTGGGTCAGGTTCTCCAGATATAATAATGATTAAGGCTGTAACTATACAAAATAGAAGTCCCAATATTAAATTGGCAGCGGGACCGGCAAAGGATACCAGCGCATTGCTGTATTTGTGCCGCATACGGTTTGGATTGACCGGAACTTGTCCCCAGGCAATTCCCATGAGTGCCAGCATTACTAAGGACATTGGCCCCATTTGACGAAGTGGATTGAGAGTCAAATGTCCTTGGTCGGCGGCCGTGGAATCACCTTGCCAGAGTGCAACACGGGCGTGCATATATTCATGACAGGATATTGCGAATACCACAATAAATATCTGCATAAAGAAGAACTTAGGCTCAGTCCAAAGATAATTAATAAAAAGATGCATTAAATAATTCCGATATGTTAAGTAATTTTTACTGTCCAATATTGAAAAGCTGGCGTTTCGTAGGGATGAGCTTTTTTCAGAGCCACAATTATTTTCCCTATTTTATCCTCCGAGCAAAGCAATTCGATTTTGATTTCTTCAACTTTTTCAACTTTTTCCTGTTCTCCGATAAAAGCCTGACTTCCTTTGAGTGGACGGAATTGTCCAGTGCCGGAGTTCTGCCAGCAACAGCAATCATAATTGCCGATTTTGCCGGCACCAGCAGAAAATAAAGCTGTTTTTAAAGCTTCAGTGTGTGTTGCTGGTACATAAACTTCAAGTTTTACAAAGTTTTCAGACATTAGTCTATCCTTTTAACACGAAAACCTTCGGCGGAATCTTCAACGACCCAACCTAATTCCTTTAACTGATCGCGCATTGCGTCAGCCGTAGCCCAATCTTTATCGGTACGAGCGGTACAGCGTTTTTCTGCCATTTCCAGAACTTCTGCTGGAACTTCGTCGCCTTTAGCGGTATCTACTTCAAAAAGCGCGAAGACCTCATCAAATTTGCGGAATTGCTCAAGAACCATTTCCGCTCCAGCTTTAGACATGGCATTAGAATTCAATAATTTATTAACATCGCTCTGTAAACCAAAAATAGCGGCGAGTGCTTCGGAAATATTTAAATCATCAGCTAAGCCCTTATCGAAAGCATGTTTTGCTTTGCTAACTACTTCCTGAACTTCGGTGCTGTCACCGTCAGTATCTATTTCTTTGAGACGAGCAAAAAATTCTGTGAATTTATTGAGTGCAATTCGCGCTTGATCGCAGGCGGCAAAAGTGAAATTAAGTTTTTTGCGGTAATGCGCTCCGAGCAGAACCCAGCGTAATTCTCTGCCGTCATAGCCTTTGTCAACACATTCGCGCAGAGTATAGAAATTGCCTACTGATTTAGACATTTTGTCGCCCTCGACCATGAGGTGAGCGCAATGTAGCCAGTAATTCACATAAGTACAACCGTTAGCGGCTTCGCTTTGAGCAATTTCGTCTTCGTGGTGCGGGAACATATTGTCAATGCCGCCAGTGTGTATGTCAAAAGTTTTACCTAAATAACGCATTGCCATAGCACTGCATTCAATATGCCAGCCGGGGCGGCCTTTGCCCCAGGGACTTTCCCAATGAACGTCGCCGTCATTTTCATCCCAAGCCTTCCAGAGAGCGAAGTCAGCGACAGAATCTTTGGCGTATTCATCGTTTTTTATTCTTACACCGGGACGTTGATTTTCAAGATCTATCTTCGCCAGTTTACCGTATTCAGGGAATTTGGAGATCGAGAAATATACACAGTTGTCATCAGCCTTGTAGGCATAGCCTTTTTCAATGAGAACTTCAATAAGAGTTATCATTTCGCTGATATGATCTGTCGCAGCCGGATAAACTTCAGCTTCTTCAATATTTAGGGTCTTGAGATCTTCAAAGAAAGATTTTTTATATTGCGCGGTGAAATCATCAAGGCTCATGTTCGCAGCCTGTGAATCACGAATGGTTTTGTCGTCAACATCGGTCAAGTTCATTACTTGAGTAACTTTATATCCGAAATATTTGAGTGTACGCCGCAGTAGATCTTCAAACATATATGCGCGGAAGTTACCGATATGCGCGAAGTTGTAAACCGTCGGTCCGCAAGTGTACATGCGGACTTCATTAGGGTGGATCGACTTAAATTCTTCAAGTTTGCGATCCATTGTATTAAAAAATTTAATCATTATTATAACCAGTTATTTTCAATTAATTTCATCAAGACTATAACTTAACTGCTTTGCTATAAAATACAAAGCGGTCAAGTTTATTTTTTTTAAAAGAAGCGGATTAAAGTTTGAAATAAATATTCAAGATGATAATTTAAATTATATATATTTAAGAATAAATCAGGATAATTTATGGATTATATATTTTTTGTTCCTCAACAATATTTTTATTCCGGATTGGCTGTTTTGTTTTTGTTGGTGATTACAACGACGATTGCGATAGCCGGTAATACTGAAATTCTTAGAAATTACAAAACAGGCAAGCCTGTGCGTTATGGCGGGAATTTGTCTGATGCTTTGATTCGAATACCTAAACGCTGCAAGATTTCAAAATTAAAAATGCGTGGTGTATGGGTTGCGACGATTAGCAATATTGACTTCCATAAACATAAAAAGAAAACTTTGTTTGAAAAAGAATATCGTGAAGTGGTAGATAATTTGGCGAAAAATAACTTCAATACAATTATCTTTCAGATCCGCCCGACAAATGATGCTTTTTATAAATCGGAATTGAATCCCTGGTCACGTTATCTTTCAGGTAAAGAAGGTGAGGGTATCTCCGGTTTTGATCCACTGAAGTTTATGATTGATGAAGCGCACAAGCGAGGTTTGGAATTTCATGCCTGGCTAAATCCATACCGCGTAGTCGGGGAAACACCGTTTTTCAAAGAGCACTACTTGGAAACTCTCTCCGATAAAAATTTTGCGAAGAAAAATCCAGAGCTTGTTCTAGACAATATTCTGGACGATGGTAATTCGCAACTTATTTTGAATCCTGGAGAACCTAAGGTTCAAAAATTTATTCTGAGTACAGTCAAAGAAATCGTCACAAACTATGATGTTGACGCGATTCATTTTGATGACTATTTTTACCCTTATAAAGACATAGGGGATATTGATGAAAACAGTTATAATAAGTATAATCCTGAAAATCTTTCCCTTGACGACTGGCGGCGAAATAATGTTAATATCGTAATCAAAGGCGTGCATGAATTATTAAAATCACAAAAAAAGAAAGTGCAATTAGGGGTTAGTCCTTTTGGGATATGGGCGAATAAAGAAAAAAATCCACAAGGTTCACTAAGTAAAGGAACGCAGTCATATTACGATCAATTCGCGGATAGTCGTCTGTGGATAAAAGAAGGCTGGGTCGATTATATCGTGCCACAAATATATTGGAATTTTAGCCATGATGTCGCGCCTTATGCCGCCTTAACGGACTGGTGGGTAGATGTCGTCAAAAACACGAAAGTCAATCTTTACATCGGACAGTCTGCCGCACGTTTAGGGTCGCAAGGCGCATGGAAAAACAAGAATGAACTCTTCAATCAGTTGCGTTATAATTCCAAATACAAAAGCATCAAAGGAACAGTATTATTTTCTTGCAACAGCGTTTTTCAACCAAAAAACAAGTGCATGAAACAAGGAATCAAGAAAGTCCTGAATGGCCTGAATAAAAAATAGCTATTGTTGATAAATGACAATAACTTGCGTGTTTATGCTAATGACTTGTGCTTGTTATGGGTTATATTGATATTAATAGCATTGGTTATTTATGTTAATTAAAATTCAGGAATTGATAAAATGAAAAGAACAGCTGCAATTTTCACTGGAACTGGTGAAGTAAAAACTCGAATCGAAGAACTTCCAGAACTTAAAGATAATGAAGTCTTAATAAAGGTTTATGCATCTTTGATTAGCCCCGGCACTGAAATGGCTGGAGTAAAAGGAAAACGCGAAGAACCTACGCCGGACGAGGAAGACAAGAATTTTGGTTATGCTAACGCTGGTGAAATCCTCGAAGTTAAGGGTGATGTTAAAGATTTGAAAGTTGGAATGCGAGTCGCAGCTATGGGGGGCGGTGGAGCTCACCATGCTAATTACGCGAATGTTCCAGTTAATATGATTGTTCCGATTCCTGACAATGTAACTTATCCACAGGCGGCCTATGCTTGCCTCGGAGCGACTTCTCTGCAAGCTGTTCGCCGCGCAGATATTAAATTGGGCGAATACGGTATGATATTGGGGCAGGGAATTGTTGGTAATCTTGCTGCTCAGTTGAGCCAGATAAACGGTGCTCATGTAATTGGCTGGGAAGGTTTTAAATCCAGAATTGCTATCGCTAAAAAATGCGGCATTAAAAATATTGTTAACTTTCGTGATGAAAATCCTGTGGAAATAAGTAAAGAATTTGCAGCGCCTTATGGTGTGGATTTTGCTATCATGGCTTTTGGCGGACCTGGAACTGAAGCTTTCAATTCCATCAAAGACTGCATGAAGGAGTCGCAGGACGGACATATTATGGGTAATGTTGTTCTTGTCGGTGGTTGCATGGTTGAAATCGGTGGTGGAGCTCATACTGGCAATCTTAATATCAAGATTGCTTCCAGAACCGGTCCCGGATATCACGATAGCGAATACGAATACGGCAAAGACTATCCAAATGCCTTTGTTCAATTCACGACTCAACGTAATCTCCGTGAAATTATCTCTTTGATTTCAGAAAAACGTCTGCTCGTTGACCCGATGACCACACATACATTGCCGCTTGAAGAAATCGAAAAAGCAGCTGATCTCTTGATTAATTCTCCTGAGAAGGCAATGGGAATTGTTCTTAAAATGTCTCACTAAAGGAAGAAAATGCCTGCTCAAATAGTAAAACATGATTATTCGGCGATAAAAGCGACTGGGCAAATTCCTTTGTGCATGATCGGTGACAGCATTAGCTGGGCTGAATTCGGTGATCATTGGCGCAAAGAATTACTAAAACATTTGCCAAACCTGGCTTTTATCGGTTCGCATAGCGCTTGTTTCGGTTATAGTCATGCCGGAGAAGGCGGCAATAACACCAGTAAGGTTCTAGCGCGAATGAATGAAATCCCTGATTGCCCTTATTATAATCTGCTTATCGGGACAAACAACAACTCTGTTACGGAAGAGGATAAAATCATTCCGCAAGCGCAAGCAACTACAAAAGATATCATTGAGATAGTGAATCAGCTTCTTGCAAAAGATGGCGCAAAGAAAGTTTTTCTTTCTTCACTTATGCCTTGCTTTACGGATAATCCGCTTCGGGATATATGCAATCACGAGACAAACAAAATTCTTAGAGCAAAGTTTGCGGAAGTCTTTCCAATCGGCAAAGTAGTTTGGGTCGAATACGAAGAAGCTGTCCGCAAAATCAAAGAATGGGAAAAAATAATTCTCTTGCATCCTAGCCCGGAAGGCTATGCCGCCATTGCGGAAATAACAGCGAGAGCAATCGCTGAAGCTTTGGATATCCCAAGTTTTCAGCAAGTTGATAATACTGGAGTTCAAGTAGTTAACTTAATGGGATCTGATAATGTTACGGATTGCAAGATTATTCCCGGCTGGTACACTTTGTCATTCAAAGTGGAAGGGAAAAAACCAAGCATAAAACTGTGTGGACAAGATCAGAAGTTGGATGCTCCGTTTAATATGGATATTCCAGTGAAAGCGGGTAAGGAACGTGTTTGCAAACGTTTTTATACTGAAGCTGCGGGTTATGGATACACTCTAGATTATCTTGTCCTTGAAACAGAAAATTGCACTGTCAGCGAAGTTTTGCTGGAAAAAATGCGTCCTTCACGGCAGGCATCTATTTATAATAACAAAAAATCATATATTGATACAGTTTCGCCTTCTAGTGAGGGTGAATTGCTTGAATACAAAAAAAGGAGTTAGTAAAATGTCTTTTAAATTAGGTTTAGTTGGTCTTTGTACATCGCACCCTGAATCATGGGTTCCAATCATTAGAGAAATGACAGAAGCAGGAACAGTTGACGTAGAGGTCGTTTGTGCTTGGGATTCAGGCGAGACTAGGCCCGAAGGTTTTGCGGCTGAATTTTGCAAAAAATTTAATATCCCGACAGTAATTGAGAAGCTTGAAGATATGGTCGATATGGTTGATGGAATCATTCTTCATACCACTAACTGGGACAAGCATATCGAACAAGCTCGTCCATTTGTTGAGGCTGATAAAGCCGTTTTGATCGATAAACCAATCGTTGGCAATATGCGTGACGCTAATATTTTTCTAGACTGGATGAAAGAAGGTAAGCGCATAACTGGCGGTTCAAGCCTGCGTTTTGCCAAGGAAGTTCGCGAATTACTGGCGCAGCCAGTTGAAGAGCGCGGTGAAGTTCATACTGCTTACGCGGCAATTGGAGTAGATGATTTTAATTATGGTATTCACGCCTACTCTATTCTTTCCTGTTTAATGGGGCCCGGAATTCAATCAGTTCAGTTTATTTGTGAGTCAAAACAAAAAAATTTTTCGATTCGTTGGGAAGATGGTCGTGTTGCTTTTCTGACTGTAGGAAAAGCCGCCTGGCTGCCGTTCAGTGTAACTGCTGTGACAGATAAAAATATTTTCATGCTGCCAACAGATAACTGTTTGATTTATAAAAGTATTCTGGAAGCACAGTTGCCGTATTTGACTGGCAAAACAGAAGAATTACCCTTGAGTATTGATGAAATCCTCGAACCGGAGCTCGCGGCAATGGCGGCACGTGTTTCATGGATGAATAATGGTCAAAAAGTATTTTTAACTGATTTGCGCCAGGATATGGAAGCTTATGACGGCGATCAGTTTGCCAGAGAATACCGCCGTGCGCGATTGGGCTAATTTCCTGTTTTTGGGTCTCCGACGAATATATCGCTTACATAAAATGCACCTGACCACTGGATATGCTTTGCAACTCGAGCTTCTGGGTTCAGTTCGATTCCGATGAGGGCAAAATCTTTGAAGTCACGATATCCTGTTCGGTCGACAATATAACCGATATGTTCTTTAGCTAGAGACTTGTCAATATATTTATCAATATAGTCATAGGTGTTTTTTATCACCTGAACGACGACATCTTCGCTGGCCCATTGGATAAAACTCTCGGCAAGTCTTGGATTTTTCTTGCCGGTTCGGCCCATGATGACCAAATTGTAGAATTTTTGCGGATTACGAGTCCAGGCGGAAGTCGGGCATTTTAGTACGCATTCACCACAGCCGATACAACGGCGTTCATCGCGAACTACTTTGTTTTTATGCATAGTTAAGGCGCCAGTAACTTTTTGTTTACAGTTTTTCGAGCAAGCTTCGCATCCTATGCAGCGTGATGAGTCGAATTGAGGTTCAGCCATGCCGATAACGCCAAAGTCGTGC
>Ga0307988_1001287_pt1 | contig 14462 bp, 8 predicted proteins | sample EllFjometagen183_FD_203166 | JGI IMG/M metagenome (GOLD analysis project Ga0307988, IMG submission 203166) | Marine microbial communities from Ellis Fjord, Antarctic Ocean - #183 | ecosystem: Environmental > Aquatic > Marine > Unclassified | place: Southern Ocean | collected 2014-10-08 | reverse complement strand
AATAAGTATGATGTAATCGTTTATGGCGGAACTTCTGCTGGTATAACTGCTGCTATTGAATGTTCAAGAATGAATAAAAATGTCTTGCTCATTGAACCTTCAATGCGTATAGGAGGTTTAACTACAGGAGGTCTTGGCGCTACTGACATAGGGAATAAGATTGCGATAGGTGGGATTTCGAGAGAGTTTTATGAAAGAATAGCACAAAAATATTCGACTCCAAATGCTTGGAAATGGCAAGAAAGGGAAAAGCCGGTAAAAGCTAAATGGACCTTTGAACCCAAAGTAGCCCTTGAAGTATTTCAGGATATGATTAGTGAACATAAAATTCCCGTTTTATTTAATGAAAGATTAGATGTAAATGAAGGTGTTATTAAGAGCGATGGAAAAATACAAACCTTAATAATGGAGTCAGGGAAAAGGTTTAATGCCAACATTTTTATCGATGCTACCTACGAAGGAGATTTAATGGCATTAGCTGGAATAAGTTACACCGTTGGCAGAGAATCTAATGCAGAATATGGTGAAACCCTTAATGGAGTGCAAACAAGGCTTGGAAAGTATCATCAATTTCCAGATAGTGTTGACCCATATATTATAAAGGGAATTCCGTCCAGTGGTCTCTTACCAAACGTTAACGAGTCCTCTGGAGAAGAAGGTAGTGGTGATCGCAAAGTACAAGCTTACTGTTTCAGAATGTGTTTAACCGATGTACCTGAAAATAGAATCCCTTTTGAAAAACCTCAAGAATATACTGAGTTAGAATATGAGTTATTATTTCGGGCTTTGGAGGCGGGTTACAATGGACCTCTCTTTATCATGTCGAAAATGCCAAATGGTAAAACAGATTCGAATAATAAAGGTCCGTTCTCTTCCGATTACATCGGGAGAAATTATACATACCCTGAAGGAGATTATAAAACTCGAGAGGAAATAATAAAATCGCACGAAATTTACCAGAAAGGATTATTATGGACATTAGCCAACCATACGAGAATACCAGAAAAGATACGAACAGAATTTAGTAGGTGGGGATTACCTAAAGATGAATTTATAGATAATGATAATTGGTCGCCTCAATTATATATAAGAGAAGCAAGACGTATGATAAGTGATTTCGTAATGACGGAACATCATTGCACCCAAGATTCAATTTCGGCAGAACAGTCGATTGGAATGGGAGCATATACCATGGATTCTCATCATACACAACGTTATATCAATAATAAGGGATTTGTTAAAAATGAAGGAGATGTTGAGGTTGGAGGATTTTCACCATATCCAATAAGCTACAAAGCATTAATTCCTAAAAAAAGTGAATGTGTAAATTTAATTGTTCCTGTTTGTTTATCTGCTACGCATATGGCATTTGGATCTATCCGCATGGAACCGGTATTTATGGTACTTGGACAGTCAGCCGGAACTGCAGCGTGTTTGGCCATTAATAAAGACATTCCTGTTCAGGACATTGATTATAATACACTTAAAGAGATTTTACTTTCAAAAGGACAAATACTTTCGGTAGAATCGTATTAATTAGAAATTTGGGGTGTTTTTTTGTAGTATTAAAATTAGAAATACAAAAAAAGAATTAAAAACAAGGCATAAAATCTATTAAATCTATTAAAATCAACCAACATGAGACGACGAAATTTTATAAAAACAACAGCTGCCGGATCTGCATTTTTAATGACTTCTGGAGCGTATGCTTTCAACTCAAATATTCAGGATAAAAATCAATATTGTTTTCAATCTGAAAGAAAAATACCTGTAGCTTACAATGTGGATGTTGTTGTAGTTGGAGGATCCACTGCTGCAGTTTCTGCCGCAGTTGAGGCATCAAGAGCTGGAGCTTCCATTTTTTTAGTGGCACAGGAACCCTACTTGGGTGAAGATATTTGTGGAACATATAGAATGTGGACCAAGGATAAAAGTATTTTGGACACTGAATTGGGCCAATCCATTTTTGGTAATGGTTTGCCTACTCCTTTGCATGTAAAACGTACTCTTGACAATGCACTTATTGATCACAATATTGGATTTTTATATTCCTGTTTTGTCACGGATGTTTTAACCGGAGCAAATGGGAATAATGCAGGTGTAGTTATTTCCAATCGTTCAGGACGACAGGCGATAGTGGCCAAAACAATTATTGATACAACTCCGCGGGGATTAGTGGCAAGGATGGCTGGAGCAAAATTTGGTGTTTACCCAAAAGGGGGACAAACTTTTAAATTTACGGTGGTTGGCAACGATGTAAAGAGTGCTCCCGGATTAAAAGCTCAGGTTTACGAAGAGCAGGTTCAGGTAAAATGGGCTTCGTCAGGTACACCAGCAGACGGGTCATTCACAAAAACTGATGTTCGATATGACGCCATTGAATATACCTTTCAAACTGAGATGAAGGATGGGAGTTGGGCCTCTTTTGCAGAAGTTGAACAAATTGCCAGAGACCTTACGTGGGATGCCAATCAGGTAGAATCAGCTGACCTTCTTTTTCAAAACCCACCAGATAAAATGGTAGGACAAAAAAGATGGAAAAATGCTGATGTCAATCTTGAGAGAATAAACTTAAAAGTATTCCAACCCAGAAAAATTGAGAATATTTTTGTTTTAAGTGGAAGTGCTAATTTAAGTGAACAAGCAGCTGCTACACTTTTAGAACCAGGTAAACTAATTAGAATTGGTGAACGCATTGGAAACAAAGCTGCGATTATTGCTAGTTCAATGCAGATACCTGAAAATCCAAAAATTAATGGAATTACAGGTTACAATTCAATTCAAGGTGATGTTGGCGAATTATTGGAAGGATTACGTCCAAATTTAAATGTAGGCGAAATAGTTGCGGAAGAGACAACTCTTCCCATTTTGGCAGAATATGATGTTGTTGTTATGGGAGGGGGAACAGCTGGGGCTCCTGCCGGTGTTGGAGCGGCTGAAAAAGGAGCCAATACTCTGGTTATTGACTATATGCATGGTATGGGAGGAATGGGAACCCTTGGAATGATAGGGAAATACTACCACGGTTATCGGCAAGGTTATACGAATATTGTTGACAGGGGTGTTAAAGATATGGGACCCGATAACCCGCGAAAAAAAGACAAGTTGGAATGGTGGGTTTTTGATTGGAAAACTGAATATTTCAGAAAAGAAATTCGTAATAACGGAGGAGTTATTTGGTTTGGAACAATTGGCTGCGGCGCATACATAGTTGATGGTCAGGTTAAAGGAGTTATCGTTGCTACACCTGAAGGGAAAGGAGTTGTTCTTGCTCACACTGTAATTGATTCAACTGGGAGTGCTGACGTGGCAATCTCGGCAGGAGCAGCTTATAGTTATACCGATGGGCTATCAGTAGCTGTTCAGGGCTCAGGATTTCCATTTAAGAATCCAAATGATTTTTATAACAATACGGACTGGACATTTATTAACGATACTGATATGCTTGATGTTTGGCGCGCAATGGTGGTTGCGAAAGACAAATTTAAGGAGCAATATGATATCGGAAAAATCCCACAAACCCGTGAAAGAAGACGCATGATTGGAGACTTTACGGTATCCGTATTGGATGTTTACAATGGAAGAAAATATCCTGATATTATCTCGGTGCATTTTAGTTCCTTTGACACACATGGTTTTACAGAAGATCCGTTCTTTTCACTAAAACCTCCTGCTCATAGTGGCGAAGATGTAACCGCATATGTACCTTTTCGTGCCCTGTTGCCAAAAGGGCTGGAGGGCATCGCTGTTACCGGACTGGGAGCCAGCGCACACCGTGATGCAATGCCCGTAATACGTATGCAGCCTTGTTTGCAAAATCAGGGATATGCCGTTGGAAGAGCTGCCGCCACTGCCGCAGCAAAAAATCAAAAAATCAGGTACGTAGATATTAAAAGTCTTCAAAAAGAATTGGTTGAAGTTGGAAGTTTACCTGAACATGTATTATCAGACGTAGATAACTATCCACCGACATATGAAAATATTCAGTCGGCTGCGAGAACTGTGGTGAATGATCTTGAAGGATTGGAAACTATCCTTTGGGATCAGGAGAAAGGAATTATGGCTTTAACCGACCAATTTCACATTACTCAGAATGAAACGGACAAATTGGTTTATGCACGTATTCTTGGCATGTTAGGTCAACCTGAGGGTTGGCAAGAACTAATTAATGCGATTGATCAATTTGAATATTGGGATGAAGGATGGAATTACCGAGGAATGGGTCAGTTTGGAAGAAGTATCAGTTATCTTGATAGTTTAATCATAGCGGTTGGAAGGACAAAAAGAGCAGAAGCATTACCTACTATTTTCAGATTAATGGAAGAACTTACACCGGAAAGTCATTTCTCACATTATAGAGCAGTTGCTATTGCATTGGAAACTATTGGAGATACAAAAGGGGCAGAACCATTATTTAAGGTGTTACAATTGCCGGGAATGCGAGGTCATGTTATGCCGGATATACAAACCGCAAAGAAATTGACTCCACTAAGTAAAACGGATGTTACGACCCGTAATAATTCTTTACGTGAACTAATTTTGGGTAGAGCATTATACAGATGTGGCGATTTGAATGGAATAGGAAATCAAATTCTAAATGAATACTCCAAAGATTTAAGAGGTCATTTTTATAGACATGCAAAGGGAGTTTTGGAACTCTATTCAAAACAGAAGCTCCCGGAATATGAATTGTAGGAATCATTTATAAAAGAGGAAATACAATAGCAAAAAAAAATGAATACCAATTGACGTTCTATTTGGGACATTTATAATTGAGTAAATCCCGGAGTAGGTTGGTCAGTCAATATCGGTACGCCTTGATTCTAAAACCTGGGAAGGGTGATCAAAAGGTACGGTTTTTCCAGTTTGAGAATCTTCATTTAAATGTCAAATTATTTTGAGATGTTATGCTCAGATCGAAATAATTCAGCCCCCAATTCAGTCCCCTAATAAAAAATCCGACTGTAACGATTTGTTAATCAGTCGGATTGATTTTTCATTCGAGGTCTCTGGCGGATTCGAACCGCCGTACGCGGTTTTGCAGACCGCTGCCTAGCCACTCGGCCAAGAGACCATTTTCTTTCGGATTGCAAATCTAAGAAATTTTGAAGTTTTAGCAATGTTTAAGTGGAAAGATTTTATTTTCTAAGATTTTGCCAATTAGGGTTTCATATTCATTTTATCTCATAGACCGCCAACCACTCTTTTTTGAAAAATTACTTATTGATTTTTGGTTTTATTTCTTGAAAGAGTAACGCTCACCTTTTCAATCTGTCCGCCCATTGGAGGATTCATTTTTGAGATTTTTACTTTCGCTTTTTGAATTGTAGAAAACCCGGTAAACAAAACATCTAAAATTCTTTTTGCTACATTTTCTAGTAAATATGATTTTTGCTGTATCTCTTTTTTAACTATTTCATAAACTTCCTGATAGTTTAGTGCATCATCGAGAATATCGGTTTCCGATGCACGGGTACAATCTGTTTCAAGTGAAACATCAATAATAAATTCATTTCCTACAATCCGTTCAGATTCAAAATGCCCGTGGTAAGCATAAAAATGCATTCCTTCAATTTCAATTAATCCCATTGTTTTTCTGCGAAATTAAAAATAAGTAATTAAAGGTGATTAAAATTAGGGCTGTTAATCGTTCTCACAAATCATTTTTTAATTTTGTGGTTAATTACAAGCAGTAAAAAGATTGAAAATGGCGAATAAGAATAATACCGGGGAGAATTCTGAGATTCAAAAAAAAGCAAATTTTATTGATTCTCTAATTGAAGAGGATTTAAAACAAGGGAAAAATGATAACCGTGTACATACCAGGTTTCCCCCAGAACCAAACGGATATTTACATATTGGTCATGCAAAATCTATTTGTTTGAATTTTGGAATTGGAGAAAATTTCAATGGTAAAACTAATTTACGGTTCGACGATACAAATCCTTCAAAAGAAGAGACCGAATATGTTGAATCGATTATGGAAGATGTGCGTTGGTTGGGTTTCGATTGGGAAGAACGTCTTTATTATGCTTCTGATTATTTTGAAAAACTACATGAATTTGCCTTGAAGTTAATTGCGGATGGAAAAGCTTATGTTGACGATCAGGATGCAGAAACCATAAGCCGTCAGAAAGGAACGCCAACTCGTCCGGGAATTGAGAGTCCTCATAGAAATCGTTCGGTAGAAGAAAACACTGACCTTTTTAAGCGAATGACCGCTGGAGAATTCTATGAAGGCTCAAAAGTATTACGTGCAAAAATTGATATGGCATCGCCAAATATGCACATGCGCGACCCAATTATTTATCGCATAATGAAAGCACACCATCATCGTACTGGCAATAAATGGTGTGTTTATCCCATGTACGATTTTGCCCACGGGCAGTGTGATTATTGGGAAGGAATTACCCACTCAATCTGTACTTTGGAGTTTGAAGTGCATCGCCCGTTGTACGACTGGTTTGTTGACCAACTGCAGGAAACAGATTACAGACCCCGTCAAATAGAATTTGCTCGTTTGAATTTGACATACACAGTTATGAGCAAACGCAAATTACTTGAGTTGGTAAAAGATGGGCATGTTAATGGTTGGGACGATCCACGAATGCCCACAATTTCGGGATTACGCAGACGTGGATACACGCCCGATTCGATTCGTAATTTTTCAGAAAAAATTGGAGTGACCAAAGTGAATGGAATGATTGATGTTACTTTGCTGGAACACAGTGTGAAAGAACATCTAAACAGTACAGTACAGCGCGTAATGGGTGTTTTAAATCCGCTGAAAGTGGTAATTACCAATTATACCGAGAATCAATCGGAAGAATTGGATGCTGTTAACAATCCGGAAGATCTGGAAATGGGAAAGCGTAAAGTGCCATTTTCTCGTGAGCTATACATTGAGCGTGATGATTTTATGGAAGACCCACCACGGAAATTTTTCCGTTTAGGACCGGGACGAGAAGTACGCCTGCGATATGCATATTTTATTACGTGCAACGACGTAATTAAAAACGAAACCGGGGAAATTATAGAATTGCATTGCACCTACGACCGGGCTTCGAAAGGGGGAAATTCGCCAGACGGAAGAAAAGTAAAAGCAACACTACATTGGGTTTCGGTTGAACATGCTGTAAAGTCGGAGGTGAGATTATACGACAGATTGTTTAACGATGAAAATCCGGATGGTCACAAGGAGATAGATTTTAAAGATTTTTTAAATTCCGATTCGTTGCAGATATTAACCAATTGTTACATCGAACCGTTTATAAAAGATGCCAAACCTTTGGATCATTTTCAATTTGAACGATTGGGATATTTTAGTTTTGATTTTGACTCAACCAAAGAAAAACCAGTCTTTAATCGAACGGTACAATTACGAGATTCGTGGGCAAAAGCTCAAAAGAAAAATTAGTTAAATCTAATGTTATTTTAAAAAAGTAGGATTTCCTACTTTCCTTTTTCTTAGGTGAAACAATCTTTTACCGATTCATTTCCTGTGTTAACCGAATGTTAACTCGATGTTTTGGAAGGCTTTTCTACATTTGGTAGGTAATCCGAAAAAATGTTTTGTAATGAAAAAGGAACTGCAAAAAGATAATTCAAGAATAATTTTAGCTTTTATTTTAATTGGAGTTGGAGTTTTGTGGGCACTTAAAACAATTGGAATTCATTTTGAGTTTCCTCAATTTGTCTGGGAGAATGTATTTTATCCTTTACGACATGTTTTTAGTAGTATTGGTCGTTTTATATTTTCGTGGCCAATGATATTTATTGTAATTGGAGGCGTACTACTTGCAGGGAAAAGGTCGATTGGATTGGTTTTAATTATTGTTGGGGGAATATTTATTCTGCCAAAAATGTTCTTTTTTCCTGATTTAACGATCTCATTCGCACTTCCGGTTTTGTTGATTGGAATTGGAATAGCAATGGTTGCCCGACTTATTTAATTAGAATTATAGAATAATAAAATATACTTTTGAAACTATAAAATTCAAAAAAATGGAAAAGCACATCGCACCAAATAAAAGAATATATTTTGGGATATTTTTAATTGCTCTTGGAGCATTCTGGATTATGGAAAGATTAGATTTGATTCCTGATTTTTGGGATGACGTTTTAATTTCGTGGCAAATGCTTTTAATAGGCATTGGAATTTTTTCAATTATTGGAGGCAATAGAACATCGGGCACAATTCTTATTGTAATTGGTGGTTTTTTTCTGATTCCTGAAATTGCACCTATTCCCTACGAATTGAGGCGAATTGGATGGCCCCTTTTAATAATTGGAATTGGTGTGGTTTTGCTTATTACACACAGTCGAAAAAGGATGGCAGAGCCAGCCGCAGGTGCACCTGAGAATCCTGGAAATTTAAACATGGATTATTTCGATGATTTTGTGATTTTCGGCGGTCGCGAAGTTTTTGTGGATTCGCAAAATTTTTACGGAGGGAAATCTACTTCGGTATTTGGTGGTGCAGAATACGATCTACGACAGGCAGGACTTTCACAAAATGGAGCTGTGGTTGATTGTGTAAGTATTTTCGGAGGATGTGGTTTTAAAGTTCCTCCCGATTGGACCGTTAAAAATGAAGTAACAGCTATTTTTGGTGCCTTCTCCGACAAACGCGGAGCGTCTTTTAATCAGATAGTTAGCGATCCAACAAAAACAATAGTAATTAAAGGTTTTACAGCTTTTGGCGGCATCGAAATAAAACATTTCTAAAATGGATTTTCGTCACCCGTTTTTAAATAATCCACGACTTGCAATTTATTACGGGCTGTTTTGGTTTGTAGCTGCAACAGCAATGGTTCTGATTTTTACCTTTGCCAATGGAATGAATTTTGGAATGGTTACGGTGGATGTTTTTTCATTTGTAATTCTTTATGCATTAATCGGTTCAGCCATTTGGTATGTTATAAAATTTAGTACTCTCGAAGATCACAGCATATCAAGCATTCTTTTTGCTCATTTAATTGCCGCTTCCATTATTAATTTTATTTGGATGTATTCGGGCGTTGTCATCGTTAAATTACTACATCCTAATGTTGAAGATTTAGTTGAAGGAGGAGTGGTAAATCGTGTATTCATGGGATATGTGTCATACATGATGTATGTGATATTCTTTTACGCTGTAAACTATTATCAGGGATTTAAGGAGAAAGTTAGAAACGAAGGGAAATTAATTTCGCTGGTAAAAGAGGCAGAATTGCACGCCTTAAAATCACAGATTAATCCACACTTTCTGTTTAATAGCTTGAATAGCATTTCGTCGTTAACAATGACCGACCCCGGGAAAGCACAGGAAATGGTTATTAATCTTTCTCAATTAATGAGATATTCGTTGAAACATGAGCAAAAAGAGCAGGTAAGTTTTCAGCAGGAATTAGAAATAAATAAGCTCTATTTAAGTATCGAAAAGGTTCGGTTTGGTAAAAAACTAAACCCGGTTTTCGTAATTGAAGAAGACTGTTTAAATGCTAAAATCCCAAATATGATTTTACAACCTTTGTACGAAAATGCTATAAAATACGGGGTTTACGAAGCAACTGAAACGGTGGACGTAATTACACATTGTAGCCGAAAAAACGATGCCTTGGAAATTACGATTAGCAATACTTACGATACTGATGTTTTAAGCAAAAAAGGGGAAGGAATTGGTTTGCGAAATATTCGCGACCGTTTACAACTTATTTATGGAAATCCACATTTTTTGCAAACAAAAGACAACAATAATGAATTTACCGTAACTTTAACCATCCCGCAAAATTTAAAATAATATGTCAGAAAAATTGCGCACCATAATAGTTGAAGATGAAGAGTTGGCCAGAGATCTGATGAAATCGTTTTTAGCCAGTAACGAAAAAATAGATATTATTGCTGAATGTGAAAATGGTTTCGAGGGAATAAAAACCATAAATGAGCTTAAACCCGATTTGATTTTTTTAGATATTCAAATGCCTAAAATCACGGGATTTGAAATGCTTGAATTGTTGGAACACAAACCGCAAATTATTTTTGCAACTGCGTACGATCAGTACGCGCTAAAGGCTTTCGAATTTAATGCAGCCGACTATTTATTAAAGCCTTATTCAAAAGAGAGGTTATTTGAAGCTGTTGATAAAGTGGCTGTAAAAATTGAAAAAGAAGGTTCAACTTCTGATATTGCAGAAAAGGTGAGCAATTTTCCGCGCGAAGAATCTTTAGATAGAATCGTTGTAAAAGATCGTCATAAAATTCATATTATCCCGGTCGACCAGGTAAGATACATTGAGTCGATGGACGATTATGTAATGATTTATACCAAAACAAGTCGGCACATGAAACAGAAAACAATGAAGTATTTCGAGGGAGCTTTGAACTCGAAAAACTTCACTCGCATTCATCGTTCATACATTGTTAAGGTTGAGGAAATCCATGAAATTCAGCAGTACGAAAAAGAATCGTACATTGTAATTCTTCACGATAAAACCAAATTGAAAGTTAGCAAAACAGGGTACAAGAATTTAAAAGCTGTTTTGAATTTTTAACAGCTCTCTTTTTTAGTTGTCATTCCCACGAAAGGGGGAATCTGCCCATCGGCCTTTCTGGTCTTTTAACAATTGGCTCTAAACTTTGCATTTACTTCATACTAGAACTACTAACTTTTTCCAGTTCTGTGACAAATGTCCTGTTTGTCCATCAAATTCCTTTGTAATTTTTCCGCTTATTTTTAACCAACTAAAATTGATATTAAATAATTTAAAATCATTAAAATAATTCAGTATGAAAAAATTATTATTAATAATGGTTGCTCTGTTTTTAGCGACTTCGGTAACCATTGCAAAAAAGAAAGAAGCAGAAAAGGATGAAAAAAGTAAACCGTTTGTAAACAGCAGTTTAGTTAGTGCTTTAAAATGGCGAAGTATTGGTCCGGCATGGGCAAGTGGCAGAATTTCCGATTTTGCAGTGAACCCCAAAAACACAAAAGAATATTATGTGGCTGTATCAAGCGGTAATGTTTGGAAGACATCGAATAACGGAACTACCTGGAAGCCAATATTCGATAAATATGGAAGTTATGCCATTGGCGATGTTGAATTAGATCCGAATAATCCAAATGTAGTTTGGGTAGGAACAGGTGAAAATAATCATCAGCGAGCTCTCGGTTATGGCGATGGAATTTATAAATCGGTTGACGGTGGTAAATCGTTTAAAAATATGGGACTGAAAGAGAGTCGCCAGATTGGTGGAATTGTAATCGATCCTCGAAATTCGGATGTGGTTTATGTGGCTTGCGAAGGTTCTGCATGGGGACTCGGCGAAGAGCGCGGTTTATACAAAACTACCGACGGTGGCGAAACATGGGCGAAAGTTTTAGAAATTAGTGAAAATACAGGAGTAAATAATATAAAAATGGATCCCTGTAATCCCGACATTTTATATGCAACTTCAGAACAACGTCGTCGTACTTCGTTTACAAAAATTGGTGGAGGTCCTGAATCGTCGGTTTATAAATCGACCGATGCCGGAGTAAACTGGAGAAAAATTACAAAAGGTTTACCTGGAGTCCATCTCGGTGGAATGGGAATTGATGTTTCTCCGGTTGATTCCAATGTACTGTACTTAATTGTGGAAGCGGCTGATAAAAAAGGTGGGTTTTATCGTTCAACAGATAAAGGCGAAAGCTGGAATAAAATGAGCAGTCACCATTCAAGTGGTCAGTATTACAACGAAATTTTCTGCGATCCCGTAGATGTGGATAAAGTTTATTCTGTTGAAACAAGGTCAGCAGTTACATCGGATGCAGGAAAAACCTGGAGTACCATTAGTACAAATGGCCGCCACGTTGATGACCATGCACTCTGGATTGATCCTTTGGATACCAAACATTTTATTATTGGTGGCGACGGTGGAATATATGATACCTGGGACGGCGGATTAACATTCGATTTTAAAGAAAATTTGCCTGTTACACAATTTTACCGTGTTCATGCCGACAATGCAAAACCATTTTACAATGTTTATGGCGGAACACAAGATAATAATTCAATGGGTGGACCATCGCAAACAACAAGCCGCAGTGGTGTAATTAACGACGAGTGGTATGTAACTTTGGGGGGCGATGGATTTTGGGCAGCTTCCGAGCCAAGTAATCCAGACATTGTTTACACTGAATATCAGTATGGAAATATGTCGCGCTACGATAAAAAAAGTGGCGAACGTATTAACATTAAACCCAAAGAAAGAAAAGGGGAGTTAACTTATAAATGGAATTGGAATACTCCAATGTTTGTAAGTCCTCACAAAGGAACTCGTTTGTATGTGGCTGCCAATAAAGTGTTTAAAAGCGAAGATCGTGGAAATACCTGGAATGTAATCAGCGAAGATTTAACTGCTCAGGTGGATAGAAATAGTTTTCCGGTAATGGGAAAATACTGGCCATCGGATGCCGTAGCCAAAGATGTTTCAACTTCGCAATGGGGAACTTTGGTTTCTCTGGATGAATCGAAAATTAAAGAAGGATTACTTTATGCAGGTTCCGATGACGGTGTAATTTCTGTTACAGAAAATGGCACCGATTGGACACAAGTAAAATCATTCGATGGAGTTCCTGAATATACATACGTTAGCGATTTATGTGCCGACCGTTTCGATGAAAATGTGGTTTATGCAACTTTCGATAATTTGAAACGCGACGATTTTAAACCCTACGTTTATAAAAGTACCGACAAGGGAAAAACATGGGTTTCAATTAGCGGCAATCTTCCCGAAAATGGTACTGTTCATACTTTTGCTCAAGATTATGTCAATAAAAATCTTTGGTTTGTAGGAACTGAATTTGGAATCTTCTTTAGCATTGACAACGGTGTAAATTGGGTTCAATTAAAATCCGGTTTGCCAACCATTGCTGTTCGCGATATTGATATCCAGGAGCGCGAAGGCGATTTGGTATTAGCAACTTTCGGGCGGGGATTTTATATCATGGATAATTACAGTCCGTTACGAGAAATTTCTGATGATTTAAAAGAAAAAGAAGCACATATTTTCCCCATAAAAGATGCTTTGATGTTTGTTCAAACGAGTGGGAAAAGCAACCAGGGAAGTACTTATTTTACTTCGCCTAATCCTGCATTTGGTGCCACATTTACCTATTATTTAAAAGAGGCTCCTAAAACTAAAAAGCAGTTGCGTAAAGAAGCAGAAAAAGAATTGTTTAAAGAGGGAGAGCCAATTCCGCAGCCGACATGGAGAGAAGTTGATTTGGAAGGAAAAGAGGAAAAATCGCATTTGATTTTTACCATTTATGATGCCGGCGATAATGTTGTTCGTCAGTTAACCACTTCGCCATCGAAAGGTGTAAAACGGATAAATTGGGATTTGCGTTATGCAATGCCGACGAGTGTGAGTGTAAACGGAAGTTTTACACCGGTAGCTAGTAGCGGAAGTCGTGGTCGCCGTGGTGGCGGTGGCGGTATTTTAGCCATGCCGGGAACTTATAAAGTAGGTTTAAAAATGTGGCACGAAGGGGAATTAAGCAATTTGATTGACCCGGTTGAATTCACTTGTAAAAAGCTAAATAACACAACTTTACCTGCCGAAGACTACAAAGAGAATATTGAGTTTGCACAAAAAGTGAGCAAGTTGGCGATTGCAGTTGTGGGAACAGGAAGAATGATTCGCGAAACAACTTCAAAAGTGGAACACATTAAACAAGCCATTTATTCAACTCCGGGAGCAAGCCAGGAATTAATGGATAAAGCTCGGGCATTGGCAGTTGAACTGGAAAAACTCAATTTTACAATGAATGGAACTGCAGCTAAAGCCAGTGGCGAAGAAGTACCACCCGAGCAAGTTGCTTTAAACGACCGACTAGGAAGTATTACCTACACGCACATGGGTTCAACAAGTGGAATTACATCAACCGAAAAGCAAGGTTTTGAGATTTTAAAAGAAGAATTTCCACCGGTTTTGGATGCTTTAAAACGTATTGTTGAAAACGATATTCCTGCATTGGAAGCCGAGTTAACAAAAATTGGTGCTCCATGGACACCGGGGCGTTTGCCGGTTTGGAAGGAGTAAGAAAGTAGTTAGTAAAAAGTATAAAGTAGTTAGTATTAAGCCCTGTTTTGCCGGGCTTTTTTATTGGGTATTGCGATTTCCAAATCGCAGATTTTAATTATTTATTTCAAAAGCAACTAGCTTCTAGCTATTCACCCGGTGACTTTGAGTCACCGGGTGAATTTTTTAAGGATGCCAACTGTATAAGTCGAGAAAATACAGATGGCATCTTTTTTTGTCCCCCTTAAAAAAAGGGGGATTCAGGGGGATTTGTTTCCTGCTTCCAGTATTCCACAGTAATATATACTCATTACAAATAGGAACCCGAAAAATCGGGTTTAATAATTTGGAAATTATCTGTTAGTGTATTTTTAAATTTTTCACGCATCCAGACTTCATCTTCAAAGAATTTATTGACG
>Ga0307988_1001286_pt1 | contig 14472 bp, 12 predicted proteins | sample EllFjometagen183_FD_203166 | JGI IMG/M metagenome (GOLD analysis project Ga0307988, IMG submission 203166) | Marine microbial communities from Ellis Fjord, Antarctic Ocean - #183 | ecosystem: Environmental > Aquatic > Marine > Unclassified | place: Southern Ocean | collected 2014-10-08 | reverse complement strand
ATTCTCTCAACTGAACCCTGAATTTTCAGAATCTGTCCCGGATACACCAAAGGAGTAAATGTCGGTGAGTAACGCTCATCATCAAAATCGTCCCTCCTGTAGTAGGGTTTATAGAATATTCTTGCTGTATTTCCCCGTACCATTCTATCAAGCACAATTGACAACTTCCCCTTCTCCTTCAGCTCTTCTCCGGGAGCAATCGGTGCCAGAAAATCTGAAGAAGTGCGAATCCCGCAGGTTGAGTTTGGAAGAGAAAAATCGAGGTGAATATCATCAGAGAAGATTCCCGGTTTCCATGCATCAGGAACCGTATCTCCGCGCTGTTTTAAACCCAGAACAGCAAGTTCTTTAGAGGCAGTAGGCAGGTCAATGATATTCAAAGCACCGGAAATACTGCTGGCTGCATGGAAATCATTAAGGGGACGGAGGTAGTGTTCGGGTATACTTTCGGGTCCATTCATTACACCGATTATCGCACCGACATTTCCGGCATTGCAGTCAGTATCCCAACCGCACATCGTTGCAATTTCAACAGTTTTTGCAAAATCTCCCTGTGCATAATAGAGAGCCAGCGCACACACACCCGCATTGGGAATCATGTGGCAAACTCCGGGATATTTATCGTACCCAAAATCTGATTCAAGGAAGTCCCGGGCCGCTCTCCAGTCATCAAGATGTTCTTTATAGAAAGCTTTCACCGCATTCACAACTCTTGCATACTCACTATCTTCAGGAATATACGTCAGGGCCTCTTTAATAATCTCTTCAATACTATTATTTGAAAATGCCAAAGAGATGCATACTGCAATAAATATTCCCCCATACATACCATTTCGATCATGACCGACACTGGCAGCCATTTCAGCATATTTTGCGGCTTCTGCAGGATTGTCAGGAAAAACCCATCCCCAGGAGTCGATAAAAATCTGACCGCCTATCTGTTCGGCAACGGTACTCCCATTCACTTCTATACTTCCGGAGAGCGGTGCCTCAAGTCCGGATTTCAGATTCAAATAAGCAGTATGTTCAGTACTCCGGCCGTATCCGCCCCACCAGTAGAAACCAATACCTTCACGAGTATAGTTTAACCAGGTTTGCCCAATTTCCCGGGCAGTAATCGGTGCCGGGTAATCGAGCAGTGCCCGGATAAAAAAGAGCGGGCCGTTCACATCATCATCGGCGGCAAAATTCTTATAATTCTTCACATAGCCGGTAATATCACCATAGGTTTTTTTGATACGTTCATATGACCATATGGTCGGCTCAACAGGAGCTCCCAAGCGTACACCAACACACTTTCCAAGAAGACCACCATATACTTTTTCCAGATAGGCTTTTGCTTCCATATTCATAACCTTTCCCCTAATATTCTTATTTTTTGTAAAAATTCTCTTCTAATGATACATATTTTATTCTTGTTCTATTATACGTGTAAACAATGTGAAAATCACCGTCAGATCCCTGCATTATTGATGGATAACTATATTCCCCGGGCTGATCTTCAAGCTCATATACACCCGTCCAAGTATTCCCATTATCCTGAGAGACAGATATTCGTAAAGGTGTTCTCGGCCCCCATTTGGGATATACCAGAACTATATCGGGATTCTTTTCACGTGCCCCTTTTTTATCCCGGCTGAATTCACTAACTGTCAATTCAAAACCTGGCGTTCCTTTCAAAGATTGATCAACAATGAGGGTTCCGGAATCACTTAATGCTGTAGGATTATGTACGAGAAGTAAATCACCGTTTTGCGCTCTGGTAACATCAATTCCACTGTTATTATTTAGTAATTCCGTTGCTTCTACCGTACTCCAGGTTTTACCGGTATCCTTGGAGTAACTTTTATAGATATACCCTTCCCACGATCGCATCAGAACCATCAGAGTTCCATCATCAAATTCAACTAAAGCCGGCTGATCAACACGAATATTTCCACTCTTCCCCAATTCTCCAAAAAGCTCCCATGACTCGCCGTTATTTTCAGACCTGATAAAATTACAGACATATGCATCTTCATCTTCAGCAGGGACTATCCACACATCGGAATTTGATCGGAGCTGATACGGTCTGTTCTTCCCGAGAATTCCCGGTTCTTCTATGAACAGGGCTAAATCTGACCAGGTTTGTCCATGGTCAAAAGATTTTTTCAGATATAATCTTGTTCCGCCATGACACCAGACCCCATAATTGACCGGTGCAATCAACCATAAGGCTCTATCCGGACCATAAAAGAGTCTTGGGTTTCCCGCTGCATGCTGATCAACATTTACCAGAACTTTGGGGTTACTCCAATTCAGCTCATCTTTCTTTAAACGACTGCCAAGAATCACCGTATCCACAGCACTCTCTACCGAACCAGCAAACCATGCAGAAAACAGGTCTCCATTTTCCAACTCAATTACCACTGAAGCATGACTGCTCGGATATCTATCCTCAGCTTCATTCACAAATAGTTCTATCATGTTCACTCCAATAAACATTTGAGGCTTTTTCAAAATCATCAATTTTTAAAATTGCTTCATTTTCCAAAATTTTCCAACACCCTGAAAAAATGGGTGAAGAACTGTTCTTTATCAACACCTACTGCAACACTATTGTGACCATTTGCAGCTTCAGGATGCCAGTGAGTTATCGCTTTTTCATCAACCTTTATTAATCCATTCTGAAAACTGCAAAGCTTCGGATTATCAATTACTGCCGTTGTAAGAGGATCATGAAAAGTCATAAATTCCCGTTTCGCAAACCATATCCGGCATAAATCAAAAATTATTTTGAATTGATCAGTATCAAAATGGTTTTTCACATCGACAGATTCCATGCGCATCTGCCTGGTAATATTGGAACCTACACATATATGTGTATTTATAGGTGTTTCATAGACAATTTTTGCAGCTTCAGGATCCAACATGACATTCCACTCCAGAACATCACTAAATTTCTCCCCAACACCAAACCGCCCGCTCATACTGTAGAAACCTTTTATAAGATGATGTATATCGGGATATTTAATGAATAGCCGTGCAATATTTGTTAGGGGTCCAATGCTGACTACAATAACTTCGCCAGGATTGCTGGTAATAATATCATGCAGAAAATCAATTTCTCTATTCTCTTTGAACTCTTTTTGATGATTCCAATGTGTTATTCCCTCCACCTGAGGGGCTTCTGTCTGAATTTGCTTGATATGAAGAGGTGATGCTGACCCGGGATAGATCGGAATATTTTTCCCTGCATGGTTTATTAAAGCACTGGCAATCCGGGCCCGGCCGACAGGATCCCCTGTTACCGTTGTTATACCCAAAATTTCGTAATCTTTATGGCTTAATAGATAGGAGAGTGCCATTACATCATCAATATCACTTCCAATATCAGTATCAACTATAATTTTATACATGTTCAACCTCTATCTATCTGGTTAGTTTTTCAAGAATTCCCGGGAGGAGTGCATAATCATCAATTACAAAATCCGCTTCATTATACATAGAGTTCTCATCATTTTTACACCCTGAAAATCGGATAGTATGCATTCCCACAGACTTTGCCCCTTCAATATCAGTTCTCCGCAGGTCACCAATATGAACGACCTCTTCAGGCTCAAGCTGGAAATAGGTCAGTAGGGCATTAAACAGTGAACTATGTGGTTTTGATCTCCCGAATTCGTTTGAAAAAACAGCATAATCAAAGTAGTCCAGTTTATCTTTCCGAATAAGTCTTCGCATATAATCACCTGACTCTATGCCGGTATCAGATATAATTGAGAGCTTATAATGCGTATAAAGGGACTCGAGTATTGGTCTCACTCCAGGAATCTCTTTTGTATTTCCTGTAAATAGTAAAGCCTGCAGTTCAGAACAGCAAGTAGTAAAGAAATCCTCCGACAATTCAACCTCTAGATACTCTAATACTATTGCCAACCAGTCATGAACTGCAAGAGTACGGTACTCCTCTTTCCAGAGCACATCCCATTTTGTCCATGCAAAACTAATCGCTTTACTCACTTTGTCTAACAAAGCATCATCAAAAGAGGCTCTTTTAAGAAATTGTTGTATTACCGTATTCTGTTTTTCTACCAAAGAGGGTTTGTTGTGGTAGAGAGTTCCCCAAAAATCGAATGAAATTAATTTTATACTCATATTTCTGATTTCTTTACCGAAATTCCTTTATCCTTTTGAATCTGAAACGAAGACGGTGGGATTCTATTAGATAGAACTCTACCATAGATAAGTATTAAACAACATAAATACTCATTCACAATTATTGATATGTTTTTTACCCGGTTAAATACTTTGTTTAAAAGTATTTATTGGTTATACAACCCACCGTCTTCGTTTCAGGTCTATCCTTTTATCCCAACTGAAGCTATACCACCAATAAGTCTCTTTTGAACAAAGAAATATAGAAACAAAACCGGGAATAGCGAAGCAAAGGTTGCTGCCATAAACAGATTCCACTGCACATCAAATCGGCCTTTGAACATACTTAGCCCCACCTGAATAGGGAATTTTTCAAAAGTTGTTAAATAGATTATTGGATTTAAAAACTCATTCCATGTCCAGAGGAAAGTATAGATTACGATCAACACGAGGACTGGTGTAATCATCGGCATAATTATCCGGTATAATATGCCAAAACTCCCCAACCCATCTATACGGCCGGCATCATCAAGTTCAGTAGGTGTTGTCCTTATATACTGCACTACAAGAAAGATGAAAAAAGCCCCGCCAAAAAACGAATGCAGCACCAAGGGAACATACGTATCGAGCATACCCCAGCTGCTGTACATTTTGTAGAGTGGTATGAGTTTAATTTGTGCGGGAATCATCATTGTTGCTAAAACAAGCATAAACAGAAAGCTTTTACCGGGAAACCGCAATCGGGCAAATCCGTAAGCTATTAACGGCACTGCCAGTAACTCACCAAGAATATTCAGGAGAACCATAACCATGGAATTACCCATAAATCGCAACAAGGGAAACGATTGAAAAGCAATTCGGTAATTTTCCCATTGCGGAACAGCAGGAAACAGCACGGTAGGCCAGGCAAAAATATCTCCCCTCGTCTTTAATGAGGTAGAAAGCATCCAAATTATCGGAATCATATAGACAACTGATATTGAGGTAAGCAAAAAATATTTAAAGACTTTAGTTAAACTACGTTGGACTGTATATTTATTAATTCTATTATACGTACTAATTTTAGTTTCCATTACTTCCACTTCCCTATGATTCGTAGTAAACCCAATGTTTTGATGTATAACGCGTAACTGCTGTAAAGAACATAATGATAATTACAAGAACTACTACCAGAGCGGAAGCATATCCAGTATTTGCATTTTGGAAAGCTTCTTCATAGAAATAAAACAGATAGAAGTAGGTAGCTTTCAGTGGACCACCCTGTGTAATAACAAATGCTTCAGTAAAGACTTTAAACGATCCGATCATCTCTATAATCAATTGGAAAAATAGTGTCGGGGTTAAAAGCGGCAGAGTTATTCTCCAAAACTGTCGATATTTACTTGCTCCATCAATATCTGCTGCTTCATACAATTGAGGAGGTATATTCTGCAGTCCTGCCAGATAAATCACTGCACTTCCGCCGACTCTCCAGACACTCAGGCTTGCTACCGATATGAGTGCCCATCTTGGATCCCAAAACCATTTTGGTCCCTGTATTCCCACGTAACTTAATAGAGTGTTTACTATTCCTGTATCCGGCTGCAATAAACTCATCCACATCAAAGAAACTGATACACCGGAAACAACGGCAGGTATATAAAAAAGAGTTCTATATATATTCATTCCTCTAATTTTCCAGTTTAAAAAGAGTGCCAGAAAAATTCCTAAAACAAGCTTTATGGGTAAAGAAAGTAAGACATAATTAAAAGTTACCGATAGTGCTTTATAAAACAGCGGGTCATCTGTAAACATGTGTTTATAATTAGCCAGCCCAACCCAGATTGGCTCAGTCATAAAGCTCCACTCGGTAAAGCTGTAGTATAATGATTTTAGAACAGGAAGGAAGAAGAATATAACAAACCCTATCATCCAGGGGAGTATGCTTAAATAGCCGTCCCGTGTTTCCTGTCTCGCTCTTCTCGTAGCAAAGAAACTCTTAATTTCCATACCAAACCTCAATTCGTAATTAACTAATCAGAAAAGAGAGGGATATATCAGCGTTCCCACTCTTTTCGTATCAGTTAATACATAGTTAAAACTGGGGTCTCAGATCTCTCTGAAACCCCATATATCAAGACAAATACCTTAATTCCCCAGTCTTCCTCTAGCTTCATCAAGAGCTTTCTGTGCTGCAGGAACCATTGATTCCAACTCTGCTCTAATATCATCTCTATCAACCAGATTCAGTATAACTTTGTCCCATACATCCTGTATAGATCTTGCAACTGTACCGTTTGACAAGTGAGTTCCAAGCCACGCGCCTACTTGCGGAATATTGAGAACTTCGTAGAATCCCTGAACATAATCTTTATCTGCATCTTTGTACTCTGCAAGAACAGAAGTAATTGATGGGAACAGATGTCCATTATTCATGAGAAATGTTTGTCCTTCCGGACCAACCCAGTATTTAAGGAATTCCCATGCTTCATCAGGATGCTCTGTACCTTTCCAAATAGAACTGGTTAACGACCACAAGTTAGCATAGCGTTTATTTCCCGGTACCCTAGGTTCCGGAACAACACCAAAACGTACTCCACTTTCAATTGCTGTAAGCATATGTCCCTGGTTCAGGGTAGCCATTGCTAATCTTCCAGCAAGGAACAGATCGATAGGACCAGTTCCCTCTGAACTGAGTGTATCAAGATCAGAAGTGGTTGGGACTCCACCGGAGGCCTCAAGATCCCATAACCATGTATAGGCTTCAACCATTCCGTCACCATTGATATAACCATCTACCGTCATACTATCATCACTATATGGCTGTGCATCAAAGTTGAACCATAATGCTCTGAATGGTTTTCTCGGAGCATCACCACCCCAGGATTTTTTAGCCGGGTTATTCAATTTTTTTACAAGTTCCAGATAGTCATAAACAGTCCAGTCAATCTCAGGATAGGCTACTCCGGCAGCATCAAACATATCTTTATTATACATTACAATACTTGCACCAACGCCCAAAGGTAAACCAACTACTTTGTCGCCTGCTACTGCTCTTGTATTCCAGAAACTTTCAATATACATAGAAGTATCAAAGTTATCTCTCGCTATGTAAGGTGTTAAATCAAGTGCTTCAGGATACCAGTTTGCATCCCAAAAGAAAGCCAGGTCCGGGCCGCCTTCTCCGGCTCCAAGTGCAGTATTCATTTTTTGTCCGAATCCGCTTGAAGGGAGAACTGTTACCTCTACTTTAATGTTTGGATGTGATTTTCCAAACTCTCTGGCAAGAGCAGTTTGAACCTCTGCAGTGTACTCTTCAGAATTAATTGTCCACCAATTAATAGTAACTACATCTTCTGCTGTTTCTTCTTGTGCTGCTGCAAATACTGAAACTGGGAGAAGTACCAGCAAAGCACAAATCAGTAAAAATACGATCCTTTTCATAAAAGACCTCCTATAATATTTACTTCCGGTATACTTAATAATACCGAAAATATATGTGAAATCAGATACCTGACTTCATAAACTATGTAAATGACAATTTCCTAAAAAATATTCTATTTTTTACAATTGCCTCATGATATCAGCCAATTTTTCTGAAATATTGACGATATCTTCGTTTTTAGCAAATTTCAAACAAACTCCTGATGGGGACCTAACCCGCTCAATCCACTGATCAGAAATTATATCTATACCGCCCTTAGCTCCGCACAAAGCCCCTAAAACTGCACCGATGGTATCTGCATCGCGTCCGAAATTTGTTCCCCAGAATATAGCCTTTTTATAATCGCCATCTACAAGTCTATAAACGGCATATATCTGCGGGATCGCTTCGGCAGCTACTGAATGTGTTGGAGTCCATAGTTGTGTATGAAGATCCGCCCAGGCATCTTCAATACAACCGGCTTCATCACAAATTTTCATCGCAGTTTTCATAGCTCTATCCAGCCAGGTGCCCGGTATCAACTGCTGCATTCCTGCTTCAATAATCTCTTCTGTTGTGCCGTCTACCATTGCAACGGCAACACTTGCCGCTACCATTTTTGCGGCGGTTATTCCATCTTCGGCATGACTTACCTGTGCATCAAGAACAGCCATATCTGCTGCTTTATCCGGATCACCAGCCCAGAGAATTCCTACAGGAGCTATACGCATAGCAGCACCATCATCATTATTCATTACATTGTCCGTACCGGACTGCGGCGGCAGCATGCCCCTATACAAGTTTGCGGCTGCACCATAAAGAGGACGTCCGCCTCTATCAAAAAGCCCCCCCTCTGAGAGGATATATTTCTTCCAGGGTTCTAAAGCCGTCTCTTTTGTAAGCTTTCCTGCACAATCGATTAACCCTTTTGCAGTCAGCAGTGCAAATTCGGTATCGTCAGTACTTCCTGATTCACTGGTAAAAAAATCTGTTACTATGCCGTATCTATTTCGCATTGCATTATCACGTCCCAGATCTCCCAGCGCATCACCAACGGCAAGACCAATCAGACATCCCTTGCTTTTCTTGACACATAATGCAGAATCGCTAATTAATTCTTTCCTTGTTAACATGTTATCTATTCTCCTCGAAGTTTCTGACTTGCATAACCAATAGTTCTCTTTGAATTTCCAATGCTTCTTCCTGACTGGTCTGAGGTAAAGGAGAACGAACTCTTCCAACATCAAGACCCCGTAATCGTAGAATTGTTTTGAAATGATCCAATACGGCACCTGATTTATGTATTTTCGTAAACGAATCAAGTTCCATCTGTTTGCGTGCGGCCTCATCAATCTTCTTCTGTATATAAAGCCTATAAATATCAGTTATCAGCTCTGGATAAATTGATGCATTCCCGGAAACACACCCATCTCCTCCTGCAAGAAGAGATTTGAGTATTAATGAATCCTCTCCCATAAATATCTTAAAATCAGTTCCCATTTTTTCTCTATAATCTTTAAATAATTGAAAATTACTGCTGCTGTATTTAATACCTACTATATTTTTTGCAGTGGAAGAGATTTTCAGAAGCAGCTCTGGAGATACGGTATTATTGGTAAAAGCAGGAAGGTTATAGATAAAGAGGGGGAAATCTTTCACCTCATGAGCAACTGCCGTATAGTGTTTAAAGATTGCCGTATCACTAACACGATAAAAAGCAGGTGTTATTATTCCCGCACCGTTAGCTTTAACGGCTCTGGCATGAACCGTTAAATCGGTGGTCTCTTTTGTTGACAAGGCTCCTGTGTGTATTATTACAGGGATACGGTCGGCTACGGTTTTAACAATAATTTCAGCTGCCTGCATTCGTTCTTTACTGCTAAGCAGCAATCCTTCCCCGGTAGTTCCTAAAACAAATAATCCATTAACCCCTGAGTTGATGAGATAGTCACAAAGCGCCTCGATTCTGCGTGTACTCAGATTCCCGGAATCATCAAAGGGAGTGAGCATTGCAGCATATACACCAAAGAATTTCATTACAGTGCTCCTCCTGGATTTCCCTTCTCCGCAGCACTGAACAATGTTCGTGCTTTTTCAAGATCTTCAATGGTATCGATGCTGAGTGCATTATATGCATACTTTGTTTCGAAGACTCTCATTGAGTAGCCATGCTCAAGCACTTTCAGCTGTTCAAGAGATTCAATTTCCGAAAGCGGTGTTTCTGACAAACCAGCATAGGTAATCAGAAAATCTTTACTGTATCCATACATACCAACGTGTTCAAAGACACTGTTTTTTATCTCATTTCTTGGATAGGGAATTAACGATCTGCTGAAATAGAGTGCATTCCCTTTCAAATCACGAACTACTTTAACAACATTCGGGTTGCCATACTCTTCAGGAGCAACTTTTGTACATAAAGTTGCACAATATAACTCTTTATCTGAGAGAAGCAAATCTGCCAGCTCATCAATAATATCCGGGGAAACAAAGGGTTCATCACCCTGAATATTTATTACAAAATCTATATCCATATCCATATCCTTAACAACTTCTGCCGCCCGACTGCTTCCATTTGGATGAGATACAGCAGTCATTACCGCTTTCCCTCCAAATCGAGATACCTCATTGAGTATCCGATCATCATCACAGGCTACAATTACATCATCAAGGCTCTTTGCCAGAAGTGCATTCTCATAGACTCGTTGAAGAACACTCTTTCCACAAAGATCTTTTAATGGTTTCCCCGGCAGTCTTGTTGATCCAAACCGCGCCGGTATAACACCAATCACTCTCATATAATTAAATCCTTACACCAGTATTTTGTAATTTTGAGCTTTCCCCAAAATCTTCTGCCGATTTAGCGGTTTTACAATTGAGACTATCCATTCCCGCATCTCTTTCCCTTTATCCGTTTGCTGAGGATAACTGATGAAATCAAGATTTATCTCCAACCCTTCTGCAACTTTGTAGGCAATAATCGGCCATATAACACCAATATCACCAACGATCGGTAAACTCCCTTCATGTCTTGCAAATGCTGACATCTCCATCCGGAAAGGAATCCCTGTAAGTTTTGATTTCGGCAAGCCTTTATCTATAGCCTTCTGAATACTGCCTGAACTATCCTGCAGCTCCTTTGCTTTTAACAAATTGGAATCAACATCTATTCTGACCAATGTTTTTCCTTTTAGCGAGCAGGTGTTAAACCCGTTCCATTTTGCCCAAATTCCATGACCCGTATAGCACTCAAAAGGGCCGTCATGAATTTCCTGAGTTAATGCTACGGCCGATTCTATGATCACTTCTGCGTCATCTATCATATTGGCAATACGCATACATCTTTCAGAAATTGGGATGCTGTCACCAATCGAGAGTCCCACGGCACCACCCCCGATAAGCTGGGGAACACTTACCAATACGGGTAATTTGGCTTTTGCCCCAGCTCCCAGCATGGTATTTTTATCAGCTCCCCACCCAGCAACCTGTTCAAAAGGAATATGATAGGTTTGTGCGATAGAGAGTATTTCCCGTGATATATTTTCAGTTCGCAGACCCATGGGATATGCCATATTTCCGGCTGCTTTTACAATTGTATCTCCTGCCTGTTTTTCTGCGGTAAGAAAAATCTCATCATCCAATATCATCTCATTCTTCAGCTCTTCAATTTCAGAAGGCTGCATCTCTGTTACTTCAAATAATTCACCTCTTGGAATCTCATCTTGCTCAAACTGCAGGTTGAAAGCATTCCAGGGAACTCTTTTCACTTTATCTAAGCTTCCAGCCATTTCGTGTGCTATAACAGCTGAACTTGTAGTAACACTATCCACAATCCCTTTGCTCATCAGTTCTGCAATTAATGTGGTCACCCCTTCGTGAATATTGGGACCACTGCCGGTAACCACCATTACTTTTTTTTGTTCTGTTTTTGCAGTTACGATCTTCTCAACTGCTTTATCTATATATCCTTTTGCCTTGGAGTTAAGTTCTGTATACATTTTTTCAATACTTTGCTTAGTGTTCTTCATTAAAGTATTTTGTGTGTATTCACTGTTTTTAGTACCGGTAACGTTTCCGGTAACGTTTTCATATTGCATCAAAAAAACTCCATTTAGCTTTATTTAGCCAATTTTCTTACTGAATTTCTAATAATTAATTTCGGGGTTATGACCACTTCCTCATTCAGCGGTTTATCATTTCGAATCTCTTTCATTAATAAATCAACTCCGGCTTCACCCAACTCGTACTTAAAAGTATCAATCGTGGTAAGTTTTGGGCGTATAAGCTGGGCGATCTGATTGTTGTCATGTCCAATGATTGATATATCATCCGGAATCGCCAATCCTTTTTCAAATATCGCATCATATGCACCTGCAGCCATACTATCGTGACAGATAAATACTGCTGTAGGACGTTCTTTTTCCGGAAAAGATAAAAGCTTCCGCATACATCTTTTACCGGCTTCAGCATCGTTCTCTCCTGCAAGTACAAGGTTTTCATCATAAGACAACCCTGCATCTGCCAAAGCTTTTCTATACCCCTGAAGTCTTTCAGATCCAGACTGCACACCCTCTCCAGTTGATATATGTGCAATTTTTGTATGCCCTAGTTCCAGAAGATATGCTGTTGCCATATATCCGGATGAAATATTATCGAGTGCAATTGTTGATACCACCGGATTATTGCTCTTTCTATATATCTGAACTATAGGGAAATGCTCAAGTTTTAATTTTTCAAGTTCTTCTTTATTCGCCTCATTAAAAGAGAGAATAATGCCGTCAACCTGCTTACTGCGCAACAGTCTAATGGCCTCTTTTTCAACTTTATGATCATGATTTGTATCATAAAACATCACTGAATACCCGTAACTTCTTCCTTTATTGACAATTCCTCTGGCAAGTTCAGGAAAATTAGGATTAGTAATATCCGGTACAATGAATCCAATAACATGCGAGCGCTTCAGAACAAGGCCTCTTGCTACAATATTGGGACTGTATTCAAACTCTTTTATAGCATTATTGACTTTTTCCCGTGTTTCACTTTTAACATCAGGACGATTATTCAATACTCGGGATACTGTGGTAACTGATACTTTTGCATGTTTTGCAATATCCCGAATCGTAACTGCCATAGTTCCTCTTCATCTGCATAGTTTAATGATTATTAAATGAAAACGTTTCCGGTAACGTTTTCAATAACCAGATCCAAGTATAGAACTGTTTATTCCAGAAAGCAAGGTTAAACTAAGTAGTTATTTCAGATGATCCGAAAGTGGTGGGAATTATAAATACTAAATCTGAACCATAGAGGCGCTTTCAAAATTATTTATTTTGAAAGCGCTACCGATTAGTGAAGTTTTTTGATGTTTCATAAATACTTTTAATACAACAGGTTATTCAATCTTTCAAAAAACTTCTGAAGTCAATTTCCTATTAAATCGGAATAAAACGAAGTTTTATTCTAGGATTTATGAAATTGGCTCCATATAAAGAATTATAAGAACATAAATAAGTTTCATTTTACTGAACACAATGTTGCTAATCTAAAACTCTCCACGTACCTTTTTCCAAATATTGAATATTCCTGCACCCCGCAGCATTCATCTCCCGCAAAGCCTCATCATAGTAGTAATCCAGATGCTCAGGATTATGAGCATCAGCAGAAATTATCAAGGGTAGTCCCATTTCTGCACATTTATGCAGCATCAGCTTATTCGGATAGACCTCAGTGGTTGCCCCGCGGGACAGTCCACCGGTATTTACCTCAATCCGTGTTCCGGCCTTCCCCGCCTCATCAAGCATTGATAATGAGAGATCCTGATACCAGGATTCATTCTGGTCAAAAAACCTATTATTGGTATTCCGTTTCTTTATGAGATCACAATGTGCCAGCACATCAAAGGTATAGTTCCTGATAAGAGATTTTTGCAAATCGTAATAGTAAGCGACCATCTGCCTGATATCCCCGGAAAAATTATCCCGCAGTAAAATCTCAAACTCTTCCACCGGCCCATCTATGGTTAAGTACGTCCCTGTAGGTTTATGGAACATACCATGTACAGATGCAATACTGTAATCCAGGTCATCCGCAAATTCAGAGCCAGCCAGAGTCCCGGTATCATCCAGATAATCCATCTCCAACCCCGCATAGATTTCAATCTTTTCACTATATTTCTGCTTTAGCCGTGAAATTTCATCAATATATACCGGATAATCCTCTGCCTGCAGACGCCATTCATCATTTTGGGAATTAAGCGGCGTATGGCAGGAAAAACCAATCGAAGTAAATCCAATTTTAAGCGCCTGTACTACATACGATTCAAGACTTTCATGACCGTCGTCAAGATAGCAGTGTGTGTGACAGTTTGATGGATATTTTAGTGTTTTCATGCGTGAAGCATACATGAACATTTATTGAGGAACAAGTACCATCGTTACCAGGATTACAGCTAAATACTCATTTTATCAGCGGAACAAAAACAAACCCGTAATGGCTCTCTGTCACAGTTTCTTCTAATGATTTTTTAGTGATTTTCAGAATAGTATTCTCAACCGGGATTACCAGAACACCCCCGACTTGCAGCTGCAGGATTAGTTCCTGCGGCAGCTCCTCTGAGGCAGCTGAAACAAGAATCCTATCATATAGATTCCCGGGATTCCCCAATTGAGCTCCTGCAGCACGGATCTCTGCTTGAGGAGCAGAGTATTTAGCTAAATTTGCTTTACCGAACTCAACGAGAATAGAAATCCGTTCAAGTCCAAGAACTTTCCCCTCAACCCCTGTTAGATTTGCCAGAAGCGTCGTCGTCCACCCGGATCCTGATCCGATATCCAGAACTGAGTCTCCCAGTCTGACATCAAGTAAATCCAGCATAAAAGCAACTGTATAGGGTTGGCTTATTGTCTGAGCCCAGCCCAAAGGAAGCGGATAGT
>Ga0307988_1001285_pt1 | contig 14482 bp, 11 predicted proteins | sample EllFjometagen183_FD_203166 | JGI IMG/M metagenome (GOLD analysis project Ga0307988, IMG submission 203166) | Marine microbial communities from Ellis Fjord, Antarctic Ocean - #183 | ecosystem: Environmental > Aquatic > Marine > Unclassified | place: Southern Ocean | collected 2014-10-08 | reverse complement strand
TATATAATCAAACTGTTCCCCACCAAGACAACGGATGAAGTAAAAAACGCTGCTCGCAAATCCGCGGAACAGCGCCTTGCAGGAGTCATCTGCCGCTCACTCACGGAAGAAGACTTGGAGATTTTACAGGAAGAACTTGAACCTAATAATATTCCGATAGTATTAATTGACAGCAGTTTTTCCCATGAATGGTGTTCCAGGGTTATTTCCGATGACTTCGCGGGAGCGAAAGTTGCGACTGAACACTTGCTGGAACTTGGGCACCGCAACATTGGATTTGTAACAAAGAAATTAAGTCGTGGATTTTCCAAGGTCCGTTATGACGGATATATGAAGGCTATGGCAGAATGGGGTATTGAAGTGGGGAAGAATGATATTTGTGTTATCAATTCCCGTGATAAGATATTAAATACCTCGCGGAAAATTATTAAAGATTTTTTAGAACGGAAAAAGCCGACCGCGGTCTTTTGTGCCGCCGACCCTTTAGCAATGCAAGTAATGAGCACTGCCTACAGCCTAGACATTAAAATACCACAAGATTTATTGGTAACAGGATTCGGCGGACTGAATTATACAGCTTTTTCTTCACCTCCTCTTACCACTGTGCAACAACCATTTATGAAAATGGGACGCAAGGCAAGCGAAATTTTATTATCGGAAATAAAAGAGAAATCATCAAAAAAAGAAATAAAACTGCCGGTGGAGTTAATCATCCGGGAGTCAACACGCAAACACGAAAAAAAGGAAAAGGAAAAATGAGAAAGAAACAAAAAGTTTTCACTCTCATCGAACTCCTCATAGTGATTGGCATCATAGCAATCCTCGCCAGCATGCTTTTGCCAGCGATAAACAAGGCTCGGGAAAAAGCCAAAGCGATAGCGTGCACGAATAATTTAAGGCAGCTCGGAACGGTGTTTCAGATGTATTTGATGGATTATGACGGGCGTTTTTACTGTGTAGCTTCAAGCCCGAACCATTACGACCAGGTTCTCAAGAGAACGGTAAAGAATGCTAAGGACGATATTTTTATATGCCCCGCTTCAGAACCAGTAAAAGCTTTATATTGTTTTAACGGGGAAATAATTTATTCGGGGAAAAATTTGACTAGTTTTAAAAATTCATCATCAATAGCGGTATTTGCCGATTCTATTGGAGGCAGTCAGCGTGAAACAGGTTTGAATGTACGCGGACTAGCCAAACTTCAGGCGATGATCTATCCATGGCACAACCATGGATGTAATCTCGCATTTCTGGACGGCCATGTAGAATGGCTGCCTGAACCGCTTGCGGAAACCACTGATTACTGGGATAAAAACGCCTGGTAAAACAAAGAGGATCCAGCATGAGTTTGGCTTGAAAAAAGGAAGATTTTTTCAAGGAAAGCAACAAAAATATATGCTAACCAACGTAGACATAGCAACAGTTGAGGTGGGGAAAAATATTTTTGCTATTTTTATGAAAAGGCTATTGACTTTTGCAACACAATCGTGTAAGCTATAGTTAACACAATCGTGTCAGTTGAATGTTTTTTGATTTTCTCTGAGGTAATTTATAATGGTAATAATGCAGGATATAGCCGAATCAGCAAAGGTACGTCGTGGGACTTTATCCTATGCTTTAACCGGCAAATACAAGCAAGCGAAATTTTATTATCGGAAATAAAAGAGAAATCATCAAAAAAAGAAATAAAACTGCCGGTGGAGTTAATCGTCCGGGAGTCAACCCGTAAACTCTAAAAATAAGGAAAAGGAAAAATGAGAAAGATACAAAAAGTTTTCACGCTCATCGAGCTCCTCGTCGTGATTGCCATCATAGCAATCCTCGCCAGCATGCTTTTGCCAGCCCTGAGCAAGGCTCGGGAAAAAGGGCACCAGATTGCGTGCGCCAACAATTTAAAACAACTTGGAACGGTATTTCAGATGTATGTGCAGGACTATGACGGGCGTTTTTACTGTACTACGTCATCCCCCAAGCACTATCATCAATACCTTTCCAAACACGGGAAAATCACTAACTATGACCTTTTTTACTGTCCTTCCTCAAGGCCGACGAAATTATTATATTGTTTTGACATGGATATAGTTTTATCGGGGAGAAAAGTCGACAGTTTTAAAAAACCAACAACAATAGCGTTGTTTGCCGATTCAAACGGGTCACGATACGAAACAGGTTTGAATGTACGCGGCCTGGCGAGACTTCAAAGTACAATTTATCCATGGCACAACCATGGATGTAATCTCGCATTTCTGGACGGCCATGTAAAATGGCTGCCTGAACCGCTTGCGGAAACCACTGATTACTGGGATAAAAACGCCTGGTAATCCAGAATTCAGTAGTCAGGATTCCTCGTGCGAAATGCAAGATTTCGCACTCGGAATCTTGCATTTCGCACGAGTCTTGATTTTTGAAATAATGAGGTATTAACATGGTTAAAGTATTAAAAAGTAAACTGTTGCTGTTTATTTTGGGATTTGGTTTATTATCAGGGATATTAAACGCGGAAACGCCGCGGAAATCCGGGCAACCCTGGTGGAAAAACCGGAAAATAAAAATATTTGTTGATAAAGTATATTCAAGGAATGCAGGCAGGCTGCTTCACCCTGAAGCTTTTGCCGCAATAAAAAAGGCCGGTTTTAATGTGATCTGTGACCGCTGGCATGGCAAAGATCTAAAAAAAATCGAAGAATACGGTAATCTTGCTGAAAAAAACGGATTGAAATTTCTTCCGTGGCTCAGGGGAACTTTAGCGGTTAAAGGAAACGGTCTGAAGCTTGTTACCGAGGATGGACTGGAAGTTGGAGTATACAGTCCTAATTCAGATGAATTGTGGGCTTATCTTCATAAATGGATTTTATCTTATGCACGGCTTTCACTAAAAGTGCCCATTGTCGGGGTCTTTCTTGATTTTGAGCTCTATGCCCGTCCCAAACCGTGTAATGCCTATCCGGTTTCATATGATAATAAGATTCTTGGAAAGTTTTGTATATCAAAAGAGATAAACATGCCACAACTTGCGCCATCTAAAAGATACAAGTGGTTAAAAGCCGAAGGTTTGCTGGATGAATTTTGCGAATTCCAAGTGTCTGAATGGCGTAACAAATGTCGAAATTTACGGAAAGAAATTGACAAAATCAATCCTTATTTTCAAATAGTACTCTATGGAGGAGAACATCTTGTATCAGATATTGCCATCCCGGAGTGGAGCACTCTGGATGCGCCAGTGATTATTGCTACTTCCGGAACTTACGGCCTTTCTTCTCCATTGCTGTCTCAGGTATATAATCTGAAGTCTAACCAGAATAAGCTTCTAGACTCAATTGCCGCGGTACGGAAGAAAGGGTTCCCATTTATTATAATTGGCGGTATCGACCCGGTGTGTGCAGGGGAGCCTGAGTTCAGTGGTAAAAACGCGGTCAGTATATCTGAACTATGCAATGGATACTGGGTATTTTACGAGGGGTTTAAACCTGATTCAGCAGAACACCGCGAACAGATGAAGTGGTTCAGTATTGCCAATCAGGATATTGATAATAATCGATTTGTTCTGTATCGTGAGCCAATTATGAAGCAGGAATCATTGATAAGTCCTTATCCAGAAAAGAAAACAAACTTACCGCAAGTCGGCCTTTACGGTACCAATAAGCATTTTTCTGATTTTCTTAAAAGGAGTGGACAGTTTGAACCACACCCGTTCAAAAGCCTTTCTTTAGCGTACCTTAAGCGATTCGATGTAGTAGTGCTCCAAAACTTTAACGTTGCTCTTCCCATGGGGAGTTACATCCATAAAATTCTGATTCAGTATGTAGAGGAGGGCGGGGGACTTTTGCTGACTCATGATACGGGCTGGTATTTTGCAAGCCCTTTCCCGGATATTGCCGTAAGAGCTTATCCTGAGCATAAAGTTTCCAGTGTTCGTCATGTGCTGGACACGCGGATGGTCATAGCTGCGCCCGATTTCAAGGATATTAAGAAAGGAACCAGATATAATTCCGAGTTTATGGACCATATGATATTTTTCCCAGGGCAAGCAGGAAGGGTATTGGTTAAAAACCATTTTGATGAATCAGTTTATGTAACTGGTCAATACGGTAAAGGCAGAGTGGTATTCAGTGGTTCATACTATCGTAAACCGCCAGAAGGTATAGAAGGTAAAGTATTGCTTGATATATTTAAATGGCTTTCAAAGAAAGGGAAATAATACAATGAAAAATATTATTAAGATGCTTATTGTTTCAATTATGCTGTCATATAGCGGGAATATCGTCTCTGCAAAAAAATATTCCCGGAACGGAAAAACGTGGTGGCAGCAGGAAAAGATTAGAATATTGGTGGATAAAATATTTTCCCGCAATAAGAATGGAGCTGTTTCAGATTCAGACTTTAAAGTCATCAAAAATATGGGGTTTAATGTACTTTCCACTAAATGGAGCTCATGCAATAAAAAGAAGTTGAGCCGGGACGCGGAGATGTGCAAAAAAAACGGTATGTATTATCTGCCCTGGATGCGCGGGACTTTAAGGAATATTGAACATGAAGCGCATAAATTAGTATGGGGCAACGGCGTTGTACAGGACATTTACAGCCCTAACAGCCCATATTTGTGGAAGTATCTTGAACAATGGTTGATATACCAGGCGAAGCTCTCCAGGGAATATCCAGTTGTGGGCGTACTGTTTGATTTTGAAATTTATGGAAAAAATAAACAGGCTCATGCCTATTACTTTTCTTATGACCTTTATACTGTCAAGGAGTATTGTAAAGAGCGTGGCATAGAAAAAGATTTTGCTAATATATCGACCGCCAAATGTGTGTCTTTCGCAAAAACACTTGGAAAAGATTTTGGTAACTGGCAAGCCGGGAAATGGCGGCAAAATGCCAAAAGACTACGGGAAAAAATTGATGCAATAAATCCTGATTTCATGTTTTTTCTATACATGGGCTCAACTCCATTCTTTCATGAAGTTGCTCCTGAATGGAGCACGAACAAGGCTCCGATGGTTATTTGTGGTTCCTCAACTTACGGCAAACCCGCGATCCTTACAGAAAAGAACGCCTTACTATCGCATGTTAAGATCGTGCAAAAGGCAAAGGCTTTCTGGAATAAAAAAGAATACCCCTGCCTGTATTTAGGCGGTATTGACCCGGCGGTACATGGCTCCGATCCGGAATTCAGTGGCAAGAACGCGGTAACCATCTCTAGATATGGAGACGGGTATTGGGTGTTTTTTGAGGGGTACAGGCGAGGCAATCCCAAAGTAGAAGAATATATTAACTGGTTTACCCGGGCGAATAAAGATATTACGTCAGGCACATATCAATTACCGGATTTACCACGTCAGACACCCGAACTGGAAGAAAAGATAAAAGCCGGTAGTAAAGCGGTCAAACAAATTGCAATATTTGGTGGAATGCGAGGTGTTTTGACTAAATTCTTTCAAGATACACCTGGATTTGAACCGCACAAACTAAAGGGATATACCCTGGACTATTTCAAGCAGTTTGATTTGATCATACTTCAAGGTTCAAAGGTTCCTGATGCCGCCAAAACTTCAATGCATAAGATGCTTCAACAATATGTGAAAGAAGGTGGTTCTCTTTTACTGACATATACTACTGTCGCCGGGATTGGAAGTCCTTTTCCTGAAATTGTCGCTGGTCCCGCAAATATTCAAGGCAAAGTGAAAAAGAAAGGTAAATATTGTGTCAGAGATAAACTGAGAACCAGAGCAGGTAATCATCCCGTATTGGAAGGAATAAGTGAGAGCTTTTACGTATATTATCAATATCATGTTCCAATGCTTTCTGGTTCAAAAGGCAGTGTTCTCACTAAAGATGCTTTCGGCAAAGCCGTACTGGTAAGCGGGGAGTACGGAAAAGGCAGAGTCGCTTTCATGGGCGATTTCCTTGGACGCCGCAAAGACGGAACCCCTAAAGGAATGGAAAAAAAATTATTGATGAATTTATGTAAATGGTTAGTTAGATTGCCGGAAAATAATTGAAACTGACATTAGTGGTAGTTTTAGAAGTATGAAAAAGTATGGAATTAATTTAAATTAAAGCGAAAGAGAACTCTTTCAAGTACATTTGGTAGCATTCAAAAGTGGCTTTCCCCATTTGGAAGAAGAGATTTCGAAAAACTATTAAAACAATAAGGGTAACAAATGGGGTTGATTGACTGGTTGATTGTGATTATTCCGGTGACGTTCGTCGTCGGAATTGCGGTTTATTCAAGGAAATATATTCGCGGTGTAGCTGATTTTTTATCGGCTGGTCGCGTATGTGGTCGTTATGTTATTTGCGCCAGCGATGTTGCAAATGCTCTATCAATCATTACTCTGGTAGCTTATGTGGAGATTCATTACAAGACTGGATTTGCAATTAGTTTCTGGCTGGGTGTAATAGCCCCAATCGGCATGCTCATAGCCTTATCCGGCTATTGCGTATACCGGTTCCGTGAAACCAAAGCAATGTCGCTTGGACAGTTCCTTGAAATGCGTTATAATCGTCCTTTCCGTATTTTTGCCGCTTCCTTGCGCAGTGTCTCTGAGATATTGGCAAATACTATTATGCCTGCGATTGCGGCACGCTTTTTCATCTACTTTCTTGACCTACCGGTCACAGTTTATGTCTTTGGTCTGGCAATACCGACTTTTTTATTAATTGTCCTAGTCTGCTTGACCTTGGCTATCTCAATTATTTGCATGGGTGGTACACTGGCTATGGTCATTACTGATGCCATTCAAGGAATGTTTTGTTTTCCGTTAATTGTTGTTTTTATATTTTTCATATTATACCATTTTAGCTGGAATAATGAAATAGTACCGGTAATGATGGATCGGGTACAGGGCGAAAGTTTTATTAATCCATACGATGTCTCTAATTTGCGTGATTTTAATCTTTTCTTTGTTGTGGTCATAGTTTTCAACAGTATCTTTCACCGTGCCAGTTGGATCGGAGCGGGGCTTTCTTCCGCAGCCAAAAATCCTCATGAACAAAAAATGGCAGGAATTCTCGGGGCCTGGCGCGGTCAGATTTCCACTATATTCTATGTGTTGATTGCTTTAACTATAATCACCCTGCTGAATCATCGCAATTTTTCTTCAGTAGCGAAAAATATCCGGGACAACGTTTCGTCTAATATCTCAAAAGAACTGATAGCCGATACATTGCAACGTGCTTCTTTCAATCAGGCTATACAGTCTGTACCCACTCAGAAACACCAGATAGGAGTTGACCCACCGTTATCACAAAAACACAACATGGATACTCCAATACTTGAGGTTGCGCATAAGAAACTAATAGAAATTAACGGGCCAAGTGGGGGCAATGAAAAATTCCAGCAGTACCGCACTCTTTTCCATCAGGAGATGCTGGCTACGTCAATGCGCCAATTACTCCCTACTGGCCTGTTAGGGCTTTTCATGCTCCTGCTGGTGCTTGCGATGATTTCAACGGACAACACCCGTATATACAGCTCGGCGGTCACTGTTACTCAAGACGTTGTTCTTCCATTGAAAAAGAAGTCATTCACGCTGAAGCAGCATATCTGGGTTCTGCGACTGGTATCAATCGGTATAGGAGTGATTTTTGTTATATGTTCTACCTTTATGGCGCAACTGGACTATATTAATCTTTTTGTAACAATTATGGTTTCGATGTGGATGGGCGGGTGTGCTCCAGTCATGATTTTCGGTCTCTATAGTCGATTTGGGACGACAGCTGGGGCGTTTACATCGCTTATAGCCGGGATGGTTCTCTCGCTTGATGCAGTTTTTATAAAACGTAACTGGGCGGATGTGGTTTATCCATGGCTTGATAATAATGGCTTTGTTGAGCCTGTTGGAAACTTTTTAACAAGCGTATCCTCACCTTTCAACCCCTATGTAGTCTGGGAGATGAACCCGGTCAAATTTCCAATTAACAGCTACGAGATTTTCTTTTTGATTTCGCTGTTCACACTTTTCCTCTACATTGTGGTATCATACTTTACTATGAAAAAACCGTTTAATCTTGACCGGATGCTGCATCGTGGGAAATACAATATTGACGGCGAAAACAAAGAAGAATTAAAGTTTACATTCCATCATCTTTTCAAGAAGATTCTCGGAATTACAAAAGACTACACAACCGGAGACAAAGTAATTGCATATGCTTTCTTTATCCAAAGCTTTGTCTGGGGCTTCCTGTGTGCTTTCGTGGGTGTCGTTGTCTGGAATTCAATCACGCCTTGGCCGCTTGAATGGTGGGGAACATACTTCTTTATTATTTTACTTGCGGTTCCATTATGTTTAACTATAATATCTGTGTTCTGGTTTGGTATTGGCGGAACTATTGATTTGTTCCGGCTTTTCCGCGATCTTAAGGCGAGAGTAGACAACCCTCTCGACAATGGTCAGGTCGATGGTCATATTTCTATCGCTGATAAAGCGGAATTTGAAAAAATTGAACATGAGTTCCCGGATGACGAATCAGAAAATAAAGAGTGATTAAGTTATGGAAAACTTAATCACAAATCAAATTACATAAAAAAAGGGTTTTTCAGTGGAACCAACTTTTTGCGACTAAACTATTGCAAAACAACAAGAATTTGTAAGAATTCTTGAGCTGATCGATCCACAATGGTTCATGAATTCGTTTATTTGGAGTGAGCTTGGTAGTCCTCCAAGAATCGGCAAGAGATTTTAATCAACTAAAGGAAGTTATTTTATAAGATCTGACATTTTTTTTATTGAGACAAGTTTTAATATTAACAGGAGAACAAAATTATGGTTCACAATATGAAAAATAGACTGAAAAGAATTATGTTTATAACAGTAATAGTGGCAGTAGGTATGATGGCGAGTATAGAGAACGGGTTTTCAGCCGTTATAGATGTAACGGCTTATGGAATTTATATAACAAATTCTTTCAATACAAAGATTTTGAATTGCAATGTGTACAATAATGCACGAACCGGAATCGTAGCAACAACTAATCCACCGGATCCCGATTCGAATCAAAACGTTAGTGTAGTAAATTGTAGACTAGACAATAATGCATACAACCAACTTAACTTTGAGGAAGTTTCATATGGTAATATTGAAAAATGTGTTAGTAGTGGTTCATTTTCTTTTAGGAACAGTCGGCATATGAGGTTTATTAATTGTATAGCAAGTAGCATACATGGTGCTGATGCTGCTGATTACCCAATTATAAAAAATTGTTATCTTACTTCGACAGCGTATGCTATATATACTGAAGGAAAATACCCGCTTGTTGAAGGATGTATCATAGACCCCGATGGCACACCTATAAGCAATATGGTTTCTGTCAACTCAAGCGATAAAAGCGGGATAATAAAAGATTGTGTTATACTAAATTGTAATAATGGTATTCGTTCCTTGCTTTCTAGCAGTGCTCCCACTAGTGACAGTTGGACCGTTGGTGACAAGGTTTATAACAGCGTACCGTCTTCTGCAGCAGGTTATATTGGCTGGATTTGCGTGACTGCTGGAGCTCCTGGGACATGGAAGGGCTTTGGATTAATCGCAAATTAAGACGTAAAGAAGCTAATGAAAGAAAATCAAAACATTGCGCAGGTAAAAATGATTAATAACAATCCAAAAGATTGGTTTAAGGATAAAAAATTTGGAATGTTTGTGCATTGGGGATTGTACTCAATCCCTGCTGTGCATGAGCAATATTGGCAGCGCTGGAATATTGAGCGTGATGAATATGTGAAGCTGGCGGATGAATTTAATCCAACGGAATTTGATCCGGCGGTGTGGCTGGATTTGGCGGAGGAAGCCGGGATGGAATATCTGGTTTTTACCGCGAAACATCATGATGGATTTTGTTTGTGGAATACTAAGCAAACAGATTTTAATGTTATGAATTCGCCTTATGGTAAAGACGTATTGGGGATGTTGGCAGATGAATGCCATAAACGGGATTTCCCACTGGTGGTTTATTATTCGGTCGTTGACTGGTATCAACCGACTTATCCGAACATCGGACGTCATCATGAAATTGTTACCGATCCGGCTAAGCATGATATAGCAAAATATGTCGATTTTGTCAAAGCGCAGATCCGCGAGCTTTGTACGAATTACGGCACGATTCACGGCATTTGGTGGGATATGAATGTGCCGGAATATAAAGATCAATCTGTTCACGAACTTATTCATGAACTTCAGCCATTGGCGGTGATTAATAATCGAGGTTTCGACAATGGAGACTTCTCCACTCCTGAACGTGATTTTAATCCTGAAGCAGCCAATCCACACGGTGAAAATCATAAACTGGTGGAAGCTTGCCAATCGGTTGGCGTTAACAGTTGGGGATACCGAAAAAATGAAGATTATTTTTCAGCTGATTACCTGATACAGTGTATAGACAAATGGTTAACCGCTGGCGCAAATTATTTGCTCAATGTCGGACCTGATAACAACGGGAAAATCCCAAAACAAGCTGAAAACATTCTGAAGGATATCGGCAAATGGATGCGGACAGTCCGTCCGTCTTTCAACGGCAAGCTGGTCCCCAGTTTACTTGATGATGAATCTCTTAGAGTTGTTCAAAGCGGTGAGACTATCTACATTCATTGCTCTAGCTTGATTTCATCAACGTTAAAACTCACACCGATTAAAGATAAAGTCGTAAACGTTAGCTTAATGAATAACGGGCAAAAACTGGATTGGACGTTTGAGCCGATTATTTACGAAAGAAATTCATCCGAAAAATACTTACGCATCCGAAACATTCCAGTAGATAAACTCAATGGACCCGCTATAATAAAACTTGAATTTTAAAGTTTAACACAGGAAATTACGTTTGTTTATGCAAGATTTGATTTATATCATATGCAAGAGAATCCGGAAATTCTTTCACGGATTTAGGTTTACAATAGTAAAATTATTATAAAAACTTAAGGATTATAACATGACGTGGCAAGCAGAACAACTAATAGTATTTCATTTTGATATGAACTTTGTTAATCTGAGAGAAGATTACATACGCAAATGGCTAAAAAAAATTGCGGATATGGGGTATAATGCAATTCTCTGGGAATTAGAAGATAAAATTCAATGGGAAGCTTGTCCCGAATGTGTTTACCCGGAAGCTATGAGCAAAGAAACATTTAAAAATATCCTAGAATATGCTGCTAATCTAGGACTGGAAGCTATTCCCCTGCTACAGACTATTGGGCATGGTGAATATATACTGAAACATAAAGAATATGCACACTTAAAGGAAGATCCGGAATTTCATAATTGCTATTGTACCCTAAATCAGGATGTCCGAAAATTCCTTAAATCAATGATTTGCGAATACATTGATTTATTTGGAGACATTCGCTATTTTCACCTTGGAGGAGATGAAGCTTATGCTTTTGGTACTTGTTCAAAATGTGCTGATTATAGCGAAAAATATGGCAAAAACAAACTCTATGCAGAACATATTCTTGACATTTCAAAAGAGTTATTAGAAAACAATATTCGACCTGGTATCTGGTGTGATATGATTCTACACTATCCAAATCAGGTTGACATGATTCCCAATAATCTTATCATCTGGGATTGGAACTACTGGAGTAATGATAATTCAACAAATAACACCAACGTATGGGGCAAAGGGAACGTGGATAAAGAAACTATCGATCAGGAAACCCTTGATGCCATTCCTGAAATAATGGATAACAAAGGAGATTTTATCCCTTTTTACACCAGCGACATGCTTCAACGCTTTGGTTTTGATGTCATCCTCTGTAGTGCCTCGCGAAGTGGCGGGGACAGTGTGTTTTGTCCGAATTTTGATACTCACAGCCTAAATATTATTGGAGCAACCAGAAAGATGGTTACAGCTAAACTTTTAGGCACTTGCGTAACCAGCTGGGCAATTCGAATTAATAATTTTGAAACTCAAGAGTTGTTTTTAAGGCTTGTTCCTGCAACGCTCATCATGCCGGAAAAATCGGCGACCAATGTCATTAAAAAAGTTGCTGACAATATGTTTAGCACCGATTCAACTATCTTGCTCAAAGCATTGTCTAAACTCGGACAGGGGATACATTTTGGCCAAAATAATACAACAGCCATTCAGTGGAATAATTTAAAGGATTCTTTACCCGCTCCCCCAAATTATATCACTGATAAAATTAACGAATGGAAAAGCGATGATTATAACACTTGGAATACTATAATCAAAGATCATCGCAAAATATTGGATGAAATTTTTGAAGGAATTGAGTTACTGAACCAATTTATACCCCAGGCCAAAACAGGTTTCGACTATCTTGAGGCTTGGAGTAAAGCAGCTTATCATCAACAGTGGCAAGGGAAACTGGGCGAACAGATTATTAAAGAAGCCCCATCTGTGGAATACGCAACTCTTGCATCTGGCTTAAAGATAGAAGCTCAACATTATTTTGAGCGTATGGAAACCCCACAAAGTGCAGCCAAAAATGCCGGACTTATTTTTGATTGCTTAATTGAATATTTTCACAGTGGTTTCGAGAGCACAACATATAAATATTGACGAATCCGTCATTAAGTTTCATAACCCGGATTTTACCATTGTTGACGAAGACCCGCTGCTGATGTGGCAGTTCGATATTGTAAAAGCAGGAGAGAAAGTTGACCTCAGTTATGAAATCAGTAAGGAAATCTTGGAAGATTGTATTGAAAAACTCGAGAATGTCGGCGTAACATTCGGTGAAATCAACTTGGATTCTGAAATTAAATTTTCGCCCGGTATTATTTCCGCAACAAAAGAACTTTTCAGCAATTTTGTCGAATTCTACCGGCAAAAGACTGCCTCTGCTATGATTGGTACTATTGCTGTTTTAATGCTGCTGAGTTTTGCAGGATTTCAAATCAAGATGCGGGGGTCTGTTGAGAAAAAAGTTAAGAAGAAATTATTTGGCAAGCAAAAGCATAAAAAATCTGTAAAAAAGAAAACATAAAATGGGATATGACCTTGAATTCAATGATGATATAGAATTTCTAGAAGAAAACAATGAGGAAGAATAAAAACCGAAGAATATATAAATTCCAGCTCCGTAAAACCTGTTCATGAAAGAAAAATTCAAGGCATTTATCGCCAAGCCAAAAGTAAAATGGACTTTATTTGGAATATTTGCGGTAGTATTAATATTAGGGTTGAATATTGCATTCGGACTTTATTCTGCCCATGAGAAGCAACAATTCAAAGACCTTGGAATAACTCTGGAAGCACGCTTAAACCTCGACTTGTGGATAAATGATAACCTGCCGTTCAATGTCTGCGTCAAAACCGACTGCAAGGTTATTCAAAGTGGCGGGTCTTTTATTGTCTCTGACAATCTCAACTGTAATATTACGGAAATTTCCAAACTCTCTAACTGCTCCGGCTATGACGGCATCCTGAATTATTACGGCAATGATGCTGAATGCAAACTGCCAAAAAACGACCGTTATAGTTTTCTGGCTGACCAAAATTTCGGCAAACACTGGCTTGCGCTTGTAATGTGCAATAGCACCACAATCAAGTATATCACTGTCAATGATGTTATCAGGAATACTCGGGCAAACATAGTTTCCGAAGATTTTGATAAAAAATACAAAACCATTCTATTAAATGAAAGCTGAATTGATAAAGTCGATATCTTGGATTTTCTTTGTTCTCGGACTTTTCGGATTAATTTTCTGTTTTTTCCTGCTACAGCCAGAATTAGGCGGACTTGGAATTGACAAGCCGATATTAGATAAACTCAACAACTGGCCTGTCTACGGGAAAGAAATTGTTGCATGCGTTAACACCAACTGCAATATTTCCAATGGTACTCCTGTTAGTTTGAATTGTCAAATAACAGAAATAGCCAATGTTGCTCTTGGAGATTATCATCTTGCCCCGGTTATCAACTGCTCCGGTTTTGACGGAGAAATACATACTCATGATGGTAATTGCTTATTTTCTCCGCAGGATTACAAAGCTTTTCAGGATAGAATTACTCATTTCAACCATTGGTTCGCAGTCCTGAAATGTGGTCATAACCAATACTTTCACATGACAATGGATGATTTTAAGCAAAGAAAAATTAAGATACCATGAGTTAACGGAGTAAAATAATTGAGTGCATTTATACTTTTCGGGAATAAATCTTTCAACAATCAACCTCAAATCGACTTTTTCTATCTTAATCTATCCAATTAGCATGGTAAAATTATGTTCTATCGGAAGACGTTTGCTATGAAATCCCAGGCGAAAAGTCCCTAAAAAAACTAGGGGTTTATTGGGGGTTTATTTTCGTTTGACAGGCATGTAAACGCGTTGTCAGGGGGTGACGAGCAAAAAAGCAAGCAAGGTCGCATCTTGTTTATAATAAAGGATTTGAGGGCAAAAAAATGGTGGAGCATAAGGGATTTGAACCCTTGACCCCCACACTGCCAGTGTGGTGCTCTAGCCAGCTGAGCTAATGCCCCATGTTTTGCATGAACTCTAAAAATACAAGCTTTTTTAGAAA
>Ga0307988_1001284_pt1 | contig 14490 bp, 14 predicted proteins | sample EllFjometagen183_FD_203166 | JGI IMG/M metagenome (GOLD analysis project Ga0307988, IMG submission 203166) | Marine microbial communities from Ellis Fjord, Antarctic Ocean - #183 | ecosystem: Environmental > Aquatic > Marine > Unclassified | place: Southern Ocean | collected 2014-10-08 | reverse complement strand
TTTATATTGATCCGTATCTCACGCCGGACAAAGCGCGACTGATTGCGCCAGCATTAATGCCTGATGAGATTAGTAACGCCACGATTGTCTCCGGTTCGCATGACCACGCCGATCACATCGACCGTCCGGTATGGCCAAAAATTGCCGCTGCCTCGCCAAAAGCGCGATTCATCGTGCCCGAAGCAATCAGAAAATCAATCATCTGTGATACTGGGATTGCCGCAAGCTGCGTTTCCGGCCTTAACGATGGCGAAAGTATCGAAGTTGGCGGCGTAAAAATCACTGCGGTAGCCGCAGCTCACGAACTGTTGGATTACGACCCTGCGACCGGACTGTACCCTTATCTGGGTTATGTGTTCGAAGGGAACGGCGTGACCATCTACCATTCAGGCGATTCTTGCATATATGAAGGTTTACAGACCAAACTCAAAAAATGGTCGTTCGACCTAGTGTTGCTACCGATCAACGGACGCGACGCCAAACGCTTAAAGAACAACTGCATTGGCAATATGACCTATCAGGAGGCGGCCGACTTAGCCGGAGCTCTTCAACCGAAGCTCACGATTCCGACGCATTATGATATGTTCGCCATGAACTCGCTCGATCCGAAACTGTTTTTCGACTATATGAAGGTGAAATATCCGCAATTGAAATGCGCTAAACCGCGAATTAAAACAATTTTGAAAGTATAGAATTTTATATTAAGAATTTTTATATGGACGATATTAATGTATACTATAACTTATATCAAGTTTAACAAATAAAAGATCGCGAAGTCAAGGAAAAATTATGTCTAGCAATAATAATAGGTCTGCATGGTATGCTGTACGCAGAACTTTGCCTTTGTGGAGCTTTGAAGAAAATCTTAAAGAACTTGTGGAATTCCTTCCCAAATATAAAGTGGATGAACTTATTGTCAAAATCGATAGTGAAGAATTTACCCACGGTCAAGCTGATTTAGAATGGGTTGCAAATTATCAGGAAAAACTTTTCAGGATTAAGGAAGCTATGGCACAATTGGGAATAGTGTATTCCCTGAATCCATGGATTACAACCGGACATTGTGACCGAGGCCGTAACGCCAAGGAAAAGTTACCCGGACTGAAAACATTGGTCGGACACGATGGAACTGAATCTACTTGCTGTGCCTGTTCACTTTCGGAAGTCTGGCGAGCACATACTTCAAAAATATGGACCTTATATGCCGAAACTAAACCACAAGTAATTTGGATTGAAGACGACATCAGAACATTCAACCATAAACCGGTTGAATTCAGTTGCTTCTGCTCAGAACATCTCGCCAAATTTTCAGAAAGAGTTGGGCGTAAAGTATCGCGAGAAGAACTTGTAGACGCGATTCTGCAAGAAGGGACGCCTCATCCGTGGCGTAGTGAATATCTAGACATGCAGTCAGAAGTAATGACTGATGCAGTTGCATTTCTTGCTGGAATTGTTCATAAGGTTTCCCCCAATACAAGTCTTGGATTGATGTCAAGCGGCGCCCGCTCTCATTGTATGGAAGGTCGCAACTGGAATGACTTTTCCAAGGCCTTGGCTGATGGAAAAACTCTTTATAGCCGACCATGTTTGTATTATGACGAATCTCTGGAAACACTATATTCCGGAGCTGACCAGATAAAACTTACGCGGCATTGCGTACCTAATGGGGCAATTGAACAAAGCGAGCTGGATAATGCTCCATTCACCAAATACGCCCACAGTACAGTGTTTACCTTTCTGAAACTTGCTCTGAGTTTTGCGTATGGTTGTCATGGTGTAACTATGAATCTATACGACCATTGCGGAACCCCGATGGAAGCCGATCCATCTGTTGGAAAGATGCTTGCAGAAAAAAAATATTTTCTGGAGGCTTTGGCGGAGAAATGTGGCAGAGACGGAGTTTTTCGTGGAGTTCAATTACTTTTTAATGAAAAATCCTCATATTACAAACAATTAAAAAATGATAATATTGCCACCGGAAAATTTGAGGGAATCACAACATCATCAGAATATTCAATACTTGCTGATGAGGGGGATTCTGCCATGCTTATGCTGGATAATCTTGGAATTCCGACGACCTATGACGACGAAGATGTTGTTGCCGTATGCGGTCAGACCTTGCGTTGTTATTCAGATGATGAGATTATGAAAATATTGCGAAAAGGGCTTTTGCTTGATGCGGTAGCGGCAGGGGTGCTTTTCGAAAGAGGGTTCGGAAAATATATCGGTCTTAAAGCTATTGAAGAGCCTATCCTTATAGATGATATTGAAGCTTTGTCAGCCGAGGAGTATTGCAATGTAAAATTCGGCGGCGCGGATAAAAAATTTCTGACATTGACTTTACCGGGATATTATGGCAGACCCCAGATGAGCCTCGCTGAAATTTATGAAACTTCGGAAATTATAAGTTATGCGGTTAATCCTGACGCAGAACGTTCTCATGTTATGATGTATGCCTTTGAGAACGAACTGGGAGGACGAGTGGTGGTGCATCTGCTAGATTTGAGTTCCGCGCATGGACGTAATTTTAATCATCTGTTCAGGGTTCAGCAAATTCAGGCAGTTGTGAAATGGCTCGCAAGGGAGAAAGTTTCGCTTATTGTAAACGGTGATGGAGCTTTCCCTCTCAGTTTCAGGAAGGACTGCGGAAACAATAGCATAATCGGCTTTTTTAATCTCAGTTTTGATCCATGGCAGCAGGTGGAATTTATGCTTTATGATTTAAGGACAATAAGCACTTGCCGGATATTGTCCGGGTCAGAATGGATTGAGGATAATGCAGTGTCAATCTCGGATGACGGGAAAGGCAATAAAAAACTTATTTATCATTGTCAGGTCAATTTTTCTATGCCAATGTTTATTATGATTGATTGGAAATAATTTACATTAATTTTGTTAAGTAGTATTTTAGCATACTTTACCGGGGTTTAAAATATTTTGGGGATCGAAGGCTAATTTAATAGCTCCATGCTGGAATCTCCTATTGATTTCCGTAGAAAAGTTTTTTTGGCGTAACCTATACCATGTTCACCCGAAACTAAACCACCAAGTTTATCAGCTTTGGCATACATTTTATCGAAAACTGCATTGAGCTTCTCTTTCCAGATTTTTTTTCTGATCTGCATATACATACTATTGAGTCAGCGTGCTGTCATGATGAGCGCCAAATTACTGAGAATATAATCCCATTACTTGCTGATAAGGGATATAAAAAAATAGGGTTTACTGATCATGTTTGGGTTTCTGAAAATAGTCATCTCAGTAAATTTTATAAAATTCAAAGAGGAGAGAAGGCGCTTGAACTATGGGAGTTTATTCATTCTCGCGAATGGGGAATTGAAGTACTTGTTGGCTGTGAGACTGATATGGTGGCTCCCGGAATTTTTGGAATGACTTCAGAGTTTAAGTCGAGATTGGATTATGTCGTGATGGCGACGAATCATTTTCATATGAGGGATTTTGTGAAACAGCCATGCGAAAAAACTCCTGAAGGTTTAGCACGCCATATGTTGAGTTTTTTTATTTCCGCAGCTCAGAGCGGAATCCCGGATATTTTGGTTCATCCGCTTTTCCCGTTTGGTTATGTTGAACTTTATGATAAGGCGATTGCTAGTTTATCGGATGCGGAGCTTATTGATGCTTTTTCGATAGCTGCGACGAATGGTATTGGTATTGAGATTAATAAATGTTATTTACCTAATCCACAAGCTAATCGTTTTTTTAGTTTAGAGACTCCGTTTCGGGTTTTGAGTCTTGCTAAGCGGGCTGGTTGTAGCTTTACTCTTGGTAGTGATTCTCATAGTATTGAGGGATTTGATGTTCTTGGCAAGCTACAGTGTCTTGCTAAGTCATTGAATTTAAGTGCGGAAAATATTCATCCGCTTGCAAGATTTAGATAATTTCATCCAAAAGTTATTCTAGTTGTAGTATTTGGCGTTGCTTTCGGATGAAATATTGCTTGTGTATTTATTTTGTTGGCGCATTTTTTTAGTTAATCCTAATTACCCAGATAACCATTTGTACAAAAATGCGGAGTAGCGTTTTGATTGCCTATGACGCATAGTTGGCTCGTTAAATATACGTTTCTTGGCTTTTATGACATTGTAAGCGGCTTATACTGAATTTTGGGAACAGGTGGTGTCGGCAAAGCCAACTGAGCCAATTGTTGGGCAAGTTAAGCAGCGTCAAAATATGGCTTCTTGGTTGAGTTTGTAAATTGCTGATTTTTCTGCCTCCTTACAAAAATATGCACCAACAGTTTAAAGGCTATCGCCTTTCTGTCAGAAGGGATAATATTGGCATTAGCGCAATAAATTCGTCAGCAAAATCAACAGAAAAAAACATGATATTTTGTCAAATATCCATATTTATAAAATCGCATTATAAAAAAAATGCGCCAAAAATGGTTTGTGAAAAAGTTAGTATTATGCCGATTTAAGCTCAAGTTGGCCGAGCTTTCAGCTCCCCATAGACTTTTTGAGGAGAAGCAAATTGCTTGATTTTTATGTTTGATAGCTACCGAAATATTGAAATGAGTTGCTTTGCTAACTCTTAATTGGGAAATATGGCAAAAAAAACTCCCGCGGAAATCCGGGAGTTTTATAAGATTTGGTTAAAAACTTAGATAGAAGCTTTATCCGAAGTGTCCTTGCTGACGAAGGCAGTTAAGTTACGTCCATCACAGGTTTTGGCTTTGAAAGCATATCTTTCATTGCCTTTTTTACCATAAGTAACTTTTTCAATTACTTCTGCTTCAACTTTCTTCTTTGCTTTTACATCATAGAAACTGTGTTTCATTGTGACTTCCTCTTGTAAGGGGGGTTAGAATTATTACTTACACTTAAAAACTTATAGTTAACATAAGCAGTAAATCCGTTTTTGGCAAGTAACAAATAATGAAAGATTAAAAAAAAATACTATCGTTTTTTTTATTTGAAAAATCAAATACTGCCATTAAGGTATAGTATCGTTATTAAAAGCCTATCAGAGAAGAGAAAATTTTATAGGAAAGTCTAAATTATGTTTAAAAAGATTTGGTATGAAGAGATGATTCAAAATCATATTCTTGAACGACAAGGCAAGGAAGCTCTTAACTCCCGGTATTACGCCACTACTTATCCTGATGTGTATGCTGCTGCCGAACGAACATTTGGTTCATGGGGTGAAACTATTGAGTCATGCGGGATTGACTACAACACAATTCGTAAATATAAGAGCTGGACAAAACAGACTGTTCTGGACGAAGTTCGCAAATTAGCAAAAGCTAATGAACCATTGCATTCACAATATGCTCAAAACAATTACAAGCCTTTATATATGGCATCAGTAAAACGCTTCAAAAACTGGGGCCACACTTTAACGAGTGCCGGAATTAAGTATGATGAAGTCCGACTGCGTCGTAGTATGACTAAGGAAGAAATCAAAAAAGAAATCCTTGCACTTTTCCGTAACAAAGAAAACCTTTCTTATACCAATATGCGTGAAAACTATCAGTATTTACTCGCTGCCGGTATGAAAAAATTAGGTGACGGCAGTTGGGCAAGAGCACGACGCCAGTGTGGCATTCTGACTAATTATCGACTTGATTCTGCTAAAAATAAATAACAATTGATCTTTTTAGGACAGTGCTATTTGTAAAATATGGGCGATTCTAATTTATCAGTATTGTTTAATGTAAAGACAAGGAATTTTAAGATATATGAAACACAAGTTGCGTTATGCGACATTAAAGGAGAAAAAAAATGAAACTAGATGAAATTATTCCAGAAAAATCAATAGTTTTAGATGGATCCGTTGGGTTTACTATTGTTCCAGTAGATAATAATAATATTGCCTTGGTTTTAGCAAATGGAAAAGAAGTGCTGCCTCTTATACAAAACACAGACTATAAAAAAATAAATGATATATTTAACAATATTAAAAAGTTTATTGAATCTACAAAGAATGAAGATGCACACTTTGGTTATTCTGTCCAAGAACAAAAAGAAGAGGATGAATTTAACGCTCCAATAAACCCTCAGCTTTATAAGCCAATAAAAAACAATAATATTGACGAGGTTAAAAAATTGATTGCAACCGGTCTCGAATATGACAATAAAAGATGTACTCCTCTTCTTATGGCCGCAGAAGCCGGAAACCTTGATATTATTTCTCTATTAGTTAAAACTGGTAAATTTGCCGACTGTGAATATCATTCAGCTGTAAGAGTTGCAGCTCAAAATAATAATATTGAAATTATTGACTATTTTGCATCTTTCGATAGTGAACTTGTTTTTAGTGAGATTTACTGGATAGCCATAGATTCTCAAAATATTAAAATGTTAGAATATTGTCTTAATATACAATACTCTCCATATAAAAATTCAATGGTAAAAAACTTTCCGTTTATCTTATGCGATGCGATAGAAAAAGAATACATTGAAGTGGTGAAATTCTTATTAAAAAATGGCGCTGATCCAAACAAAAAAGATGAAGAAAATAGAAATCCATTGACTGAAGCAAATAAAACAAATAATAAAGAAATTATTAAATTATTAGTAGATGCTGGAGCTAAACTTTAATCTAAAATGACGCAATCCTGGTCATCTGAAATGAATCCTTTATTTTCTTCCTGTTTTTGCTTTTTTTGAACTTTATTAATATTTCTGCTTCTTTTCTTACTTTTCTTCTTCTAAAAATTCACCCATCCACAAAATCTAATTAATTGAATATTCTTCCCTGTTTGTATCGGTATTTAAAAATGTTAAGGGATTGGCACGGAGTCGGGCATACCTGAGGGAGCGGTTTGCTAACACGAATATGGAAAGCAGCAGGAGAAATACCAATTTGTAGAAGGAATAATGCGAAATATTTCATAACCTATATAACAAACGTATACTTTGTTGCACTTGAATGTAAACTTTACAAGCTTATTCTTAAAAAAACACATATTTCGCTTGCATTTAGGATTACACTACTGTATACTTAAGGCATATTCATATAGTTTAAGTTAACAATAATAAATTTTATTAGGAGAGTGCAATGAAAAATGAAACAAAAATGCAGGTGATGGATTTTATCGGATTCCTGGAAACTTCAGGAAAATTAAATTTACAAGAACACAAACGTCTTCGTGAAGCTTTGGAGCCAAATCTTCAAGAAAAGGAATCTCAAAAACTGCCAAAGCGTCCGTTAACCCGTTCTGAAGTTGCCGACTTTTTACAAGTCAGCACCCGGACCATAGACCGCATGTGTGAGGATGGCAAATTAAAGTATTGGAAACTCGGTCCTCGTTACATACGTTTCAATCTCGACGATGTCCTTGCAGCGATGCAGCAACCAGAGTTAATTGAATAAATGATCTAATAAAGAAGTAATTTCAAGTTTCTCTATTTCTAATTGATTTTCAATTACTATATTTCCATGTTCAGAGAATGGGTATAACCTATTAGCCAATAAAAAATATGGAAGGAGTTCTATTCTAACAGAAATATTTCTTTTTCTATTGTGATCAAAATTATATATTTTGCATATAACTTCTTGTTGCTCTGGTGTTTTTTTAGGGCTTGGAGCAAGAATTATATTAATTTGCTCTTCCCACTTTTGATCCAAAGGTATGTCATAAGGTTCAAATTCATTTTTGTTGATTTTCAGGATTCGAGATAAAGTAAATGTTCGATAAGCATTTCGTGAAAAACAGAACGAACGAACATGCCAACGCATGCCATCAAAAAAAATAATTTGTGGTGCAATCCAGCGGCTTGTGACTTCAGCCTGCTTTGCCATTCCTTGATATTTTATTTTTAGTTTTCCTTGTTTTTTTATAGCAAGAATTACATCTCGTAAAATTTCGACTTCTACCGAATCGCTTAAAATTATAACGCTTGTATTATTAGGTACGGTTCCAAACCCAGGATTGAAATTTTCAACAAATTCCTGTCCATGCCGCATTAAATCGTCAAGATAATTATATGCGTTAGGTTCATAAAATTTAGGAGAAAAGTTTCTTGTCGGCATGTAATTACGTGTTCCGGGATCATAAGTAATGTTTTCTGGCGCGGTTTCCCGATATTCTTTTAAATCTAACGAAGCTTGTGGTGCTGATACTCCAAGTTTTTCGATTAAATCATTGCGATGAACCTTGCCCTCCCAGTAAAGAAGTGACTCAATTAACTGAAGTCTAGGTTTGTTTTTTTTATTAATATCCATTATTGCTCCTTTGGAATGTCGGTATAATTTTTAGATTAAATATAATTTTTAGCTTGACAAAGAATATAACACGTGCTATTGTAAGATACAAGCAATAAAATAAATAATTGAATAATTTTTATCAGGTTGTTTTTTGAAATATGCAAAACTTATTTAGGAGAAGAAATTACTATGATTATTGCAAAAAGTCGTATTAGAAACCTTTCTCGTTATTTAGATTCGATATCTACTGGAGAAAACATCATTGTTGGCATAAAAGATATTGAACGGTTTCCCAAGGCCATAGCTCAATTAGATTTTGATATTACTTCAGAAGATGGTACAACGAAATTACCATCAACTTGCTTTGGCCCAATTTCAAAGTTCAATGCTGAAGGTGATTATCTTATCCATAAAGACAAACCTAAAGAAATAGCTTATCGTGAGCAATGGTGGACTTTAGAAGATTGGGGCGGATATGAACATTCTGGTTATACGCATATACCATATGAACGGTACCCACGAACCAAAATATTGCCACCAGGAGTTGAGATAACTGTAACAACTGACAACATGAATCAAAAAATTTTATTAACTGAGCGTGTTACTTATGAAGAAAGGAATTATGAACTAATTCTCCATATAATAAATTTATTTCTTGAAATATTTGGCGAATGCAATATAATGAAGCCCAACTTAGAGCCTTTCTGGAATCCTAAAATCCAACGTCTCAATTGGAATATACTTCCCAAAGGAGAAATGCCTTGGGAAAAATTAGAACCAAAATTAAAGCCAATCGTAAAAAAACAGTCCGAAAGTAATCAGGCCGTTTACAATAAACGATTCAAGAACATTAATGATTATAAACCAAATTTTGTTGCTATAGGACAGGGTGGTTTTTACGGATATGTCGTTTTTGGTTTTCCTCAAAAAAACTTGTATATACTGGAGAGCACTTATTCTGGAAATGCGACATATGTTTTTGGCGATGACTGGAAGACGTTGTCTCAGATGACAAAAGCAGATATTCTTAATAATGATTTGCACAAAGATAGATTAATACATAGAGAAGGCTGGGAGGGAAAACTAGATAATTTATTTTAAAATATGATATATTAGAAACGAAATAATAACTTGTTCGCTGCAGCAAAGACTATAGATAAATCAATTAGTTAGCAGAGAACTACAAAAAAAACAGGAGAACGAATCATGGAAAAAGAGAATAAGTTAGTAACAATCATTGTAGAGGGGATTCCTCATGAGTGGCCAAAGGGAGACATTAGTTATGTCGAGGTCGTTACTCTTGAAGTGCCTGACTACTCACAGAAACCCAGAATTACCTATTCTGTGAAGTATAAGAAAGGACATGGCAACAAACCTGAAGGTATTCTTTCCCCCGGATCTTCAGTAAAAATAAAAGAAGGAATGGTGTTTAGTGTTTCTGAAACTGGTCAATCATAATAACGATATAAAGTCCTTAGTCGAAAAAGGCTACGCTGTTGCTTTCGATAGCAATTATATGGTGTTACGTGATATTCCTTATTTGGATGTCAATAAAGATTTGCAACAAGGAGCAATTGTTGTAAAGCTTGAATTCAAGGATAATCATCACGTTATCCAGCATAATCACCAAATCTTTTTTGCCGGTTCTTCTCCTTATGGCTTAGACGGGAAGCTTATTCCTAGTCTCGGTGATAGGTCAGCTAGCATTCCGCTGAGCGAGGATTATAGCGATGTCATAGTACAACGCTCATTTTCGAATAAACCTCTGCCCTCGGGGAAGTTTAAGGATTTTTTTGAAAAAATAGAGAGTTATGTTGCTATAATTTGTGGACCAGCCATCGAACTACATAAGGCTTCTCCATACACGTATCGCTGTAATACAAATGTAGCCAACTCTGTATTTAAATTTCATGATACGTTATCGAGTAGGGCTGAAATCACAGATCTGTCAGCTAGATTCAAGAATGATGTAGTTGCGATAATCGGACTTGGAGGTACAGGAGCATACGTTCTAGATTTTCTTGTAAAAGCTCCGATACAGGAGATTAGAGCATTCGATCTAGATCAATTTTATATACACAATGCTTTTCGTTCGCCTGGCAAGCTTGAAGAGGACGAACTTGACAAATCAAAGGCTCATGTTTATCAATCACGTTATAACAATTTCCGAACAGGACTAGTGGTTAAACCAAAATTTATTGACAATTCTTGTAGTGACGATTTTAAAGGCGTCACTTTTGCGTTTGTGTGTGTTGACAAAGGCTCTTCGCGAGCGGATATTTTTGACTTGCTCCTTTCTTTGAATATTCCTTTTATCGATGTGGGAATGGGGCTGCATCGTAAAAATGGAGCCCTCAGCGGAATGTTGCGCACGACCTATTACTCTGTCGAAAATGGTAAAAATATGCGAGATATGGGATTAGCTGAGTTAAGTGATTCTTCACATGACGAGTATCGCACTAATGTTCAGATTGGTGAATTGAACGCCCTCAATGCATGCTTGGCTGTTATTAGATTTAAACAGTTACGTGGTTTCTATTTTGAAGAAATATCATCCTATAATCTCTTGTTTGATATCGCTGATATGAAAATTGTTGAGGAATCTAGTCTAAATGAAAATTGAACTGCAATATGTCCACTATATGCCAAGGGAACTGACCGCAGGCGTGCTTTATGTTTCTGAAGAATTTGGAGCAGCAGCACATCTTTGTGCCTGTGGGTGTGGTTCAAAAATTAGAACTCCATTGGGGCCAACAGAGTGGTCTGTTGAGGAAACAAAGACTGGGCCATCTCTGCGCCCATCAGTGGGAAATTGGCAGCAAAGCTGTCAATCGCACTATTGGATACATCAAGGCGAAGTGATATGGGCTGAGAAGTGGACACATGAACAAATCGCAGCAGGTCGCGAGGATGAGGAAGAGCGCCTGTGCAACTATTTTAAAGCACTTGACCGTAAACGTAATAGTATTTTACGAAAGCTTTGGCGTTGGGTAATGAGCTTTTTTACAAGATAATCAAAAAAATGTATTTTATTTTGTGTTCAGCTCAAAGATGATTTTTAAAGCTGGGCATAAGTTGGTTATAAATGTTGCCTTGAAACTGGTAGAATTGGCTAGAATTGAAATGACAATGAGTTTTTACTGCCAAGCTGGAAGATGTTGATTATTAGTGTTTTGAGGGCAAAAAAAATGGCTCCGGCGCTTGGATTCGAACCAAGGACCAAGTGGTTAACAGCCACCTTTTTTAAGTAGAAATACCGCATTTTGTATGCGATTTGCTTGCGTTTGCTGTTTTTGCGTATATTGTAGAGAATAGATACGCAATGCATATAAACATGGAGAACAAATCATGGCAAAAAAAGGCACGGCCAAAGGTACAGGACATATTTTTAAACGGGGCAAAATATTTTACGTGCAGTATGATGTTAATGGGAAACGTCATGTTCAGTCTTTAAAAACATCAATCGAAAAAGAAGCTAAGAAAAAAGCGAAAGTAATTCTGGAACCAGCTATTGCTGCGGACACGAAAGAAAAAGTTATGTTCAATGTAGCCAGTGCCCGAAAACTTATTGATAAAAAATCAATTAAATTGTCTCAAGTATGGCAATTATACCTAAAAACTCCAACTAGACCAGATTCGGGACCGGAAACCTTAAAACGATACGGTCAATATTTTTCTCGCTTTAAACAATGGCTTACTGTAAATTATCCAGCAATGCAGGAATTGGGAAATGTTACAGAAGAAATAGCTATTCAATATGCAGATTTTATTTGGGAGCAGGGGGTGTCTGGAAAAACCTTTAATACTCATATGCAGGCAATAAAATTAATAATTAAAAATTTGCAGAAAAAAGCTGGTTTGGATGAGAATCCATTTTATTCAATTGGACGAAAAGTTGAAAATAAAGTTTCAAGGAAAGAATTTTCAGAAGTCCAAGTGCTCGAGATACTGAATTCTTTCAAAGATCCTAAGCTGATTTTGGAAAACAAAGAAGAAATGGACGTGCTTTTTAATTTTGGTGCCTGGACTGGATTAAGGCTTATAGATTGTGTGTTAATGAAATGGGAAAATGTAAATTTAGAAAGAAATATTATATTCTGTGTGCCACATAAGACGGTCAGGGTTAAAAGAACAGTCAATGTTCCCATACACCCACTTTTAAGAGAACAACTCAATAGAGCTTTGGAGTGGGGAAGTACAGAATACGTCATGCCAAACTTGGCTCAAAGATATATTGAGCATACACACTGTATTACAGCGGCTATAGCCAAAGTATTTAAATTTATCGGACTGGAAATAAATAAAGAAATCGAAAAAGGTCAGCGACGCAAAAAGAAAGCAAATGTTTATGGCTTTCATTCCTTCCGGCATTCATTCGTTTCATTCTGCGCCAAAGCAGGAGTTCCTATGCCGGTTGTACAGTCAATCGTTGGACATGGTAGCCCAGCCATAACCCGGCATTATATACACATCGGAGAAGGAGCAGCAAGACAAGCAATTAACGCCTTGCCGCAAGGGGAAAACGTTTCAAAAAAAACAGACCGCCAGAAATTCAAAGAAATCACAGACATATTAAATTCGAAGTCTGTTTTGACAGATACTGAAAGACAGATACTGGAAATCATTTTAGTTTAAAACAATGCAATATCTTTAATAATTTTAGAAATTTTTATTAGCAAAATATTGTGATTTTACTTGCGAAACCTTTACTAAACATATATGTTTATGGTTCTTATATGTATATACAAACGGGGCTAGAAAAATGAAAGGCGATTTAACAAAAACAACTCATCTTTTTGAACAGATAGTATCCATCCTTGAAGAGGCACGAAACAATGTGGTTCGTTCGGTTAATTCAAATATGGTGATAGCCTACTGGCTTATTGGTAAGGAAATTATTGAGAATATCCAGAGTGGTGAAGAACGTGCGGAATACGGGAAACAAGTTCTGGAGGAGCTTTCAGATAAATTAAATAACCGCTATGGTTCAGGTTTTTCCGTTCCTAATTTGAAAAATTTCAGACAGTTTTATTTGGTTTATGTAGATAAGCTGGGTGAGATTCGCTACCCGACGGGTAGCGAATTGGGGAATACTCAAAAACTCGCCTCTGCAGAGCGAGAATTAGCTCCATTTACAAAATGCTACCCGTCGGGTAGCGAATTCACAAGCGGCTTCAATTCCAAGCTTTCTTGGTCTCATTATAGGGCATTGATGCGAGTGAAAGATGAAAAGGCCAGAGATTTTTATGAACATGAAGCTGTAGAATGCGGCTGGAGCAAAACACAACTGGAACGCCAAATTCATACATCATATTATGAAAGAATTATTGCCAATCAGGGAGAAAACGGTTTACTCCCGGATAAACATGAATACCTTCCAGGAGATCGGCTGTCTCCTGTACATATCCTTAAATCACCAATGGTGCTTGAATTTTTGGATCTGCCGGATACCCCAAAACTTCATGAATCACACCTTGAGCAGGCAATAATAGATAATTTGCAGTCGTTCCTTTTGGAGCTTGGCAAAGGGTTTTCCTTTGTTGCCAGACAAAAGCATATCAAGATTGACGATGACGATTTTTATGTCGACCTGGTATTCTACAACTTTATTTTGAAATGCTTCTTATTGATTGATCTCAAACTTGGGAAACTCACCCATCGGGATGTCGGCCAGATGGACGGTTATGTTCGTCTATTTGAAGACTCTTTTAAAGTTGAGGGAGATAATCCGACAGTAGGTTTGATTTTGTGTTCAAGCAAAAGCGAGACAGTAGCAAAATATTCCGTGTTGAATGAGAGCAAACAGATTTTTGCTTCAAAGTACCTAGATTTTTTACCGACCGAAAAAGAATTGTCTCTTGAAATAGAAAAAGAGCGGAAACAAATAGAAACGGCGAAAGAATAAATAAATGAAATCAAATATGATTTTTCACAAAATTGTTCTTTTATAAACGTGTTTTTACCGGGGAGCTTTCAGCCGCTCGGCATGCAAAGTTTGAGCTCATGATTTTTCAAAAAGTCAGAATAAAGGAGCGAATAGTTCGTACAAAAGTAAGTATTGAAATCGATGTTTATTGCAAAAACATAGTAATAATTTTATTAGTTTAATTGGGCTATCATCTTTCTTCTTTTTATTTATATTTAGACTTTATTTTGCTTCAGGATATTCATTGCAGAGATAATATTTCCGAGGTTCATCTTCCTCAACAATAGGAAATCTTTCCATAGGATCAAGGAAGCAATTGTCATTCCAGTCGTCACAAACACTGCTGACTTCACCGCTGACGGTATATTTAAGTCCATTGACTTCAACGCCAGTAC
>Ga0307988_1001283_pt1 | contig 14491 bp, 11 predicted proteins | sample EllFjometagen183_FD_203166 | JGI IMG/M metagenome (GOLD analysis project Ga0307988, IMG submission 203166) | Marine microbial communities from Ellis Fjord, Antarctic Ocean - #183 | ecosystem: Environmental > Aquatic > Marine > Unclassified | place: Southern Ocean | collected 2014-10-08 | reverse complement strand
AATGGATGCGGTGTCAATGGACGGGATTTGAATTCAGGATGGAACTGACAGGCTACAAACCATGGATGACCTGTTAATTCGACCATTTCTACAAGTGATCCGTCCGGGGATGTACCGACGATTTTTAAGCCTTGGGACTCAACAGCGTCACGATAGTCATTGTTGAACTCATAACGATGCCTGTGTCTTTCAGAGATGTCAGAAACATTGTCGTAGGCCTTGGCGGCGTTTGTGTCAGGAGTCAATGTGCATGGATAAGCACCTAGGCGCATTGTCCCACCTTTGGCGGTAACGTTTTTCTGCGATAACATCAAGTCGATTACCGGATATTTGGAATCTTCATTAAACTCAGTGCTGTTGGCGTCTTCATGGCCCAGGACGTTGCGGGCAAATTCTATTACAGCACACTGCATACCGAGACATATTCCGAGGAATGGTATATTGTTTTCACGAGCATATTGTATGGCTTTTAGTTTGCCCGCTATGCCGCGATCACCAAAACCGCCCGGAACGAGTATGCCGTCGGCTTTGCTTATTAAGTCGTAGTTGCCAGCGGCTTCGAGTTCTTCGGCTTCCACCATAAGGATATTGATTTTTGAATCATTACTGATACCAGCATGATCGAGAGACTCATAAATACTTTTATAAGCATCGCGTAGGCTGATGTATTTACCGACAACAGCAATCGTTGTTTCAGATTTTTCGTTGTTTATAACACGTTCGACCATGTTTTTCCATTTACTTATATCCAGAGTGCGTTCATCAAGGTCGAGAAGTTTTAAGATTTTCAAGTCAACTTCCTGTCTTGCGAGTTCGACCGGGACTTCGTAGATGGAGTTTGCCACGTCGCGCTCTTCAATAACAAACTCTTTGTTGACATTGCAGAATAGAGCTAGTTTTGAGAAATGTTCGTCCTGCATCGGTTTTTCAGTACGGCAAACCAGAATATCCGGGACAATACCGATATTACGCAGAATACCTACAGACTGCTGCGATGGTTTGGTTTTCATTTCTCCGGCGGCTTTGATATATGGAACCAAAGTCAAATGGATGAAAATTGAATTATTTGCACCAGCTCCGTGCTTGAATTGACGGATCGCTTCGAGGAAGGGCAGGGATTCGATGTCACCAGCGGTTCCGCCGATTTCAGTAATAGTAATATCATTATCGTCAGCATCCAGAGAAGCGACTGCTTTTTTGATCTCATCGGTAATATGCGGAATAACTTGAACTGTTCCGCCGAGGTAACCGCCTTCGCGTTCGCGGTTGATGACATTGCTGTAAATTCGTCCTGTGGTGTAGTTACTTGCTTGTGAACATACTACTCCCGCGAAACGCTCGTAATGCCCAAGGTCAAGGTCGGTTTCCGCGCCATCATCAGTTACATAGACTTCGCCGTGCTGGAATGGAGACATTGTGCCTGGGTCGACATTGATATATGGATCAAGTTTCTGCATTGCGACTCGGTAGCCGCGGTGTTTTAAGAGCATTGCCAGAGATGCCGCTGTAATGCCTTTGCCTAACGAAGATACAACTCCACCCGTAACGAAAATATGTTTTGTCATGATTCCCTTATTTTTTTTTAATTTTTCATCAATATAAACATTTTCTGAGCACAAAAAATGAGAAAATATTGAATTGTTGTGTATTTGAAATACGTCGTTCAAGATGGGGACATAAATTATCACAAATATACAAAAAAAGCAAATGAAAAAAACAAAAAAACTTCGTCTTTTTTATTTTTGTAGCTTTATCAGTTTGTGTAAATAATCAGCGTAAGAACTTTTGCCGTAATTATCAGCCAAGGTTTGGAATTCAGTATCGCTTATCCATTTGTTCTGCCATGCAATTTCTTCAGGGCAGGCAATTTTTAAACCTTGTCGTTTTTCGATGGTCGCGACATATTGGGAAGCATCTAGCAATGAGTCATGGGTTCCGGTATCCAGCCAAGCTGTACCGCGTTTCAAAACTTTTACCTGAAGCTTGTCTTGTTCGAGATAAATTTTATTAACATCAGTGATTTCGAGCTCACCGCGCCATGATGGTTTGATTGATTTAGCAACCTCAACAATACTGTTGTCATAGAAATATAAACCTGTAACCGCATAATTTGATTTAGGATTTTCAGGTTTCTCTTCAAGAGAAAGAGCTTTGAAATCATTGTCGAATTCAACTACTCCATAACGTTCTGGATCGCTTACCTGATAAGCAAAAACACTTGCGCCGTTTTTCTGTTCAGCGGCTTCCTTGGTAGTTTGAGCAAAATCTGAACCATAGAAAATATTGTCGCCAAGAACCATAGCGCATGCTGAATCTCCGATGAATTTTTCACCGATAATAAATGCCTGAGCCAGTCCGTCAGGGGAGGGCTGGACCGCGTATTGGATATTGAGCCCCCATTTTGAACCGTCACAGAGAAGGCGTTCGAATTGCGGTGTGTCCTCAGGTGTTGAAATAATTAAAATATCTTTTATCCCAGCCATCATCAAAGTGCTTAATGGATAAAAAATCATTGGTTTGTCAAAAACAGGCAGTAATTGTTTTGAAATAACTTGAGTAGTCGGATAAAGTCTAGTACCGCTTCCGCCAGCGAGGATAATTCCTTTTCTTCCATTCATAATGATTTATTTCCTTTATATTATATTAGGAAATTTACCACAACATAAGTTTTTTACAAGCTAGCATGGTTTATTTGAAAATAGAAACAAGGCACGGCTAGGGATAGTTGCGACTTTTGAATTCGGCATACTGGCAATAATTCCTACATGTCTTTGGGTGATTTACCCTCAAGCACTCCGAGCTTTCAGTCCTGCTGTTTTACTAACCATTAGATTACGAATCAGTATTACAAAAAGGTTTAACATGCTTCCTGTTCGAGCTTTATAAGTTTTTCTTTTATGTCGAGTCCGCAGGCAAAGCCTACTAATTTTCCATTTGTGCCGATAACTCTGTGGCATGGAACGATAAGCGGTATAGGATTTTTATTGTTTGCCATTCCGACAGCCCGGCAGGCTTTTGGATTTTCTATGGCTTTGGCGATATCCTTATATGAGCAAAGTTTGCCATAAGGAATTTTCTCAAGTGCCTTCCACACTTTTTTCTGAAAATCTGTACCTTGGGGATTGATTTTTATTGAGAATTCTGTTCGCTTGCCGGATAAATATTCTTTTAACTGTTTCACGCTGTCCGCAAAGAAATCATCATCACGAATCCATTCATCTGGGATTTTAACACTTTCAGCTTTTAGAAAAATATTAGATAGCCCTTTAGAATCTCCGGCCAGGATGATTTTACAAAGCGAAGTGGTGAATTTTGTATATTTCATTTAAATATTAGCGGCAAAGTTTTCTAGTTATTTCCGCTACATGCTGTCCCTGAAATCGTGCAATAGCAAGCTCGTTTTTACTGGGCTGGCGGGAACCATCGTGACCTGCTATGGTTGTTGCGCCATAGGGAGTTCCACCGGATATTTCTTCCATGTTTAGCAGCCCTTTATCTGAATAGGGAACGCCAACAATAATCATTCCATGATGCAGCAAGCTTGTGTGGAAACTTTGGATTGTAGTTTCCTGTCCTCCGTGTTGTGAAGCGGTGCTTATAAAAACGCTTCCTACCTTGCCGATTAAAGCGCCGGTTAACCACAACTGCGTAGTCTGGTCAAGGAAATTGCGCATCTGGGCACACATGTTGCCGAAGCGTGTTGGTGTACCGAAGATAATAGCATCAGCATCCGCAAGTGATGACTGTTTTGCAATCGCTATATGTGCAAATACTTCTCTAGCCGCTTTGGCGCCGCTTTTGACAAGTACTTCATCAGGAATGAGTTCTGGAACTTGTAAGATTTGTACATCAGTTTCTGGTATTGCCCTTACTCCCTCCGCGATTGCTTCTGCCAGTTGATAAACATGTCCGTACATACTGTAGAAAACTACTTTGACCTTTATCATTTCTCGCACCTCTTAAATTATAATTACGCTAATGTTTCTCGGTTTATATATTGTAATTGGTTCAACTGAATTTGTCAAATTTTAAGTGAATATATACCAAAAGCAATCATAATTAATAGTCAGCCATCAAAAACATAGATAAAAAATAAATTAAGCTTGAGATAAAGGTTAAAATGAATTTTCTTTGCCGGGAAATTCGCTATTCCGGATATCTTTTGAATATTGGCTCAGAGCATTGTGGATGCTTTCAGCTAGATTGGCGTAACTCTTTGCGTGCTTCGGAATAAAACCGGATAGCCCCAAGAGGTCACTCATTACCTGAATTTGTCCGTCACAATGGATTCCAGCGCCAATTCCTATTGTTGGAATATTTATAGATTCGGTTATTTTTTTGCTGACTTCGCTTGGAACTCCTTCAAGGACAACACAAAAAGCTCCGGCTTCTTCCAGTGCTTTGGCATCGGCTAAAAGTTTTTCGGCTCCTTCTGGAGTTTTTCCAGCGATCTTATAACCGCCTGCGGCGAGGACTTGCTGGGGCAGTAGACCGATATGTCCGACTACCGGTATTCCGGCAGCGACTAAACGTTCGACTACAGCTACGGCGTAAGTACCGCCTTCGAGCTTGATTGCGTCGCAATTAGCTTCTTTTATGTAGCGCCCTGCATTGCGTAATGCCTCGGCACAAGATATTTGATAGCTCATAAATGGCATGTCGCCAACTATAAAAGCATCAGGCGCGCCACGACGGGCGGCTTTGCAGTGATGTAGGGATTCTTCCATAGTAAGAGGTAAAGTGTTTTTATAGCCGAGTATAGTATTAGCCATTGAATCACCAATAAGGATAAAGTCGACTCCGGATTCGTTAGCCAGTTTAGCTGTAGGTGCATCGTAAGCGGTGACGGCAACAATTTTTTTGCCATCCTGCTTCATTTTTCTAAAACTACAAACAGTTTTTCTCTTTTTTATAGTCATGACATTATGTCCGTTGTGTATTATTGCTCTTTGAACAATCTACTTGTTCAATGTTTTTTTTCAAATGCGTTTTACAAATAAAGCTAAGTGATGTATCTTTTAATAGCTAAACACTATAAAAAAAGAGCAAAAATGAAGAATAAAAATAAATTACGCAAGCAAAAAGAAACAAATAAGGGTCGAAAGCACCGCAAAGCAGAGTTTAAAAAGAAAAAAGTATTGATACGTGGGAAAATAACACTTACCTCAAGTGGACTGGGATTTGTAACTCCATCGGGCGCTGAGGAATCAGAAGAAAAAGTTCAGGATATATTTATTCCGCCACAATTTATTAATTCCGCTATGAATGATGATATTGTTGAAGTTGAAATTCTGCCCGAACGTGATAGGTTTTCCAAAAACTCTGACCGCGGCCCAGCGGGGAGGGTGCAGAATATTATTGATCGCTCCCGTGATACGGTAGTTGGAGAAGTTATCTCAGGACATAAAATTCGCGCCTTGAATAAACGTATCACTGAAGAAATAAAGATTTCCGGTAGCCTAAACGGCGCAAAACGTGGCGAATGGGTTGAAGTAAAGCTTTTACACGATGAATACGCCAGAGCAAATGTTCCACACAAAGGCACTATTGTCAATCGTGTTGGTAATGCCGGCTCGGTCAAGGGCGACCTTGACGCAATATGCAAAGAATTTGATTTATCACCTCCGTATACTCAAGAAGAAAATAATGAAGCCGGACAACTCCAGCCTAGACAAATAAAACGTGTAGATTTGCGTGACAGAGTTACTGCGACGATAGACCCTTTTGACGCTAAAGATTTTGACGATGCTATATCAATTAGTCCGACAGATAATGAAGCTGAACTCGAACTCGGAGTACATATCGCTGATGTTGCGACCTGGATTGCTCCTGGATCAAAATGGGACAAAGAAGCTTACGAACGCTCATTTACATCTTATCTACCGGGCAGAACTTTGCCAATGCTGCCGAAAAGCCTGACTGCCGCAATTAGTTTGACCGATGATAGTGATTCTATGGCACATACTATTTTGTTCACGGTCAACAAACACAGTGGACGAATAATATCCGCTAAGCGTTGTCATAGTATTATTAAAGTTGATAAACGTTTGAATTACGATGAAGTACAGGAATATATTGATAAAGATGTTCGAGGCGAAGGCTGGGATAATGATTTGTGCGCGACTCTTGATACGCTTATTAAATTGTATCGCAACATGCGCCGCAATCGCCAGAAACATGAAGATTTTCTCGAGATGGCAATACCTGAAACTCGGGTTTTGTGTAATGAAGATGAAGACAAGATAACTGGAATTGTTCATAAAGAACAACGTGAAGCCGATCAGCTGATAGAAGAATTTATGCTTGCCGCCAATACTCAGGTTGCTATCGAAATGGCTCAACGTTCAATACCGGGACTTTACCGTGTACATCCAGAGCCTAACCCTGATAAATTAGCGGAATTCTCAGAAATAGCTATGGAAACTTTCGGGATTTATCCCGGCGATTTGAGCAATAGAAAAGTTTGCAATCAATTTTTAAAGAACTTGCCGGACGATCCAAGAAGACCGGCTATACTCGGTGCTTTCCTGCGTTCAATGGCGCGCGCCATGTATGAGGCTAAACCCGACCTGCATTTCGGGCTTGGCAAAACTCGTTACAGTCATTTTACCAGTCCAATCCGGCGTTATACAGATTTAATGGTTCATCAGCAATTATGGGCAAAAGAATCTGGTGGAGAAATGCGTTCCAGTCAGACCGCGGATAAGATAGCGGAGCATTGCACAGACAAAGAATCAAATTGTGATGAAGCCTATTTTACCGCCAACGACCGTTTGAAATTGCGTTATCTTGAACAGGAATTAGCGAGTGGACAGGAAAACATGCATGAAGGAATTGTTTCCAAAATAATTGCTCCAGGAATGCTTGTTGATATTCAGGACATGGGTATATATGGTTTTGTGCCTATGGAAAACCTTGGCGGCAATTTCCGCAAAGCCGGAAATCAGTTAGTTGACCGGACGGCGAATAAGAGTTTTCAATGTGGAGACTATATCATGTTGGCATTATCGCACATAGATTTGGATAGAGGAAGTGCGGTTTTCAAAGCAGCATATGGCGAGGAATAAAATGAAGAATACAAAAATTATAGCGACAATCGGTCCGGCTTGTGACAGTAGTGAAATGTTGCATAAGATAATCAAAGCTGGAGTAAATGTCTGCCGTCTTAATTTTTCATTTGGAAGCCACGACGAACACCGCAAAAAATTTGAACGCATCAGAAGAGTATCCGGCAATATGGGTAAAGCAGTCGCTATTATGCAGGACTTGCAAGGACCTAAAATTCGGGTTGGGAAACTAAAAAAAGATGTTGAAGTAAAGAATGGCGATAAACTAATATTGTCAGGAAAAAGCACTCATGGCGATAAATTTTGTTTGCCGACTACATACAAAAACATTGCAGATGATACCAAAGTAGGCAAAACTATTTTAATGATGGATGGGCGTATTATTCTGCAAGTTGAAGCAGTCTATCCCGATAACAAAGAAGTTCATTGTGTTGTTAAATCTGGCGGAACTATTTTGACTGGCAAAGGCATAAATTTGCCGAATACCAAAATTTCTCTGCCATCAGTTACGGCGAAAGATAAAAAAGACGCTTTGCTGGGAATTGAGCTTGGCGTTGACTATATCGCATTGTCATTTGTCCGTTCAGCGGCAGATATACAAGATTTGAAACGCCATCTGAAACGGCATGGCGGCGAAGAAATTCCAATTATTGCCAAGATAGAAAAACCGGAAGCGTTAGAGAATTTAGAAGAGATTATTGATGTTGTCGATGGAGTTATGGTTGCGCGTGGTGATTTGGCTGATGAAATATTTTTTGCCAAAGTGCCTACTGCTCAAAAAAGAATTATTGCCGAAGCTAACCGCAAAGGTAAATTGACGATTGTCGCAACTGAAATGCTTTCATCAATGACTGAAAATCCTTTGCCGACCCGTGCTGAAGCCAGCGATGTGGCAAATAGCATTTTAGATGGCACAGATATGATTATGCTATCTAACGAAACCGCCATGGGAAAATATTCGGTCAAAGCGGTTAAAGCTATGACTTCGCTTGCTGTTGAGGCTGAAAAAATACTGAAAGACGAAGACTTCTATGCGGATGTTATTTGTGATGAAAAACTGGAAGTTTCGCGTGCGATGTGCTTAAGCGCGTCATTTTTATCACATGAACTCAATGAAAAAGCTATTGCGGTATTGACAACGACTGGTCAAAGCGTACGGCTTTTATCGAAATACCGCCCTGAAAGCAAAATTTACGCGGCGACATATTCTGAAAAAACTTATCATCGCATGGCGGCTTACAACAAAGTTGTGCCTTTGTTGCTGGATGGCAGACATCCGACCAATAAAGATGCCGCGGAGAAATCTGTAGGATTATTGAAAGAATTACTGCTCAAAAATAAAATAGTAAAAGCGGGTGAAAGCTTTATCTGTCTGACTGGCTTGAAAGCAACAGACGGCAGTTGGGGCGTGAACTCATTACATACAGTAAAAGTATAATTTTAAGTGTTAAGTAAAAATAAAAAGGATTTAAAAATGGAAATTGATCTTCTTGCAAATGTGAATTTTGTTTATGGTGTAGCTTCTTATGAATACAGTAATGGAGCTTATCGTTTCTTTCGTATGACTGATGGATTGAATGATTTTTTTAGTGATTCTGAGGCTCAAATAATCCGTGCCGCTAATACTTCAGGTGTACGGATTGCTTTTGTTACGGACAGTAATATGCTGGCTATGGAAGTTTTGTTTGAACGTTTTTCGCGCCCGATCTTTACTATTGATATTATTGTCGATGGCGAACATAAAATGACATTCGGACCAGATGAATATATAGAAGAATTTTCGTTTAGTACTGAATTATCTGGAAACGGTGAAAAAATAGTTGAAATATATCTTCCTAATATGGTTGAATGCGCGGTTAAAGGCATTGTTCTTGAGGCCGGAGCGTCAGTCAGTGCAATAGCTGAAAAACCAGCTCCAATACTGTTTATTGGTGATTCGATTACACAGGGAATGACAGTCTCTACGCCAAGTCTAACTTACCCGGCGCAGGTAGCGACAGTTTTGGGATCTGATTTTCATAATATTGCTGTCGGCGGAGCGACTATGCAGAAAGAACTAGCTCCATTCGCTATGAATCTTGACTGGCATAAAATATTTATTGCCTATGGAGTCAATGATTTTATACAAGACCGTTCTTTAGCAGATTTTGAAGACGAGAGCAGGGGGATGCTAGAAGTTTTAAGTTCTCATGAAGATGCTGAAATCTTTTTGTTAACTCCTATCCCATGGGCATTGCGCACTAACGCTAATGAGATTAATTTATTCCTTGAAGATTACCGTGAAGTCTTACGCTCAGTCGCAAAAGATTTCCCGAAGGTAAAAGTCATCGAAGGCGCTAAATTAGTTCCTGATGATCCAAACTACTATGTAGATAATGTCCACCCAAATGATTTAGGGGCATCAACTTATGCCGATAATATCCTTGCTGAATTAGGTATTGCTGAGTAATAAATTATGTTTGATCCACGACATATAATGCTGTTTATTGTGTTTTCACCGTTCGCTTGTTGGGCTGGTGGTATTACTTGTATTTATCTTTTCTGGGGAGAACCGATGATACTGCTAATATCGGTTTTGCTCATTTTTTTAGGATTCAGGCTTTCAGTTACACAGCTAAAAATGTTTCATAGTATTTATGCCAGACATTTCAGGAGAGAGATTGCCAGTCTTGATAGTGATAATGACTGGCTGGCTATTGATTTAGAAGTCCTTGGAACTGAAGACAAACTGCATCTTTTTCCGGACGACTGCGGAATAATCTTTAAGAAAGATAACAAAATCTTTATCGAGACGCTCAAGGGAAAAGAATTTGAAATGAAACCAGACGAATGCGTATTCGTGTTTACTTCAAAAACATCTTTAGCTTGTACTATCACTATAATAAACGCAATAAGTGGTGAGCCGATATTTGAATATTCAGTTACCCCTCATTACAAGGGCAATGAAACAGAAATCCCGGCACATTCCGGTGAAAAAGCAAAATGGTTTTCCGAATGGTTTGATTGTCCAATTGAAAACAAAATAGAAATTTTAAACACATAAAACAGAATAAATCTTGAGTCTATTTTTCCTTTGTATCAAGTCCTTGCTTTTGCATACGCGTAATGCCAGCTGACTTGGTACGTTTTGAAGTATCTTCAGTGAACTTTTTAAATGCAATCCAACCTGCATACACAAACATCGCGACGATTGCGATAATTAATATTTTCTTAATAATCTGTTCCATCAATAAAATAAAGCCTTTTGCTTTAGCCATTTTGTATATCCAATTTGTTAGAAAGTTAATAACAGTATACCAGAAAAGTAAACAAATTGCAACTCTGTACCTTCGTGACTGGAAAATAACACAAAATAGTGATAGATTTACAAGATAAATATTAACCAGAAGAATAATATGCATACAATAGATTTTATAGTTTTTTACGCTTACCTTGCAATAGTTTTACTTGTTGGTCTGGCTATGTACCGCAAACAGCATACGGAAAAAGATTTTTTCCTGGCTGGACGCTCACTAGGTTGGTTCCCTTTGGGTATTTCAATAATGATTACGATGTTGACCGCATTTAACTTCGCGGCATTTCCAACTGAAATTTTTAAACATGGTTGCTATATCCTAATTGCTCTACCGATATTTATTGTTGTATATTTTCCTATAAGTAAAATTTTTATACCATTTTTTCAAAAACAAAAAAAAGCCAGTGCTTATGCTTTTCTTGAAGATGTTTTTGACCTCAAAACACGTTGTCTAGCGAGTATTTTATTTATGCTCTGGCGACTTGTGTGGATGGCGGTGGCTCTCTTTGCGTCAGCTCGAATACTATCGGCGGTAACTGGTTATCACTTATGGTTGCTGATACTTATATGTGGAATTATAACTGTAGCCTATACTTCCTTTGGTGGATTGCGAGCTGTGATTTGGACGGATGTGGCGCAGTTTTTTATTCTTTTAGGTGGAATAATTATCGCTTTAACATTAGTCTCATTGACCACGGATGGTGGTTTTATCGGAATATTTACTAATGCTCTGGAACATAATGTATTCAGGCCGGTAGTGCCTTACGATCCTGAGTTTTTCTCATTTGATCCAACGATTAGGACAACTTTCTGGAGTGGAGCTATTGGTACAATGGTAGCATTTTTGGCTCGTTACGGAGCTGACCAAATGGTTATCCAACGTTATCGTGCCGCAAAATCTCTTTCTGAGGCGCGTAAAAGTTTTATTTTCAATATCTTTTGTGTTTTAGCTGTTCTCATAATGCTGGTGATTTTTGGTTTAGCTATGCATTCTTACGCTGTGCATACAGGGATTATGGGACAATATTCAAAGCCTTTAAAATATATGGCAGTATTGATAAGATCTTTACCTTATGGCGCGGCTGGTTTACTGGCGGCGGCCTTATTGGCGGCAACCATGTCGAGTATTGACTCTGGCGTGAATGCCTGTACAATGTCATGGACCAAAGATTTTTATCACCGTTTTTTCAACAAAGAAGAATTCAGCAAAAAACATCACATCCGTTATAGTGTATATTTCTCTGTAGTCATTGGGATATTAATAATAGCATTTGCCGAATTATTCATTCTTGTTTTTGGGAAACATCAAAGTATTTTTATGATAGTAAATAAAATGATTAACGGTTTCGGTAGTCCATTATTAGTATTAATTGTCTTTGGAATGTTCAAAAAGCGTCTTAAAGCCAACAGCGTATTTTACGGAGTTTTAGCTGGCGCAATATTCAGTGTCTGCACCGCGTTTTTCGTGGAAGACTTAGCTCTACATTATTACGCAGTAGTAAATCTCCTAGCAAGCATAGCTATGTGTTATATCCTGGAGTTTGTACTCCCAAATAAAAAAACTTTTCATCAAAAACCGGATTGACCTCCGGTCGCTGGTGCAACGGGCGGAAGCGTTGCTCGACCGTCTCCAACGGTCGAAACCTAAGCCATCCAAAGGATGGCGCAAACGAATCACACCTACTCGTAAACAAGCCTTTTAAAAATAAGCACGTGACATTTTTCAAAGATGCGAGTGTCGAGCTTGGCCTTAAAATATTGCATTTTCTAAATTTCATTACGAGTTATACCTCCAAAATAACCAATCACTTCACTTTACCAAAAAAATGTCGACATAACTTGATATTTGAAATGCTTGCATATATGTTGTATGTGATTGGGAAAATTGAGAATGAATCTAAACGGGGGCTTCATGAAAAAGAAAATAAGCAAATTAGTGACTTGGGGAATTCAAAACCTACATCGCTTTGATCGTTATTTAAATAAGAAAACGAAAACTAATAAATTCAATGTTCTATCTCCTCAAATACACAATGTAAATCAAATTTATTTAGATGCACTATCAGATGCTCTAGAAAATAAAATCATAAAAAATATTGCCGTTACTGGAATATATGGCTCTGGGAAAAGTAGTATTCTTAAAACTTTTCAAGATAAACATAAAGAATATTTATGTTTGAATATATCATTAGCTTCTTTTAAAAACTATAAAATAGAACAAGGAATGCCCCCCCAGACAGGACAACCAGAAGAAGCAGAACAACCAGAAGAAGCAGGACAACCAGAAGAAGCAGGACAACCAGAAGAAGCAGGACAACTAAAAGAAGCAGGACAACCAAATGAAAGACAAAAACATGACAACTTGATAGAGGCTAGTATATTACAACAAATATTTTATCATGTTAAAGATAAAACGATTCCCGATTCCCGATTCAAAAGAATAAAACATAAAAAAAATATTACACTTATAAGAAACTCTGTATTATTCATACTCTGGTTGTTGTCTGCCTATATATTGTTTGAATTACAAATTTGGCGTGAAATCGAACTTTGGGATAATTTTTCTAAAAATGACTTAGTTTTATGGAATTTTATAACATTAGTATTTTTCCTGTTTGGGGCGACTTGTCTAGTAACTTTTATTTTACGGCTTTTTAATAATACACAATTCAATAAATTAAACTTGCAAAATGGTGAGATCGAAATGAATAAAGGAACGAATCCATCAGTTCTAAATAAACATTTAGATGAGATTCTTTATTTCTTTGAAGCAACAGAGTTTGATGTGGTCATTATTGAAGATTTAGATAGATTTAATGATTCTGAAATTTTTACGAAGCTTAGAGAACTTAATATTTTAATAAACAGTTCTCAACAAATAAACAGACGTGTTGTTTTTATATATGCAATCAAAGATGATATGTTTAAAGATGGAGATAGGACTAAGTTTTTTGATTTTATAATTCCTATTATTCCTGTAATAACATCATCTAATTCAGAACAACAACTTTTATTAGAGTTAGCAAAACATGATCTGCAAAATACAATATCAAGCAGAATAATAAGTGATATCTCTCTTTATATTTCAGATATGAGAATATTAATCAATACTGTAAATGAATTTGTAATTTATCAGGAAAATTTAGGAGGTATTAGTTTAAATTATGATAAATTATTTGCAATAATTGTCTATAAAAATAAATATCCTGATGATTTTGCTAAACTCCATAATAAACAAGGATATGTATTTGAAACATTTGAATTAAAAGAAGAGCTAATAAAAAAAATAACACAAGAGAAAGAAGATAAAATTAGTGAGATAGAAGACGTTCTTACTGGTATAGATGATATTAGAGAACAAAATATTACCGAGCTTCGTGCGACCTATATACAAAATCTAATCAAAAGGATATCCTCAGATTCGTTTTATGCAATTGATATTAATGATGAACAGTGTCATTTTAAAGACTTAGATGAAGATGATAATTTTGATGAATTAACAAAATTAGATAATATAGAATATTATTATTATGGCAATCATGATAGTCATGAAATAGGCGATGGTGTTTCCTTTAAGGATATTGAACAATCAATAAATCCAGTAATGACTTATACGGAAAGAGAGGAATTAATAAAATTAAAAAATGACACAGAATTGAATCGTTTAAGAAGTGAATTAGAAGAGTTGAAAAGAAATGTTAGAACCATCAAACATTCTAATTTTCATGAAGTCATAGATGGATTAAAAGATGATGATGTATTTAGCGATAAGATACAAGAAAAAGATTTATTAGCCTTGTTAATTAGTAAAGGCTATATTGATGAAATGTATGAATCTTATATATCTTATTTTTATGAAGGAGAAGGGAATATGACAAAATTAGATATGGATTTCGTCCTTGGTGTAAAAAACAAAAAAGAACTTGGGTTTGATTATAAACTTACCAATACGGAAGCTGTGATTAGTAAAATTTGGCCGAATGAATATGAACAAGAGGAAATATTAAATTATAATTTATTAGATTTTTTACTAAAAAGTCCTACAAAATATAAAGAATGCTTGAGCTCAATTTTTAGACAATTAAGCAATGAAGAAGAATTGTCAATTGAATTCATAGACAATTATTTA
>Ga0307988_1001282_pt1 | contig 14493 bp, 11 predicted proteins | sample EllFjometagen183_FD_203166 | JGI IMG/M metagenome (GOLD analysis project Ga0307988, IMG submission 203166) | Marine microbial communities from Ellis Fjord, Antarctic Ocean - #183 | ecosystem: Environmental > Aquatic > Marine > Unclassified | place: Southern Ocean | collected 2014-10-08 | reverse complement strand
GTTCAATGCTTGAGACCGGTGCGGGTATAACGCTCTTTACCAGTGAAATGACGGTGGGAAGCAGTGACCGTATAAAGGTGCCTCAGCTCAAGGGTAAAACTGTCCGCGAGGCGGTTCAGCATCTCGTACAGTCACGCCTTAAGGTTACGGTGAATGGTACGGGAGTAGTCACGCGTCAGGATCCACCTCCCGGAACACTGGTTGCGTATGGAACAGTATGCAAAATTTTGTGCAAAAAGAATTAGTGATAGAAGTGGAATTGAGATTTTATGCTGACAGTTCAGGGTAGTAAGCAGAATAAAAGGATGGATGGGATGCCTTCAGTGACACTTGGTGATATTCTCGTTGGTTTGAATGCGGTTGAGCTTTCAGGTTCGCCGGAAATTGAAATTACGTCGCTGGCATACGATTCACGCGATGTTCAGCCCGGATCGCTCTTCATTGCGGTAAAGGGCTATAAAACCGACGGTAACCAGTATATTAAAGCCGCTGAAAAAGCCGGTGCAGACGTCATTGTCACCGATGACGCCACAGCGAAAATATCCTGCGCGAGAGTGCTTGTGCCTGACGCACGGAAAACTATGGCGCATATCGCAGATATATTTTACGGCAGCCCACAGAAACGTCTGGTTATGGGTGGCATTACCGGTACCAACGGCAAAACCACGACAAGTTATATGCTGAAATCCATATTTGATGCCGCCGGTATGGGATGTGGTGTTATCGGCACCATTGGCCACATTGTCGGCGATGAATTTATCGAGTCAAAAAACACCACTCCTGAAGCGCCCGATATTCACGACTATCTTGCTCAAATGGCGGACTCGGGACAGACAGCCTGCGCAATGGAAGTCAGTTCACATGCGTTGTCGTTATCCCGCGTGTATGGTGTTAGTTTCAGGACCGCAGCCTTCCTCAATCTGACTCATGATCATCTCGATTTTCACGGTAATTTTGACAAGTATCTTGAAGCGAAAGCATTGCTCTTTGCTGATCTCGCGGGTGATTCGACAGCAGTTGTGAACGGGGACGATCCCTATGCCAGCTACATTCTTGATGTTGCGCGTAATGTTAAGACACTGACTTTTGGTGAAAAAGGCGATTGCGACATACGCCCTCTTAAAATTGATCTTAAGGCAACTCACACAGATGCTCTCATCGTTACTCCAGCTGGCGAGCTCAATATCACACTCCCCGTACCGGGAAGATACAATATCTGGAATGCGATGGCAGCGGCAGGCATGGCGCTTGCCTCGGGACTCCCGATAGATGTTATCAGCAGGGGCCTCAATAGCATGCCACAGGTCAGGGGACGCTATGAAATCGTCAATGAAGGCCAGCCCTTTGCAGTTATTGTCGATTATGCGCACACACCTGATGCGCTTGAGCGGGTGCTTATGTCTGCACGTGAACTCACGACCGGACGGCTCATTTCAGTATTTGGCTGTGGCGGTGACCGTGACAAAACAAAGCGCGCGGTTATGGGTGGGATATCCACAAAGATTGCCGATCAGTCCTTTGTGACTTCCGACAATCCGAGGACAGAGGATCCCGGCCTGATTATTGAGAATATTCTTGAAGGTGTTAGTTCGGACAGCGTATGTGAGAGTATTTCTGACAGAGAAATCGCAATTGCAGCGGCCATTCGTTTTGCAGAAGCAGGCGACACCATCGTGATTGCCGGTAAGGGCCACGAGGATTATCAGATTATTGGTTCAGAAAAGCGGCATTTCGACGATGCTGAGACAGCCCGCAGGTATTTGAAGGAGCTTTCATGATTCACTATACGATCAGCGAAATGGCACAAGCATGCGGCGTTAGCCTGCCCTCAACGGCTGTTGCGCTGTCTGATACTGTCATAACTGCTGTATCGACCGACAGCCGTTCGATTACGGAGGGTTCAGTCTATTTCGCTCTTCGCGGTGAGCGTTTTGATGGGGCTGATTTCGTGTCGGGTGCTTTCAAAAATGGAGCTTCTGTGGCAGTTGTCAATGAAGATTCAATCAGCCCGGCGCTTGCAGGCCTGCCGGTTCTTCCGGTGAAAGATACGGTCCTTGCTCTTGGTGCGGCGGCAAAGGATTACCGCTCGAAATATCAGGGCTTTGTTTTTGGTGTAACCGGCACAAACGGAAAGACGACTGCAAAGGAAATGATGCGGTCAGTGATAAGCAGTTCGCAAAGTGTTCATGCTACAGATGGCAATTTCAATAATCATATCGGCCTGCCTCTGACTGTGTTCGGCCTTGAAACATCCCATGACTGTGCAGTGATTGAGATGGGCATGAGTGCAGCGGGTGAAATCGCCTATCTCGGCAGTATCGCTCAGCCGGATGTTGGCGTCATTCTAAATGTTGGGCCTGCACACATGGAGTTTTTTGAGTCGATTGAAGCTGTTGCTGATGCAAAAATGGAAATGCTTGAGGCCATTGAGCCCGGAGGCGCGGCAATTATCAATGGTGATGACCCGCTCTTAAAACCTGCTTTCGAGCGATTCACCGGAGCCATCAGGACATTCGGGCTCGGTGAAGGATGTGAGTTCCGTGCTGAAAATATCGAAACGGATGAAAATGGCTGTGCTTCATTTACCGTTGATAGTGTTGAAATAGCACTCAGTATTCCCGGCAGACATAATGTTTATAATGCGTTGGCTGCGTTTGCTGCCGGACGGATTTCAGGGATAGATGACAAAGCAATAGCGAGTGCTCTCGCATCGTTTTCCGCTCCGGATAAGAGAATGGAAGTACTGGAAAAACAGGGAGTCAAGTATATCAATGATTCTTACAACGCCAATCCAATGTCGATGATGAGCTCACTCAATGTGCTCAAAAGCATGGTTGCGGTGAGCGGAGGCAGAAAGATCGCAGCGCTCGGAACAATGCTTGAGCTTGGCGAGGGTTCAGACAAGGCGCACAGATCTATTGGTAAAGCTTTCGGTGAAGCAGGGATTGCAATGATCTGCTGTGTGGGTGACATGGCTGATAGTTACCGTGCAGGAGCGCTTCAGGCAGGTATGAATGAGGCTGATATACATTGTTTTGACGATTCAGAAGCTGCGGCTGATTTTTTGAACTCAGAGCGGCGTGAAAGCGACATCATTCTCGTGAAAGGTTCACGGGGTATCAGGATGGAGTTGCTGCTGCGGGATTAGCAAATACTTTACGTTATGTGTGAAATGACAGTGTGGCAGGAAGAGTGGAGAGTAGATGTTTTATCATATTTTTGTACCGCTTATAGGCAAGTTTACAGCGTTTAACTTGTTTAAGTATATAACGTTCAGGGCAGGCTATGCCATGACGACCGCTCTCCTGTTTTCCTTTATTCTCGGGCCTGTTCTCATCAGAATGCTTGAGCGGTGGCAGATCAAAGAGGTCATCAACGATGATGGCCCTAAGTCGCACCTGAAAAAACGCGGCACACCAACAATGGGCGGGCTGATTGTCATTGCGGCGATAGTCGTTCCGACTCTTCTCTGGGCGAGGCTTGATAATATATATGTTCTTATCGCGCTGTTCTCAACGGTCTGGATGGGAGCTGTTGGTTTTCTTGATGATTATCTCAAGGTAAGACTAAAACTTAACAAAGGCCTTGTTGCCCGCTATAAACTTGCCGGACAGATGCTGTTGGGTTGTATCGTCGGTGGAATTCTCTACTATAACAACGCCCATGACCAGTATCAGCACATGACGCTTATCCCGTTTGTAAAAAATTATGCCATTAATTACAATCACTGGCTCATATATATCCCGATGGTGACTTTGGTCATAACCGCAACCTCGAACGCGGTCAACCTGACAGATGGCCTTGACGGCCTTGCAATCGGGCTCGTTGCGATCTCTGCTGGAACGTACGCAATAATCTGCTACATTCTTGGGAGAGTTACCACTGCCGAATATCTATCGGTGTTCTACATTCCTCAAAGCAGCGAGCTAACGGTATTCTGTCTGTCAATTGTCGGGGCATCACTGGGTTTTCTGTGGTTTAATTTTCATCCCGCGCGGATTTTCATGGGTGATACCGGGGCGCTTGCACTCGGCGGGGCGCTTGGCACCGTAGCAATTTTAACAAAGACTGAAATTCTGCTGGTTATTATCGGCGGCGTATTTGTAATAGAAGTGCTCTCAGTCATTATACAGGTTGGCTCGTACAAGCTCAGGAAGAAACGCGTCTTCAAGATGGCGCCAATTCACCACCATTTTGAGCTGAAGGGCTGGGCTGAGGAAAAAGTCGTTATCAGATTCTGGATTATAGGATTTCTTTTGTCAATAATCGCCATCACAACCTTTAAGATGAGATAAGTGGAGAGGATCACTACAGATGGAGCAACGTCAGTCAGTTGATTTCTGGCTCTTGATATCGACGCTTATTCTGGCCGGTATTGGCCTGGTGATGGTATACAGCTCAAGCATGGTTGTCACAATGGATAGTCAGGGTGACGGCATGTATTTTTTCAAGAAACAGGCAGTGCGTATGCTGCTCGGGCTGGTAATCATGATGCTGCTTACGAAAGTCAACTACCGGGGTTATGCGAAACTTGCGAACGGTCTGCTGGTGTTCGGCTTTATACTGCTAACCATGCTTCTCTTTCAGGGCCGCGGGGGCAGGGGTGTTGACCGCTGGTTGAGGATTTTTGGTTTCAGTTTCCAGCCTTCAGAGCTTATGAAAGTCATCATGGTGGTCTTTCTTTCCGCCGCAATTGCACGTATGGGCGAGAAAATTCGTGACTTCAAAAAAGGTTTCCTTCCTTTACTCGGGGCTATTGGCGCGGCATTTGCCCTGATTGTTATTGAGCCGGACCTGGGTACTGCGGGGCTGGTGCTCGCGATTGGATTTATTATTCTTTTTGTCGGACGGGCAAAATTCACACATCTGCTTCTTGTGACAATGCCGTCGCTGGCTGTTGTTTCGCTTATCGCCTGGAAAGTACCCTACATGCAGAGAAGGATCGACCTCTTCTTGAATCCTGAAGCGGGTTATCAGGTGCAACAGTCCATTATCGGTATCGGAAGCGGTGGAGTCTTCGGTGTTGGTCTTGGCAACAGTGTACAGAAATTCTATTTTTTGCCTGAACGTCACACCGATTTTGTGTTCTCAATATTTGCTGAAGAGGCCGGCCTTGCAGGAACAACTCTGCTTTTGTGCGTGATGTTCCTCTATCTTTACCGTGGGCTCAAAGTTGCTGAGCATGCGCCCGATGTATTCGGTTTTCTTATGGCGACGGGCCTGACAATGATGACCGGCATGCAAATTTTCATTAACATCGGCGTTGCAACACGTCTGTTGCCGACAACGGGAATGACCCTACCCTTTATATCATATGGTGGATCATCTCTGATACTATCATTCATCGCGACGGGAATTCTGCTCAATATTTCAAAGCAGGCGAATGTCGAAAAACGTATGTCACGTGAATTTGGGTCAAGGCTCCACAAAAGGAGCGTCTGGCAATGAGAATCGTTTTTGCCGGTGGAGGCACCGGTGGCCACATATATCCCGCACTTGCTATTGCGGGCAGCCTGAAAGAAAAAGTGAAGGATATCGAGATAGTGTATATCGCAGGATCAAAAAGTATGGAGCGCGACATTGTCGGTAAAGCCGGCCTTAGGGTCGAAACGCTTCCCGTGGTTGGCATGCCGAGAAAACTCTCGCCTGCGCTGATTGGCTTTTCCTGGAAACTCGGAGTCTCGATTGTGAAATCCATAAATGTTTTACGTCGTCTTAAGCCAAAAGCAGTTGTTGCCACTGGCGGTTATGTTTCCGGCCCTCCATTGATTGCGGCAAAGATGCTTGGTATTCCGGCTCTGATACAGGAACAGAACTCATATCCGGGGATTACGAACCGGAAACTTGGCAGGTACGCTGATATGATATTTCTTGGCTTTTCAGAAGCGGCGAAATACTTTCCTGCAAACGTCGAGACGATTCATACCGGTAATCCTGTCAGAAATTCCGTTGGTGCAGGGGAGCGCACAGCATCGGCGAAAGTATTCGGCCTCGACCCAGAGAAAAAGACAGTTCTGGTATTCGGCGGGAGCCAGGGCGCACGTGCAATTAATACGGTAGTTGCTGAAATCGCCAAAGCGCTTGCCACTCAGGGCATACAGCTTATCTGGCAATCCGGCAAAAATGAGTTTGATCAGTATAGTGCGTTTGATGATCCCACGCGCGGAATCAGGGTTCTGCCCTATATCGAAGATATGGCTTCAGCCTATGGCGCTTCAGATATGGTTGTCGCCCGTGCGGGTGCCATGAGTATTTCAGAAATAACGACCTGCGGTTTGCCGGTGATCTTTGTGCCACTGCCAACAGCGGCGGGAAACCATCAGGAGTTCAATGCGCGCTCACTGGTGGACGCCGGTGCTGCAACGATGATACTTCAACGTGATCTGTCGGGTGAGAGCCTGCTTAAAGAAATTGAGACACTATTACATGATGCTCCGCTGTTAAATGAACGGGCTGCGGCATCGAAAAAGTATGCCAGAGAAAATGCTGCTGAGAACATCGCAGATATTATTGCTGAAAAGTATTTACACAGGAATTGATGTAGTTTTGAAAGGAACAAAATGCTTTTAGGTCCACTGACACAGCGGGTTAAAAACATACACCTCATAGGTATCGGCGGCGCGGGTATGAGCGGGATTGCCGAAATCCTTATGAATCTGGGTTTCAGAATCACCGGATCTGACAAGCGGCAGACTGATGTCACTGATCGTTTGGTATCACTTGGGGCAAAAATATTTATCGGTCATCAGGCTGAAAATGTTAAAAGCTGTGATGTTGTCGTATATTCTTCAGCGGTTAAAATGGACAATGAAGAGATCATTGCTGCACAGGAACGTAAGATTCCCGTCATAAAGCGACCTGAAATGCTTGCCGAGCTCATGCGTATGAAATATGGCATCTGTATCGCCGGTACTCACGGGAAGACCACGACCACGACTATGGTTGGCCGTGTTTTGACCCGGGGGAATATCGATCCAACAATTATCGTTGGCGGCAAAGTCGAGGATTTCGGTGGCGGCGCGAAAATCGGAAGCAGCCATTATCTGGTGCTTGAAGCTGATGAATATGACCGGACATTCCTTAAGCTGACTCCTGTCATCGTTGCTATTACAAATATTGATGTCGATCATCTCGACTGCTACCGTGATTTGGATGATATCCGTGAGGCATTTCTGACTTTTGCCAATAAAGTGCCATTTTTCGGCTCAGTGATTTGCTGCATCGATGACAATGGTGTACAAAGTATTCTGCCAAAAATTGAGCGGCGGATAATCACCTATGGCGTATCCAGACAGGCTGATGTCAGGGCGGAAAATATTCGCAGTGAGGGCATGAAGACAACGTTCAGGATTATTGCCTTCGGTGAGAAACTCGGCGATGTTACCCTGCCGGTTCCGGGAATGTACAATGTTCGCAATGCGCTTGCGGCAATAACCATTGGGCTCGAAATGGGTGTTCCAATAGAGACTACAATCGAGGCGCTTGGAGAATACAATCCGGTCAGCAGGCGGTTTGAAATAAAGGGTGTTAAAGCAGGTGTCACTGTCATTGACGATTACGCTCACCACCCGACGGAGATAAAGGCAGCGCTTGATGGTGCACGCTCAGCGTTCGATAATCGAATTGTTGCGGTATTTCAACCACACCTGTATTCGAGAACGAGGGATTTTTACGAAGAATTTGGCAGGGCCTTTATGAATTCTGATCTTCTCTTTGTGACGGATGTTTTCCCGGCGCGTGAAAAACCAATTGAAGGTGTCACCGGGAAACTTGTCGCAGACGCGGCAATATCCGCAGGACATCGTAATGTGGTCTATATTGAGAATAAAGAAGACCTTACTGATGCGATTAAGGCAGTCGTAAGTGACGGTGATATGGTGATTACCTGTGGTGCGGGAGATATACATAAAGTTGGTACGAAACTACTCGAAATTCTTGGATAAGCTAACAGTCTGAACTATGGGATCAAACAATGGCAGCACGTAAAAAAGCAGCGGCGACAGCAAAAAAAGACTGGAATCAGACGCAGACGGTGAAACGGCCTCGCGCTGCTTCTGCAAAAAAAACTGTTCGGAAAACAAAACGTACGGCTGGTAAAAAAAGCGCTGGTATAGGGCGTTATATCATACTTGCGCTGCTTCTTGCCGCCGGCTACCGATTTGGTTTAACACCTCTGATGGGGACAGTGATGGCGCATCCTGTCTTTACTGTGCGCAATGTTACAGTCGAAGGTCTTGACTATATCGAAGCAAATGACGTTATCGAAGCTGCTGCAATCGAGACGGGAATGAATATTTTCGAAGTTGATTATCTTGCCGTCGATGAACGTCTGGAAGAGGCATTTGCTGCTGAGGATTTTGTTGTCTACAAGCGGCTTCCCGATACCGTTTCAATCGCGATCAGGGAGCGTCAGCCGGTGGCCCTGCTTAATGTCAACGAGCTTATCGGTGTTGACGCTGAGGGTGTTCCGCTTCCCCATATTGGTGCATCGCTTGTGGAAACGTTGCCAATTGTCACGGGGATAAAAAGTTTGAAATCCCTTGCAGATTCAACCGTTCGGGAACGCCTGATCACGGGGCTTAAACTGATGGGAAGGATTTCTGAGGAATCGCCGTCAGTGTATAAGAGGATTTCAGAGGTGAATGTCAATTCCATGTCTGATATGGGCATAACGCTTATTGACAACGGGCTTGAAGTTGTGATCGGAAGCGACGAATGGAGCAGGAAAGTGCCCATGCTTGAGACCGTTATTGAAAAAGTGAATGTCGGTGTTGATAAAGTGAAGGCTGTTGATATTCGCTTTAAGGAACGTGTTTTTATCAGGAAATAATTACTTTATTGGTTTTTGCAATGAGGTCTAAATATTATCGGGGGTGAACAATGAATAAAAGTGCGATACGGGTTGGTCTTGATATCGGGACCACCAAGATCGCCGCGGTGGTTGCGCGAATAGAGGATAAAGGACCGCCGTCGATCATCGGAGTCGGTGTAAGCCCGTGTGAGGGCTTAAGGCGAGGTGTTGTCGTAAATCTTGAGCAAACTGTTGATGCGATCAACTCGGCAGTATCAAAAGCAGAGCAAATGGCTGATGTTGAAATCAGGGATGCCTTTATCGGTGTTGCAGGTGATCACATCAAGTCGCTTAATTCGCGTGGTGTAATCGCTGTTTCACGGGCGGACCACACGATTACAGAAAAAGATATCGTACGGGTTAAAGAGGCTGCACGGGCAATACGCCTTCCCGACGAGCGCGAAATCCTGCATGTCATACCGCAGGAATACATCGTCGACAACCAGGGTGGCATCAAAAATCCGGTCGATATCTCAGGTGTCAGGCTTGAAGCTGAAGTTCATATCGTTACAGGAGCTGTGACTTCAATACAGAATATTGCTAAATGTGTCAACCGCGCGGGAATCGAAGTTCGTGATGTTGTGCTGCAACCGCTGGCCAGTTCACTTTCCGTACTTGCGCCGGATGAGCGTGAGCTCGGATGTGTGCTCGTCGATATTGGTGGCGGTACGACAGACCTTGCGGTCTTTAATGATGATGCTATAAGATACACCTCGGTCATTGGCCTTGGCGGTAAAGCGGTAACCTCGGACATCGCAATCGGTCTCAGGACACCGGTGGAATATGCTGAGGAAATCAAGGTTAAATATGGCTGTGCTTTGCGATCGATGATCAACCTTGATGAAAAAATTGAAGTGCCGAGTCCCGGTGATCGTGAAAAAAGAATCATGTCGCCTGAAATGCTTGGTACAATTATTGAGCCCAGAATGGAAGAGCTCTTTACAATGGTCAAACACGAGCTCGACAAAAACAATCTGAGTGGGCTGCTTGGAGCTGGCGTTGTTTTGACAGGCGGTGCATCGCTTCTTAAGGGAAGTGCGGAAATGGCTGAGCAAATTCTTGATATGCCGGTTAAGGTCGGGTATCCACGAGGTTTCGCGGGATTAAATGATATCATTGAAAATCCGGCATTTGCAACAGTTCTGGGTTTGCTGGTTTATGGCGGTCAGGCTGAGGGTGGTTCGTTCCAAACTGGTAGCGAGGGTTCATTGAATAGTGTTATGGGAAAATTGAAAGACTGGTTTAAGGATTTTATTTAATCGCTTAATCATTGAAATTATAAGTCTTATAATTATAGAAACAGGGGGTGGCAATGAACATCGAAATTGATCTTGAATCGTACACAGCAGCAAAAATCAAGGTAGTTGGCGTTGGCGGCGCAGGCGGAAATGCAATCAACAGAATGATAACGTCCAACCTCAAGGGCGTAGAATTCATCGCTGTCAATACCGATAATCAGGCTCTCAACCTGAATCAAGCACCGACGCGTATTCAGATTGGAAACACTACCACCAATGGGCTTGGCGCGGGTGCAAAGCCTGACATTGGTAAGAAGGCCGCAGAAGAGACGCGTGAAGAACTGACCAATGCCATAAGTTGTGCCGATATGGTCTTCATCACTGCAGGAATGGGTGGTGGAACCGGTACAGGCGCGTCACCTGTTATCGCTGAAATAGCTAAAGCTGAAGGCGCTCTGACCGTCGGTATCGTTACAAAACCGTTTATGTTCGAAGGCAATAACAGAAACAAACTTGCCATGCAGGGTATCGAGGAGCTTAAGGCTGTTGTCGATACACTTATCATCGTTCCAAATCAGCGTTTGCTTACGATAGCCAAACCTAACATGTCGTTCACCGAGGCCTTTAAGATGGCTGACGATATCCTGATGAAGGCCACAAAAGGCATTTCCGACATCATCAATGTCCCCGGTGTCGTCAATGTTGACTTTATGGATGTCCGCACCATTATGTGTGAAATGGGTGATGCGCTTATGGGTACCGGCAGTGCAAGCGGCGAAGGACGCGGAAAAGTTGCAGCGGAACAGGCCATCAACAGTCCGCTACTTGAGAATTCATCAATCAAGGGCGCTCGCGGAGTTCTCCTGAATATTTCAGGTGGGTCCGATCTCGGGCTCTTTGATATTGATGAGGCAGCGTCGCTTATTCATCAGGAAGCCGGGCCGGATGCAAATATTATCTTTGGCGCTGTTATTGACGAAACATTGGGCGATGAAATCAGAGTCACCGTTATTGCAACTGGATTCAATGGTGAAAAAGAAGTGCTGTGTGATGACAATGATGATCATGAAACCATTGTTGATTTCATGAATCGCAGTGCAAAAACACTGGACATCAATAAAGCTGTTCGTGAAGCTGCCGGATATGAATGTAAAGAGCAAAAGCAGCATGTTGTCGAGGATGGCGCTATCACAACGTATGACAATGTTGACTTGAATACGCCGACATTCATGCGCCGTCAGGCTGACTGATTAAGAAGCTGAACTGTTTTAACTGTGCCCACATTCTGACGACGGTATGATGCTATGACTGGGATTGAAAACGATGAGCTCCTGTCAATACTGTTAGTCTATCCTGATACCCGTGAAGCCGCACTTGGGTCACCGGGGTTCAGAGAGGTCTATAGGACTTTTGACGAGGATGATAGTTTCATAGCTGACTGGGCATGGTTCGAAAAGGACAGCGCACAAGTATTATATGAGTGCAGGGAATGGCGTGGAGATTATGATTGCGTTGCATTGAGTGTATCCTTCGAAATGCTCTTTGCTAATGTGGTCAAAGCACTCTCCGCGCTTGGCATTGAGCCTGAGCGGGAAAAAAGAAGTAATGACTCACCCCTTGTCGCGCTTGGCGGTGTGGTTCCGACACTCAATCCTGCACCGGCATCGGTGATTGCCGACTTGGTATTCGCCGGAGAAGCTGAACAGGATGCAGTAAAAGAAGTAAAACGTTATATTGCTTCAAAACATACGGGGGCAGCCAATAAACTCACCCCCATGTCAGGTGTTCGCGCGCCTGAAGACAAATTGGCTGTCCCCCGTTATTATATCCCTAAAGAAGATATCCTCTCCTCATATTTTCCCGGTTTTGACGATCCTTCAATTTGTACATTCAGCGGTGCAGGCCTTGTCGAGGTTGGCAGGGGCTGCTCACGTGCCTGTCGTTTTTGCGCGGCTGGGCATATTTATCTTCCTGTCAGGCATCGCCCGGTAAAGGACATTCTGAGAGATGTCGATACATTTGACGGCATCGCTGAACGAATCGGACTTGTTGGGGCCTCTATATCAGACCACAAAGAGCTCGACATAATACTTAAGGGTATCATCGACCGTGGCTTTGGTTTGACGACCTCATCTTTCAGGGCCGACATGGTGACTCCGGATATTATCGCCCTTATGAAAGAAGGCGGTCTTAAAACTCTGACAATCGCACCAGAGGGCGGCAGCGCCCGTATTCGTGCTATAGTCAATAAGAGGCTCGACAGAGACAGCATTCTGAGAGCCGCCAGTGTGGCCGCCGAGGGTGGAATACGGAGTATACGTCTCTATTTTATGGTTGGGCTCCCCTGGGAGCGCGAGGATGACATTGAGGCTATACCAGCTTTATGCAGCGAGATCGGTGATGCAGTACGCCCATTCAACGTGAAGCTGACCGTATCGCTCAATCCTTTTATTCCGAAACCGCAGACCCCGTTCCAGTGGTGCCCGATGGCCGGTGAAAAATACCTGTCAGCTGTATACAAGACATTGAAGAAGGCATTTTTGAAACAGCGCGGCATAAGTCTGAATACTCTGAGTATCAGAATTGCTGTCAGGGAGGCAGTGATAGGTCTGGGAGGAGTCAATACCGGCCGGGCAATTATTGATAATGTTCTAAGGAACATTCCCTGGAAAAAAGCGTTAACAAATAACAGTGTTGATGTCACTGAGCTACTCTATACATTCAAGGACAGGGATATCATTTTTCCTTGGGACAGTGTGCACACAGAAAAAAGAAAAGCGGCACTCTATGCCTCCTATGAGAAAGCATATAGTACCGCTCAAAATACCTGATACAGCAATGAAACAAAGCGTGTCAACTAAGGTCAGCTTGCTTTTACAATCTTACCGCTTCTAAGGCAGCGCGTACAAAGCTTGACGCGTTTCGTTGTACCATTAACATTGGCACGAACCTTGACCAGGTTTGGCCTGAAAACACGTTTGTTCTTGTTGTGTGCGTGGCTGACATTGAAGCCGACCTGACGCTTTTTGCCGCAGATTTCACACTGGCGAGACATACTCTATCCTCCGGTTAACTATTATTTTCTAATACAGATTCAAAATATACAAAATATCTTTGTCAAGTGAAAGCATTTTTTAATTAAGGTGTCTACTTTTTATAATTCCACTGATGTTTTCAACAGTATCATCGACAGCCTTTATGGCGTCATGCACCCTGTGGTGCCATGGTTCAGGACCAAGCTCACTGCGCCATTTGTGTGTCGATACCGCATTCAAGTCGCCTGCTTCTTTGAGACTGCTTAGCATCTCACGCAGTTCTGCCTTCGTTTCAACAGTGAGTGGGGCATCAGTTGCAATAACACTTCCGATACGGAATATTTCCCGTGCGAGCCGGACATAGGACACTATGATGTCAGTTTCATGCATGAAGTAGGGATCTTTGAATGAGCTGGCGATTTCGCGTGCTTTTGTGAGACGCTCGATTTTGTCATCAAAATCACTGATGCTCGAATAATAGCGGAAAATACCCTCACCTAAAATGGGGCGTTCTTTTGTCTTGATCATATCAGTCATTTTCCCCCATGAATAGCAGGTGGGGAAATCAGATTCATAGACATCGAACTCAATCGAGCCCACAATATCCGACCAGTCGGCAAAGGCATCGGGTTTGTCAAATCCCGCACGTGTGGCCCAGGCGATTGCGAAATCACGCTCAGTACGTCCCTCGGCATTCCATGACCATTCTGCGAGTGCATGGATATTGTAACCGCAGGTTTCAACGCCCTTGTTTGCCCATGCGATCATGCCGTAAGCGCCCTGATATTTACGGTCATGAAGCTGTGTGACATAATCTTTAATACGGTGTGCAGTCGTACTCGGCAACTTAAATTCTGGTGTTTCAACGCGGCCATAGGCGCCGATGGGGACATCATACTGTGCCACCCACCAGCCATCAGCAGCGTATTTATCAAAGAGCGGATTGGTGAATTTGTCACGCGGCATCATCCTTACACGCTCCATGTCGGTTGAGCAGCAGCGTTCAAGTCTAACCTCTTTTGGTGTTTCCGCAAGAACTTTGTCATAGCGTTCGTTTGAAGTTGTGGAAATGAAGAGGCGTATCTGAAAATCAGGATAAACTTTTTTTGTTTCACGCCATGCATTGATGAATGCCCTCGCTTCAAGCACAAACTGACCCTCACGAATACACTCCTCATGACCGCACTGGGCCGGACGTTCGCTGAGCCAGCAGCTGACCTCGTTTGCGTCCTGAGAGGCAATATCCTTCATCCATTCCGTCATGATCTCCGTCAGGAGCGGATTCTTTGCGCAGGGGGCACGATGCTGGTTGCCCTCTTTATGGGCGAAATATCTTCCAGCGAGTGCGCTGTCACCGACTCCGGCGAGT
>Ga0307988_1001281_pt1 | contig 14494 bp, 9 predicted proteins | sample EllFjometagen183_FD_203166 | JGI IMG/M metagenome (GOLD analysis project Ga0307988, IMG submission 203166) | Marine microbial communities from Ellis Fjord, Antarctic Ocean - #183 | ecosystem: Environmental > Aquatic > Marine > Unclassified | place: Southern Ocean | collected 2014-10-08 | reverse complement strand
TAGGTGACTTGACAGATCTGCCCGCCGTGGAAGCAACACTCAAAAAACCTTCCGGTATCACAATGGCATCCTCCTATGGCGGCGGCAAAATCATTATCAGCGACAAGGATAATAATAAAATTAAATTCCTTTCGTTAAGGGTGGTTCCCGAGATTTAGTTAGTGTTTGAACGAAAACATGAAAATCTTTGTGTGCATAACCGAACTTATCAGATCCTTTACCATAGTGAATCTAATTTTTGATAAAAATCGCAATAACTATCTTGACGTAAAGATTCTTTATGTTTATATTCTTAACATGATAGTTTATGATTACCATGTTAATTAAAGAGAGATACTGATGACTAAGGATCGGATTGATAAACTTTTAGATCAATGGAAAAAAGAGAGGCCGGATCTTGATGCATCACCAATGGGAATCCTCGGAAGATTAATGATTTTAGATCGCCTTGCGGAACGGGGTGTTGAAAAAGTTTTAAAATCCCATAATTTGACGATTCAAGAATTTGATGTTTTGGCGGTGCTAAGGCGTTGTGGCCAACCCTTCCAACAGCCTGTAAGTGTACTCTGCGCCCACTCATTACTCACCAGTGGCGCTATGACCAATCGAGTTGACCGTTTAGAAAAAAAAGAACTTGTAAAACGGGAACCCAATCCTGAAGATCGGAGGGGAGTACTCGTCACAATGACCTCAAAAGGAAGAAAAATAACAGATGAGATCATCACTGAACGCTTTCAAGAAGCACATGAACGAGTATCAGTTCTCCCTCTAAAAGAGCGTAGACAATTAGAAACCCTTTTAGCGCAGTTTTTGGCTGCTCTGCAGATGAAGGGAGAAATATGAGAGAATTGGCGGAATGAAGCTGTGTGCTCTTGGCTCTACCCAATTCACGGCATAACAAATAAGGCAAGTGGGTCAAGTCGATAACAATGCCTGATGGCAAGGTTCTATAACCCACTGGTAAGCCAGTGAGTGTTAAGATTGCAACCATTGCCCGCTGGGAAAATGGGCGCATTGCTGAAGAATATCTATTCTGGGACAATGCGGACTGGAATCGGCAAATCGGGTTGGGGCAATAGCAACCCACATTATTGCTGATCAGAGGATTAGAGTTAGACCTTAACAACAGGAGAGTCAAATGAAAATTATAATTATTGGAGCATCGGGCCGAATTGGCAAAGAAGTAGAAAAGGCATTAACCAATAGACACGAAATTGTGCGTGTAGGCTCAAGCAGTGGAGACGTCCAGTGTAACTACACTGATTCAGAATCAGTCCGTGATATGTTCAATGATATTAAAAAATTTGATGCGCTGATTTCAGTTGTGGGTGGAGACAGTACTTTTAAACCATTTACCGCTTTGAATGATGATGATTACAGATATGGTTTTGAACGAAAATTTCTTAGCCAAATTAGGCTTTTAAAAATTGGAGAGGATTATATTCGTGATACGGGCTCGTTCACATTCACGAGTGGTTTTTTAAGTCAGTACTCAAATCCTTACAGTATTGCTACTGGCCCTCTCAATGCTGCAATAGATACCTTCGCTAAAAACTCAGCCTCTTTATTACCCAGAGGCATCCGAGTAAATGTCGTCAGTCCAGCACCGATTGTTGAACCAGGACAAGAACAAAAAGGAGTAGTTACAGCTGAACAGACTGCAAAATTTTATGTCAAATCAGTTGAGGGAAACATGACAGGAAAAATTTTCCGTGCCTGGGGCGGTTTGCCCTTCCTAGGGGATTAACTTGTAGAAGAGCGTTTTTACTACTTCAAAAATCCTTATTCAGAACTGTTTGTTTTATCCAACACTTTTCTGACAATTTTTGCTAAATCAATTTGAGAGAATGGTTTCTGAATAAAGTCTATCCCTTCGTCCAAAACGCCGTGATGGGCGATGGCATTGGCCGTATATCCTGACATGAACATACATTTTAGATTCGGACAGTGGGATTGCAGTCTTTCCGACAACTCACGTCCGTTCATTTCAGGCATAATCACATCCGTGAGAAGCAGGTGAATCTCACTGGAATATTCCTTAGCCAGATCAATTGCTTCAATCGGTGTGACTGCGGACAAGACTTTGTAACCAATCCCTTTAAGGCTTTTTCCAACAAGCTTCAGGATCGATGGATCATCCTCCACCAGAAGGATAGTCTCACCTCGGCCCTGCGGGATTTTATCAGTACTTTCCTTCTTAGACTCGATGGCTTTGCCTTCATGCCGGGGCAGGTAGATCTTGATTGTCGTTCCTTCGTCAGGCTCGCTATAAACATTTATAAACCCATTGTTTTGCTTAACGATTCCATAAATCGTGGATAATCCAAGTCCCGTTCCTTTATCTATATCCTTTGTGGTGAAAAAAGGTTCAAAAATATTATCCTGTGTGTTTTTATCCATACCGCAGCCATTGTCGCTTATTGCCATCAGAACAAACTCACCGGGAATAAATCCTGCGTGAGTGGTACAATATACAGAGTCAAAGACCACCGTGTTTGTTTCGATGGTAATCTTGCCCACATCTTCGATTGCATCCCGACTATTGAGGCATAGATTCACCAACATCTGATCAATCTGAGAAGGGTCCATTTTGACGGGCCACTGGTTTGCCCCGGGCAACCAGGCAAGGTCAATATCCTCGCCGATGAGACGTCGAAGCATTTTGAGCATGCTTTCAACGGTCTCGTTCAGGTCAAGCATTTTAGGAGAGATGATCTGCTTGCGGGCAAAGGCCAACAGCTGCCGGGTGGTATCTGCTGCTCGTTTTGTGGCCTTGAGGACTTCAGTAAGATCTTCGTGCATTTGACCTTTTGGGTCTGCGTCTTCCAGTGCAAATTCAGTAAAACCCAGGATCACGCTGAGAGAATTGTTGAAATCATGGGCCACTCCTCCTGCCAGGCGTCCTATGGATTCAATCTTCTGAGCCTGTCGGTATTGTTCCTCCAATTGGATTTTTTCTTCTTCGGCTCGTTTCCGGTCGGTAATGTCTACAATAATTGCAGTAAATAATGATTTTTGTTCATATTTTAAAAGTTGCAAATGGACTTCTACATTATAAAGGGATTCATTTTTACGTTTATGAACCGTCTCAAAAACAACTTTTTCCGTTTCTTCTTTAATCAAAGGGGCGACGATTTTTGCAAACGATTCTGCTGTAACTTCTGGTTTTATATCAAGGGCTGTTAATGTTTTAAGTTCTTCCATTGTATAACCCAGGTTATGCATAGCAGCGGGGTTCACTTGAATAAATTTCAACGTGTCTATTTCAAACAGGTATATTTCATTTAAAGAGTCTTCAAATATATGACCAAAACGTGCGATTTTTTCATCTGTTTGTTTACGGTCTGTAATATCATCAAGCAGAATAAGAAGATGAAGCTCATTTTCTATAGTGAATGGAGCCAACTGAAAATCTAAAACACAATCTTTCCCAAACGTAGTTTTAACTTTTATCTCCTGGCGGGTCTTTGTTTTTTCCTGCATTGAGGACAGAACAATATCATACAGCCCGCTTTTTTTCCATGAATCTATCTTATGATAATTTTGCTGTAATAACGCCTCCTTTGTTCCCTTTACCAACTCAGCTGCCGTATCATTAGCAGTGATGCAATTCCCGGCAGCATCGTAGATCAATATCCCAACAGGTGATGCAGAGATAATGTTCTCATTCAGCTGAAACGCTGACAACAGTTTTTTTTCTGAATTTTGCAGTAGGCCTACCTTCTCACTTAATCTCTCAGAGGCTTTTTCAAGTTCATTAGTTTTAGTTTTTACTTCCCTTCTAAGTGTATTGGTTAATAGAAAATAGAAAATTATACCGATAATGATGATTGCAAGGATAATAACAGTTGTAGAATACCAAATCTGATTTATATTTCCTGAAACCGACTTAAGCGCTTCTTTCTGGTCAATTTTAACAACAAGCCCGGCATCAATCCCATCAATATGCCTTGTTACAGCAAATACAGGAACACCCCTATAATCCACATAGTTTGAGAATTCTTTTTCATTTTTTAACAATGCCTGTGTTATGGGAATATTGATATCTTCCTTGGGAATTATATCTCTTGCTTTGGCTTCTGCTGTAAATCTTCTCTTTGTAAAAAATACCGCATCTCCATTTTCATTTCTGTATGCAAGCAGGCTCTCTCCACTTTCTCCAAGCCCTTCTTTTTTAGAAATTATCTCATGAATATGATTAAGATTTAGCCTTGCAACTAATACTCCCTTATTATAGGGAGCAGAGATAGTAAAAGAAACTTCTCCTATAGTTTCAGAAAAATAGAGTGGTTTTATGTAAATTGTTTCTTTTACATTTTTAAAATAAGAGTCTGTTAAACGAGAAAGGCCTATATTTGAAATATCCGATGAATGTGTTATTTTTCCATTGGAAGCTATTATAAAAACCTTAGAAAAACCTTTCCCTAATTTAACTATTTCCAATAAATCTTCATTTGAAATAGCTTTTCTATTGCTGAAAACGTTAAATGAACTTTTCATATGGGAGACATGCTGTTCTATGTTCACATGCTTATTAGAAGCAGTAGCCCTCAGAGTATCAAAATAATTCTCAATTGCAGTTTTCTTCAAATTGTTTGTTATATTGTATGCATTGAAAATAAATAATCCGATGATCAACAGCAAAGCAACTGCTAAAATAAGTATCATGGTATTTTTTTCAAATTTAACTATCTTCAGTTTATTTAAGATTAATAAAAGTAAAACAACAAAAATCAAAATTCCCAAAACCCAAGCCATTGGGATTATTGGAAGACTTTCTTTTTTCTCTTCTTTTAACTCAATCGTTACATACTCATCTAAATAAGTTGTGGCCGCAACCCACAAACCAACGCCGTCTGCAGTTTTTTTCTTAACTATTTTTATATATAAATACTTGTCTTTAATTACCCCATCTAAATCTGGAAACTCATATATTCCTGTAATATCATTCCCCCCCTGTGCTTGTTTTACAAGCTCCCACATTACAGGATAGTCTTTACTCAAATCCTCAATTTCAAGTCCGATTAAATCCATATTTGGATGAAAAAGAGTCACTAACTTATTATAATCTGAAACTGTTGTATAACCTGTTTTTCCAACCGGTTGAATTGCAATCTTTTGAAATTCAGGGTCATCCTGCAAATCTTTCAATGTTTTATCAGGGTATGCACTTAAATATATCTCGACTTGTTTGGCAACATCCTCAGCTTTTTGTTTTATTACTTTTTTTACGTGAGAAAATTGCTCTTTTTCTACATTTGTTATTTCTAAATATGACAAACCAAACCATTTTTTCTTAATTGAATTTCTTGTTTCATCAGGAATTGAATTAATACCTTTATTTATTATAGAAACTAATTCAGGCCAGTCTTTACGTAATAGGAAGTGAAGAGTGTTTCCCTCTCCCACCGTAAAAGGAGCCTCTATCATGTTTTCCAGCATTAATTGTCGAGCCAGGTAGAATGCTGATTCATCGAGAATTGTAAAGTCTGCTTTTCCAGAGACTATTGCCTTTATCAATTCGTGCATTGTATCAAAATAGACGAACTCAACTTTTTTACCCTCCCCCAAAAGAATTTCTTTAGAGGCATTTCCTTTCTGAAGAGCTACTCTTTTCCCAGAAATATCCTCTATTGAGTGAATTCCCAAAGGGTTTCCTTTTTTGACGATAATAAGGGAAGTATAGTTTAAATATTGTTTTGAACTGTTATAAATTTTGGCTCGTTCTTTAGTTGGGATTGCAGAAGTTAAGCCATCTAATTCTCTTTTCCGAGCGCGGTCTTGTATTTCATTCCATTTGCCCAGCTCAAAGCGAACCTTCAGGCCGGTTCTCTCTGCTACTATTTTTATAATATCAGCATCATAACCAATCACTTTACCGGCATCGTCATACATGATGAAGGGTTCAAAAGAAATGCCTCCCCCCAGGGTGATCTCAGGATGCTCCTTAATCCAGGCCTGTTCCTGGGCAGTCAAAGGTATCCGTTCTTCCTCTTTGCCTGCGAGAAATTCCGCAGGGTCATAACCAAACCACTTATCATGAATTATATCAAACGTTCCATTGATGATAATTTTTGACAGTCCGTCATTAAGATTAGCTAATAATTCCTTATCGCCTTCTTTTACTGCAAATGTCCAATCTTGTTTATATTTGTCTATTCTAGAAATATTTATTACATTAGTAATACCTAATTTTTCGATTAATTGCCTGCCTACTATTTGCTGGGCAACGGCTGCATCATGTTTGCCTTCTGAAAGCATTTTAAATGCATCTTCAAATGACTCGGTTGTAATAATGTGTTTTGATATATTTTCGCGCAAAAGAAATTCTTCTGCATTATCACCTTTCATAACTAAAACTTCTTTGTCTGCCAAATCTTTCAGGGTGTTGATATTTGTCTCGTCAGTTCTTACAAAAATTCCGCCATAATTTGTTAGGTAGGGTACAGAAAAGTCATAAATTTTTTCACGTTCAGGAGTTCTGCCCACAAGGGGTAATACTTGAATCCTTCCTTGGGCTAAATCTTGTTTTATCTTTGCCCATGGGCCTACATAGAATTCAACATCCAAACCGACTGCTTTAAGGCTTGCCCTTAAAAGGTCAACAGAAAAACCATCTGCCTCACCTTTTTCAGTAACAATAGAAAATGGGGGATAATCATATTCGGATGCAGATTTAATGGTTTCTTGAGCATAAACAGCATTGGTGAAGAGCACAGTTATTAAAGTAAATACAATTGATAATATCCTCAACTTAATCATTTCCTCTCTTCCTTATATTTCAAAACAATAAAAATAGGGGTGTACTTAAAACAAAATAAAGCAGGGATGAAGACAAAGACTCGCTTTCAATCTTTTTTGAACAATATGTATATCGTCCTTGTCTATCAACCTCCCATATCCAGTCAGCCATGCTCTCAACGATTCCACGAAAACGTTCTTCATTTTTTCGTAGTGTCTCTTCCGTCTGTTTAAAGTCTGTAATATCACGAAATACTCCGACGAGAAACTTTTTGCCGTTCATCCAGAGGAACTTCCTCAGCAAGTGTTTTACCTATTATATTATCAAGATATTTCTCACTTTCAATAAGATTTTTTTCCATCTTTTTTCTCACTTCCTCTCCCGATATAGTTATTTTGTTCTAAAGAGCCTTTTTTTATCATAGGCAGATACGGGTGCAGTACTAGATCTTTCTTTACTGAATATGTGTTGCTGTAAACCATTTGTCCTAATTGATCCATTATAGTGACTTTAGCATTCTTGTCGAAAAAAACTTTCTTGATAATAGACTGTAAAAATAAAGTACGTTGTGCATTTGAAAGAATACCAATTACTTGCCCTTTATTATTAATGATAGGTACACTTAATGCGGCACCAATTTCTTTATCTCCAACAATCAGTTTAAAGATTGCCGATATGTATGGGCTCCATTTTTTTTTAACCCCTTTGTTGGTAAAGAAAGATACATACAATTTTTTATTTATTTCATAAAATTTAATGAAATTCATTCTGCTTCTCGAAGTTTGAAAAAACAATATAATGATATCAATTCAAAATCAAATACTATATTTAATCAGAATCAAAAATCAATTATATGGGAACATGAATAATCAAATTGAAAAAGACTCCGCTACTGTATATTGGAGATACACTTGCCAGCAGTTCAAAACCCTGAAAATAATTTTCTGGAATCTGACAAAATGATGTAAATATATTAGCAGTTTGAATTAGGAAGAATGGATTTTATTAAGCTTGTCAGAAAATATAGTTGACCGCCTTGTTATGCTTTTGATTGAAGTTATCAGCCAACTGTTTGCCCCCCACTAAATCAATAACGACATCAACACAATTTCATTGCAGCACACTATATGCGGTTTCAAACGCGACATACTGGTATTTCAATAGGCTACCTGGCTTATCTGGAGACTCTTTTTTTTGTTTAGCTGAGATGGTTTGGGCTGCCACTAATTTTACTGGACAGTCGTCATACAGTTGAATTATACCTTCCAATTTAAATCCAACTGGTCCGCCTGAGAAATCACCTTTTTTCCCACGTTTTTTGATAGCAATTAGAGTTACATTATTTTCTCTGAAAAAAGCAAATATTGAATCGCGAAAGGCTTTAACTTCATCTGGGTTTTCATCATTGGTAAGTTTTAATTTTTTTGGATTGGCTTTTGCGTGAAGAAAAGTCGATTTGTCACCATTGAGAAGAACCAATCTTGCCTCAGATCCAAACATTTCTATACCGCAAATTGTCATTTTTACCTCTTGTCTGAACTGATTTTTACAAAATCCTGCACACACACCTGGATGCAGGCCATCCTTGGTCGTTATAGACATAGGACTCGCTTTTTCACGATCATTAAAAAATTCTATCTAAATACTATTTATTATTTTTTTCATCCTCTTTCATTTCAATATACCAATCTTCCTTGCCATATAGTTCCTCAAGGCATTCCGGACACATACCATGACTGAATTCAGCTTCTGAGTGTTCCTGAATATAAGATTCTATTCGATTCCAATATCCGGTGTCATCCCTTATTTTTTTGCAAGAGGAACAGATTGGAATAATCCCCTGGAGTTTTTTTACCTCATTAAAGGCATTTGTGAGTTCTTCAATAAGTTTTTTACGTTCCTGGCTGTGCTGCTTCTTATTTTCCATATATTTTGCATACATAATAGCACCAAGAATAAAAATCAAATTCAATCCAATATAAAGTTTAACTATGGTTTTTAAAACACGTCCTGAATTTTGTTTTATGACAGAAGTCGGCACGTGGGAAAGCAACTTAAAAGAGTATTGATCATTTGTTATAAAATCCTTGCTTGAACCAAATGCTTCGCCAGAGCCAGTACTTGATCTTAGATTGTCCTTGAGTGGATAAAAGGTGGCAAAGGTGAAGATTCCATTTTCTGTAAGAAACTGATTGGAATCAGATGCTTGAATCTGTTCCCACTCATTAGGATAATAATTACCAAAAGCCATATCCTTGCGATCTTTATACATGAATCCCCAACTTTTGGGGTTTTCTAAACTAGTGAGCAAATATCCTTGCGAATTAAGAAATGAGAATTGGCCATAGCTACTGGACGCTACCCCTTCCAGGTCTTCTATTAAGAGTTTAGCCATATAATTTAAAAGCAGTATACCCCGGCGTTCACCATTGGGATGAAACAAGGGAATACCAAATCGAATCATTGGTTTTATTGGGATTTCAATTTGGCCATGTTCGATATTCAAATCCAAGGGGGAAATAAAAACTTCATTTTCTTCAAGTTTGAGAGTATCTTGAAAATAATATCTTTTAGATTTGCTTTGTAGATTGGGTGGGTCAACAATTACTGGATACCCATTGTTATAATTAATCCGAATGATTTCCATTCCGGTTTTATCAAGATATCGGATTTGATCGTACAACCCTTTATGCTTTGACAGGTTGTAAAAATCACTGGTTACGCCATCACTGTCGTATCCCTCACCTTTAATGGTTTTTTCTATTTCGTGAACCTTGCTGTGTGCCCTTAAATCACTGAGTATTTCTCGAAAATCCCTATAAATAACCTGCTTTTGTAAGTTGATCTGATTGCGTTCCTGGGACCATATAACAAGATTCCATGCTTGTATTTCAGTATTGTAGGTATGAAGTAAAACCCCACCCAAAATAAGGTTGAGCGGGAGAAAAACGATCAAAAAATGAGAAAAAAAGTATTTCGGATCATATATTTTTTTCATACATTTTCGATATGATCTAAAATTGGAGCGTCCATGCAGAAATCATAACTTAAAAAAAAATGTGAATCAACTATAATTAAAATGTGAAACTAATTTATAATTTTAAAATTTCTTTTTCTTTTTAGTACATGTTTGAAAAGCTTGAAGTGTTCTCTTTTTGGATTTTTAAATATCTGTCAAATCTTTATCAAGATTAGAAATGGTATCATTGATGCTTTGGATATTTTATTGCAGTTATCCATGGGATAATCATGTTTGAATACTTTGTTTTTCAAAAGAACTCTGTTCCACTGGGAAATAAACTTTGAATTCCGTTCCTTTACCGGGCTCGCTGTATACCTGGATAGCCCCCCCCAGGCTTTTAACAATGCCGTGGACAACTGAAAGTCCCATACCCGTACCCTTGTCTATTCCTTTGGTGGTAAAAAAAGGATCAAAGATTTTTTCTGTCACATCTTTATCCATGCCTGTGCCTGTATCCGCTATAGTAAGGCAGACATAAGTGCCCGGTGTCATGTCAGGTGTTATGTTATCATGTTCACCCAGCTCGATTTCTTTGAGGCTTACTCTCAACACGCCTCCAATATCCTCCATGGCATGGTAGGCATTGGTTGCAAGGTTCATTACAATCTGGTGAATTTGTGTGGGACCGGCTTTGATCGTACCACAGTCAGGTTTGATATCCTGTTCGATGTCAATTGTTGTTGAGATGGTCGACCTGATAAGTTTTAATGCTTCCTTGACAATAGGCTGCATCTTCATCCGGATTAACTCAGTAGTATCCTGGCGGGAGAAGGCGAGGATCTGCTTTACAAGGGCCTTGGCTCGCAAGGCACTGGTATTAATTTTCTCCAGGCTGTCCCGGGATGGGCTGTCTTCAGGAGTGTCCATTAATAATATATCTGTATAGCCTAAAATCGAGAAAAGAATGTTATTGAAATCGTGTGCAATGCCTCCGGCAAGGGTACCGATGGATTCCATTTTCTGGGCTTGTTGGAGTTGGGCTTCCATTTGTTTAAAACGGGTAATATCCGTTGCGATCTGAAGTCTAACCAAACGCCCGTCTGTCCACTCAATGGCACGATCATAATTATTATACCATTTTCCTAAAACAGGATTTTTATCTTGCCAGATAAAAACGTCTGCTGGCACTCCATTTTTGTCAATTAACTGATCATTGGTACAGTGCGAACAGGGTTTGGATCCTCCTCTAAAAATCTTCCAACATATGTCACCGGTCATATCCCTGCCAAAATGTTCTATCATGTTTTTATTCATAAAAAGAATTTCATATGTTTCCATGTCAGCTACATAAATGGTCGCATCAATACTGTTCAATACAGTTAAAAGGCGCTCATGCGATGTTTGTAGCGACTCTTCTGCCAGTTTACGTTCAGTAACATCCCAAACAGTCGATATCATTAGTTGTTTCTCAGGTATCGGTATGTTTTTTGCGTTGATGAAAGTAGTCTCTTCACCTTTACGAATAATTGGTATATTTTCCCAATACATACGTCCCGGATCACCACTGCCACAATCATCTAATATTCTTTTTTTAATTTTTTCTCGGAAAGCTGAATCTTCATAGACGGCAGCCCAAAAACCATTCGGATCGGCAAGCACTTCTCTATTCGTTCGGTAAAGCTTTGGGAAATTGTTGTTCATATAATCAAAATTAACAGTGGGATCGACAGAGTTGACAGCTATACCTATAGGAAGATTATCCATGATGGCTCTAATAAATGATTCATTCTCCCGTAGTGCATTCTCTGCTCTTTTACGCTCTGCAATTTCATTTTCAAACAGTTCTATGGATGTGGTGGTAAGTTGAAGTTTGTCTGCCATCTGATTGAATGAGTGGGCCAAATTACCGAATTCATCATTTTGTGATATATCAATTCTGTATTCAAAATTTCCTTTTCCGATCTTTTGGGTAGCCTTGTTAATCAGTGCAAGGGGTTGAGCGATTTTTTTACCAAACAGATAAGAAACCAAGAGCAAAATAACAATTATTGCAAAGCCTGTTAAAAGAATCGATTTTATTGATTCAATAAGCGGTGCCTGAATTACGCTCATTTGGCGAGAACAAAGAATATACCATGATTCCCCTGTGTTGCCTTTTTTATGATCAATGGATTCAAATGTCCCCCCAAAACCATATCCTTTTTCATTTTTTGTCAGTTTTATTTGCGAAAAACCGACAAGATGCTTTTCTCCAGAATCCTTGATAATGACTGTTCTTTGATTGTTACTTTTTAATTGTTGAAAGATATCATCATGAACCTGTGTGCTCAGGGGCTCAACCCCTTCTTCAAAAACAACCATTCCACCGGAACGGACCAGTTTGAATTTTCCGATTAATTTATCCTCTGCTCCAGATATCAATTTGTTGATACTGCCAAGAATATTGAGGTTGCATTTTAATATGCCTATGATTTCTGTACCTTTTTTGACAGGGATGACAAGACCCAGGACATATCCACCAACACTGTCATCATACCCTCGGTCATCGAAGAATACCGCCCCCTCTCCATTATTATAAGCCCCCAGCCACCAGTATTTATGCCCGTGCGCAAAAGTTGACAGCTTTGAAGTTGATGCAACCAGAGCACCAAATTTATTGGTCAGAAAAATTTCTCCATATTCGCCTATCAGAACTTTCTGTTGGTTTTTTAGAAAGTGCGATACTTTATTATCAGTGAATTTTAGAATAAAATCAGCTTCAGGATTTTTTGTTGATTTCCATTGTTCATTTAAAAGCTTTATAGATTCTTTTCTTTTTTCATCCGACAGGTCGGCATGGGAAACAATACTTTTCTCCAAAGCTTGTTTTATGACGGGTGTATTTGCCAGCGTCAGGGCAATTTTCACTTTTTCCAAAAGAAGAAGATCAATGTTATCTGAAATCTCATTGGCAATAGATTTAGTATATATAGACTGTAATGCTATCATTGAGTCATAATTATATTTGTATATTGCAAATGATAATATAACCAAAGCTGTCAGACCAGTTGTGAAAATAGCAAGAAAAAGTTTATTTGAAAATTTCATTGACATTACCTTTGAAAAGAAATCTTTTACAATGAGGGCAGCGATATTCTTTAAGATTCGGGTTGCCCTGCTTTTGTGTGATCATCGGCCCAGGTATGTTTGAATCACTCATTTTTATCCAACACTTTTCTAACCGTTTTGGCCAAATCTGCTTTAACAACCGGTTTATAAACCAATGCTTTGATACCAATGTCTGCTGCACTTTCTTTAGATATTTTTTTGCTGTATCCGGTACACAAAATTACAGGAATATCTGATCTTATATTCATCATTTCAGTCGCCATTTTATCGCCGGTCATGTTTGGCATTGTCATATCGGTAATAACCAAATCAAACGCTTGTGGTTTCGATTTGAACAATTTCAGGGTTTCAACGCTGCTTGTTCTTGTTGTCACAGTATAGCCCAGCTGCTCAAGAGCTTTGCTTCCCATTTTGGCTATAGGAGCTTCATCATCGACAAACAGGATGTTTTCATTGCCAAGAGGCAAATCTTCTTTTTCAGAAGGAGTATGGACTTTTCGTTTTTTCGAAATAGGCAGGTAAATAGTAAAGCAGGTTCCTTTACCTATTTTACTGTCGACTGTAATTTGTCCACCATAGTTTTCAACAATACCGTGGGCAACGGCTAACCCCATGCCTGTTCCTTCACCCACAGCTTTCGTTGTGAAATAGGGTTCAAAGATGCTGTGAGTGTTCTGGGGGGATATACCCACGCCTGTATCAGTTACTTTGATCTCGATGTATTCTCCAGGTTTCAAGTCAGGTATAGCCTTTCTGTCGAGTGTCGTATCACTCATACTGATTTCAAGTATACCGCCATTTTCTTCCATGGCATGGGCGGCATTAGCGCACAGATTCATCAATATCTGATGGACTGAAGTTGATGATCCCATTATAAGTGAATTACTGTTTATTTTATCCTTGATCTGGATGGTTGTTGGAATAGAGGACGTGATCAATTTGAGCACTTCTTTGGCTATGATATTGACTTGGATCGGTTTGACTGTTTCATCAGATTGACGGGCAAAGGCCAGGATCTGTTTAACAAGATTTTTGGCCCGCATTCCTGCCTTGCGGACTTCCTGCAGGTCATCCTCAACGTCACTGCCTTTATCAACCCCATCAAGAGCTAACTCTGTAAATCCTATGATGGAGGACAGGATATTGTTAAAATCATGGGCAATGCCTCCAGCAAGTGCGCCTATGGATTCCATTTTCTGGGCCTGCTGCAGTTCAGTATGGAGTCGCTTTCTTTCAGTAATGTCCTCGCCTGATCCCAAAGTTCCGATAATACAACCATCGTCATCTTTCAAAATAGTATTGTGCCAGGCAATCTGCCTTTCTTTTCCTGTTTTTGTTATGATTGCGTTTTCATAATATTCTATAGGTTCTATAATTCCATCAATGAGTTGCCTAAAAACAGATTGAACATCTTGCCTGATGTTTTGAGGTATAAAATTATCAAGCCAGTTTTGTCCCAGAATATCTTTTTGTTGAACCTCTAAAATTTGGCAGGCTTTTTTATTGGCCACGTTTATGTTGCCATCTATATCAAGTCCTACAAACATGACACCTGCCAGATTTAGATATCTTTCTGCTTTTTGCTTTGCTTTAATTATTTCTATCGCAGATTTTTTTAGTTCTGTTATATCCTGTAATGTGACAAATACTTGGTACGGTTTTTCCTCTCCTTTGTTAAATTG
>Ga0307988_1001278_pt1 | contig 14528 bp, 10 predicted proteins | sample EllFjometagen183_FD_203166 | JGI IMG/M metagenome (GOLD analysis project Ga0307988, IMG submission 203166) | Marine microbial communities from Ellis Fjord, Antarctic Ocean - #183 | ecosystem: Environmental > Aquatic > Marine > Unclassified | place: Southern Ocean | collected 2014-10-08 | reverse complement strand
AGCCACTTGCATGCCAATGGTCAAAACAAAAACCATGGCAATCGTTGAGCTAATATTCGGAAGTGTAATGTGCCACATTTTTTGGAATCGATTGACCCCATCCACAATAGCCGCTTCATACTGCTCTGTTCCTATTCCTGCAATGGCTGAAAGATAGATAATCGTGGCAAACCCTGAGGATTTCCAGCCATCTGTAAGGACAAGGATGGTTCTAAAATATTTGGGATTGATTAGAAAAGAGAGCCTTTCCATCTGAGGAATATTTAGGAGGGAATTGAGGAGTCCGTCAGTTTGCAGGATTTGATTGAAGAGACTACCAACAACAACCCATGATAGAAAATTAGGAAAATACATTATAGTCTGAGCGAATCGTTTAAAACGATTGACTCTGATTTCATTAAGCATAAGTGCAAAAATGATGGGGATTGGAAAGAGGAATATTGTTTTCAACCCGGCAATAATGAACGTGTTTTTTACAGCATTTAAAGCTGCTGGGTTATCGAAAATCCGCATAAAATGCTTTAATCCGACCCATTCACTGTTCACGATGGCCGAAAAAATCGTATCGCCTCCATTTAACTTAAAATCCTTAAAGGCTATCACATTCCCTAAAAGGGGCAGGTATTTAAAGATGAGAAGAAATAGTATACCTGGCAGAACAAGGATATACAGGTCGTAATTTCTTTTAATATATCGTTTGAAATGGTTCTTTTTTTTCGTTCCCATAATTTACATATTTACCTTTGTCAAAATGATTATATTATTGACCTAATATATAATACTATTAATATGAACAGAAAATAATAGTACAAAGAAGCTATATTTCGACTTGAATTGTAGATATGATGATTTTATATATCTACAATTCAACAAAAACTTTTCTTCGAGGCTGAAATAAATATATATAATTATATTTATTTTTAGATTTTTTCCAGGTCTTTTTTTTTATGGCAGTAAATCCATGTCATTTAAATTATGTTTTTTGATAAATGACATCTTTGGGATTTTCAGGAAATGAATGAACTCCTCTAAATCTATTCATCTGATAACACCGTTCAAGGGCTAACTCTTGCCGTGCAAATGTTTTCAATTTAAACCCCTCAAGGGCTTGCTCATACTTGTTAGCCTTTAGCTGCGAGATGGAATACTCCCTCAGTTCTTCGGCTTTTGTCACATTTGTGGTAAGCAGATTGTGATGCTCTTTGGGGTCATCTTCCAAATTAAAAAGAAGCTCCCCCCCTCCATTCGCATGGAATATGTACTTCCAGGGTGGAGAAAGAGCCATCATTCTAAAATCAATTGTTCCGGGCTGACTTGTATAACCCATAAGAACATCACGTTTCTTCTCCTTTTGTTTTGAAGATAGGATATTGTACAGATCAATGCCCTCTCTCAACTCAGGTTTAAAGGTAGCTTTCGTAACCAGCCCAAATATATCTTCCAGGGAGACAAGAGCTTCGGAGGTTCTGTTTCCCTCGAAGCAATTAGGCCATGAGACAATAAAGGGAATATGACAAGATTCTTCAAAGAAGTTCTCCTTCTGCACAGCGTGGTGATCCCCTAAATATTCGCCATGGTCTGATGTGAAGATGATCAGCGTCTCTTCGAAAAGGTTTTTTTCCTTCAGCTTGTCGATGATGCGGCCCACACACCAGTCCAGGTAACTGATTTCTCCATAATACCGGGCTCGCAGTGTTTTGATATGGCTCTTGCTGAGATCATCAGCAAAAACAAAATGTTTGTTCCACCTGACACGTTCATCCATATAATCAATTTCTTCCGGGCCCAGTTGGGGACCTCTCATTTTATCTGGGTCATACATTCTATTGAATGGAACAGGAGGAGCAAAGGGAGGATGGGGTCCAACAAAGGAGCAGACGCCGAAGAAAGGTTTCTTATCAGATTTATCAATCTGCTCAATAACCCGGTCAGATACCCAGGCCTCACTGGTAATCTCCTTAGGGAGGGGGCTCATCTGAGGCTGATAATACATCTCAGTTCGCTCTCCTTGGGGCTGTTCGATATGGCTGTAAGCCGGTTGTGACCAGAGATATCTGGCATAAGAATCAGGGTAACCATCCATCTCTTCGCACCGCTGATAGACTTGGTAGCCTAAATCTTCTTCTGTAGGAATAGTGTGAAACTTACCAATTCCAAAGGTTCTGTACCCTGCTTTACTCATAGTACGGGCCAGATAATCACCGCATCTCTCTTCCGTTTTTTCCTTTAGATGATGGGGGACAGAAGGCTCTTCATTCTGGAAATAGCAGGTTGTCAGAGGGGAGCAGCCTGTCCTAATCGTATACCTGGCTGGGACACACACGGGGCATGGGGAATAAGCCTGTGTGAAGGCCGTTCCCCGGCTTACCAGGAAATCAAGATTTGGAGTGTGTATTTCCTCATTACCTAGAGAACTGATTGTATCATATCGCATCTGATCGGCCATGATGAGGAGAATGTTAGGTCTATCTTTCATGGGTAATTTCCTTTGTCTGCCGAATTTGAAGAAGCTTTAGGCTGAAGCAGGGAAGGGAGCCTTTAAGGCTTATAGAACCGCCTTTTATCTCCTCTCTCCTTACTGTTGCTTCGGGAAATTGCGAACTGAGAATATATTTTTCCGAAAGGGTTTTCCAAAGCTCCTTATGAGCGGTGATTTTCAAAGCATGCAGGACATCGCTCTGATCTTCTGAGTAGATAAAGTCATCCTTTTCTAGACCGAAATGGGTTTTATCTTCTATCCACAGGGGCCAGAAATCCCCTTCCAGTTCCTTAAGATTAATTTCTTCAATATCCACTTCCTTAGTAAAAGGGGTGTTCTTCAAAGTCAAGTTATACTCCATATCTGTGCCTCTCTTCTCCATATCGGGAGCATGATGAACGAGCAAGACACGAATAATTTTCTGTTCCTGATGATAGGAGCAGAGAAATGATAGCTCCTTGCCTTCTTCTGTTAATTGGATAAGATTATCATCTTGCATGGAAGAGATCATTCTCAAGGCGTGAGTGGATGCATTTTCAAGGCCATGAAATAAACCTGAAGTCCGAAGGTATGACCAGCGTGACCAGAGTGAGACCTCTGATTGGAGCATTTTAAAAAAGGAAAGGGCCGTCCAGGAGGCATCAAACATACCCCCGACGCTCAGGCCGTGCCAGAGCCACTTCCCGTCGCTTCCGAAACAAAAACCCCCTTCACTGACTTCAATTGGAACATCAAGGAATCCTCTTTTGTCTAAAACATTCCTCGTTCTAGCAACCTGGGCCTCAAAGAGGCTTAAATCAGCGCTGGGGGAAAGATTCGAAGAGATTCCCTCTAGCTCTGTGGGGCATTTATCATAATAGGAAATGGCAAACATAGTCATCCGGCTGCCTTTTTTACCTGTGGCGTAATTTGTACCTTCTTCACAGTGGGAGATAAAATCAGCAGGGTCCCAAATACCTCCGGTCGATTCGCCTGTCATCATGGCATGGGAACCCACTTCGAATGTCCCGACTCCTAATACTTTTTCCATAGCAAAAAGAGTCCAATCATAGAGCTTGCAGAATTCATCTCTCGATGAATCGCCCGTCCCGTCATAAGCCTTCCACCAGGTCCCATTTTCCATTTCAGTACCAATAAACCAGCGCCATTTTAGGACCTCTTCGTCTCCGAAAGCTTCAATCAGGGCTGTGATTAGGGCTGTGATATAATCGGCAAAAACCTGGTAATCATCGGGAGGACGGATATTCACCCTAAACCAATCAATTTGAGGTTCAGACGAATATTTAATGGGTACCCCATGAAGCTTTATCAGGGGCTTGACCCCTTGGTTTAATATATTTCTGCAAGCCCTAACCAGAGGGGTGAAATCATAATCATCTGTGACAGATCTGTCAGAGGGATCTTTAAAGAGATCTCGATTGAACTCGCTAATATCAGAATCTCCAGAGCTTCTTCTATGGCCAAGATAGGAACCACCGGTTGCAATGAATAGCTGGATTTCCTCAATCCAGGGATAATTGTCTTTTAGCCAGTTCAGTGGCATTTTTTCGGCCCATTCATGGAAAAGCCTCTCATCAGGAGTGGTACCCAAATAATGCCACAGGCTGATATTACTGAATCGGTTTCCGATGATTTCCTTATTTGTTGCGCAGTCTATCATTTTTTTCATAGGTCTTCCTTCTCTTTTTTAAGCTAGAAATTCTTTGCCTGCTTTCAGGTATATTTTGTAACTTTCCAGAGAAACTTCTGGAGGAGTTTGATGATCAACCGCAGGGACAAAGCCCCCTTTATCATAAAGAGATTTTAGGCTTTCAAACTCCATGTAGATAGCCTCTTCGCCTTGTGATATTTTCCTTTTATCATAACCCCCCAAGAATCCTAAATCAGGATTCTTCTCCCTAAGAGTTAGTAAATCCATTCCTGCCTGCCTCTCAAAAGGGCTGATACAATCATAGCCCAAGGAGGCAAACCAGGATGAGACATCGCTGATGTCCCCATCTGAATCGATGCCTGCTAAGCAATTGGGATGTTTGATTTCTTCAACAAGGTGTTTGTGGTAAGGTTCCAAAAACTCATCGAACATCGATGGGGATATCATCGAGCCTTTGTTATAGGCCATATCTTCAGAAATGCAGATAATATCAGGCTCTCCGACTTCATATATCATCTGAATCACCTTGATATTAAACTCTAAAAGATTCTTGTTCACTTCGTGCATAAGATGGGGGTTTTCATAGAACATCATTAAATGTTCAGTCACTCCAAAAAGCTCTCTGGGGTGCCAAAAAAAACCATGCATTGGGACCCAGTGAACACCATTCTTCGCTTGTGTTTTCTCCCTTTCTATTGCATAGGCTTCAATGCGATCTTTAACAACTTCAAGATTAAACAGGGTTTTTTGTACTTGATGGAACTCTTGGACAGAGGTGATCTTCTCCCGGCAATTTGCTTCATCGACAAAGGGAAAAAAGAAGCTAAAAGTAAGGGGAGCCAGTTCAAAGTAGTCATGCAAGTCTTCGGTGGTCTTCACTGATAGGGGAAGCCCTTCATTGTACCAGCGGGAGAGGGTTCCTTGATTGTATGGCATTAACTCTAGCTGGGGGAGTGAGCCTGTGGGAGTATTATTTAACAGACAAGCCTTGAATGATTCGGATGCACTCATGGATTTTCTCCCTCTACTCATACTTAAGGCATTCATGTATGACATCCTTAATCTTAGCAGTGGCTAAGCCTATCACAGTATCAGAAGCCCCATAATAGATACGAAGAGTTCCATCATCATCAAGAAGCGCATTGCAGGTGAAGACGACATTCATGACTCTGCCACGCATTTCATAGTCATGTTCTGGATAAAGAAGGAAATCCCGTGTGTATGCCAGGATGATAGAAGGATCATCAAAGTCGAGGATCATAGCTTTCAGTCGGTAAACGAAACCATTGCAGGTTTGAGAAACGGTATGATATATCTCCAGCCACCCTTTGCTTGTGCGAATCGGCACGGACCCAGCCCCCATCTTATGGCCGTCTGTAAAAACTTCTCCCCTATAGGTCAGAGGTCTGGATTTCCCCCAGAAAATCAAATTGGGAGACTGAGATAGCCACATGGAACAGGGTTCTAATTCATTCCCGTAGGGGCGGTCAAACCTTGTGAAAAGCCCTTCGTTTTTTTCAGGGAATAGGCAGCCGTTTCTGTTCCCCAACTCGCTTCCAGTGGTAACCCGCTCAAAATACTGGAAATCTTTTGTCTTTAAAATACCGATTCTGGCCTGGTTCTGCTCCAAATCACTGGCATAGAGAATGAAAAATTCATCCCCGATTTTTGTAATCCTCGGATCATATGTGTTCATCTCAGGATGATGTGGATCGACAGGGGGCATTAGAACTGGTTTGTCATCGGGTATAAAGTGGATCCCATCTTTTGACCGGCCGATCCAGAGCCTGTGGATATCATCCAGAGTCGTGACGTCCATCATCATGATAGTCTCATCCCCAAACTGAATGGCTCCGGGATTAAAGGTATACAAGACTTCTATAGGCATCATGGAAGGAGACATCACAGGATTCCCCTCATATTTAGTAAATATTCTATTCTGTTTCATATTGTTTCTCCTAAAAATTTGTTTCATTCTCAATCGAAGTGAGGGGAACTTTGCACTTATAGACCTCTGTTCCCCTGTGTTATTCCATGACCGTTCTCATAATAATATCATTCTGACTGGCCTCATCCAGGTTGGTGAAATAGTCAACATAGCCACCGACTCTCACCATGAGATCCCTGTATTTTTCCGGATTCTTTCTGGCATCTTCTAAAATTGTGTGATCCAAGCAGTTCATCTGAAGGTGAGAGCCTCCTTTCTGAAAATAAGTATCCACTAAGATTTTCGTTTTTTCCAGAGAGGCTTTATCTTTGAGAAATGAGTTGTGAACACGAATCTGCCCAATCGTACCTCCCGCCCAGTGCTCCCCGTCAAGTTTTGCCATAGAATTTAAAAGGGCAGTGGGGCCATTTTTCTCTGTTCCGATAAAAGCGGTATTACCGGCAGCCAAAGCTTCCCCCGCATAACGGCCATCCGGCGTAGCCGGCGTCATTAATCCCTCATAAACATGGGAAATTCGGGGTATCATTTCAAATAACCATTCCCCATCTGTGTAAACACTCTTTCGGCTAGGAGGATAGGGAGCCATGGCCTCCTTACTGATACGCTCCACCTGGGGAATAAGTGAATCCACATAATCATCATCATTGCCGAATTTGGGAGCATTGAAGAGCTGCTTACGAATATCTTCATACCCTTTAAAGTTGGCAAGAAGGGCATCCTTCAACTCTACCTGTGTGATTGATTTTTCATCAAAGACACATTTTTTCACAGCAGCAAGAGAGTTTACCGCAGGGATAAAATCACTATGCCCTAAGGTCCCATGAAAATAATCCAAAGCTTCCATCAAGCTCCTGCCCCTTTCAATACAGCCATTCATCAGAGCAGAGGCAAAAGGAAGGGGTCTTAAATCTACATGCAGTTGATCCATCATTGTGATTCCAGCGGCCACATATCGGGCAAAGTATTTCACAGTAGTCTCAAAGGCGCCTATAAATTCCTTCCAGGAGGTATATTCTCCAAGAGAAGGAACGATGGGGCCCATTTGCTTATTGTTGTCCGGCATTATGCCCCCATTCATTATCAGCTCCAGTACTCGAATGAGGAAGATTGGCCGGGCAACACCACCACCTAGAAGCTTGCCGCCGATGACAGTTTCGTTACATCCAGCCTGACAAAATTCATAAGCATCAGCAGAAGGGATCCCTCTTTTCATAAGCCCTGGAGCATAATCCTCATCATTTATCATGGAGATAGAGGCATCCCCCTTCTTAACCGATTCAAGTATCTTCAGTGTGATCTCATTATCAAGGTTTCTGTGCCAACGAACCAAAAGGGAGGGCTGAACCATTTTCGTAGCCCTGTCTGCCTCAATCAAAGCGTGGGAGAGAGCATTCGTCATGTCATTCCCTTTCTCATCTCTACCACAGATGGTAATCGTCTGGGTTAGGGATATTTTTTTTCCTCCTAATGTGATCTCCATGCATTTCATGAATAACCCTTCAATCATCTCAAGGGCAAAATCCTCATCTAACGCCCCCAAAATGACATCCTTCTCATATTGAGGAAAAGCATACTGATCCAGCCTGCCCAAAGAAATGGCAAAACCATTTTGCTCAACATGCATAATCAGATGAATAAACCAGACGGCCTGAAGGGCTTGGTGGAAATTTTCCGCCGGGAATTCGGGTGCTTTGCGGCAGGTCTCTGCGATGAGAAGGAGCTCCTTCTTCCGCTTTGGATCCCTCTCCTTAAGAGCTAACTCGTCGGATAGACGTGCAAACCTCTGGGAAAAACGAACCACCCCTTCTAAGGAGATGACCACAGCCCTATTAAAATGATAGCCCTTGGCATCTTTTGCATAGCACTCATCCATTTTTGCCTTGGCGTTGTCTATGTAATACCGCAGCCCATGGGACACTACTTTGTCATACTGAACCACAATATGGCCTTGCCCCTCGTCTCTTCCATAAGGATTGCCGCAAATTTCCCGGGTATCCCGCATCTCCTGAATTTCTTTGGGGATGACAGTATCAGCAATTTCATGCATGCATTTCCCCCTCCAGAATTCACGGATTTCATTAAACTGATCTTTTTCTTCCTTCGAATCAAAATCTGATTCATCCAGTTCTCTGTCAAAATCAAAGTGGATATAACGGATGACGACATCCTGAAAAGTGTATTCCGGATAGAGTTCATAATTGCCCAGCTTATCAGCGTAATTCCCAACAATGAGCTCATTTTCTCGTATAAATATCGTCTTTTCATCCAGCACCTTCGCTAGAGCTAAAGCTTGCTGAACAACAGGAACTTCTGTTTGATTCTCAGTATAAGCCGCTGTGACTAACTTGGCCCTCTCTAAGCTCCAGGCATTGGAAGTCTTAAAAAAATCTTCTTTTAGTTTTTTTGTACGTGCACTCATAATTCTAATTACTCCTCATTTTCAATCGATACAAGGGAAGTAAAAGCAATTTTGCCTTTGCTTCCGAGCGAGTGCGTAAAACGCACAGGTTTAATACAGAGCCACCTTGAGGCGGAATAGGCCACTATAGTGGGCGATCGTCCAGGGCTCTGCCCTGGGGTATAATACTTCTTTATTGTATAGTCGATTCAATTCCCTCTTTTTCGAAATACGCAACAATATTATTCAGTGAGTTTTGGGTCGGTAGGGGGACATCTACCATGGAATACTGTAAACCCATTTGACTGTACTTGCCCCTGCCGTAATGATGGAGGGGCATAAGATCAATCGGACCCTTAAAACCACTTTCCTTGGCCAAACGAATAATAGCATCAAGGTTTTCAGCTTTATCAGTCAGACCCGGGATGATAATGACTCTCATTCTAACAGGGATGGTCTGATTGACGGCCCACATGAAATTGAGATGGATCTGTTTGTTGCTAACCCCAGTATAATCTTTATGAACCTTCTCATCCATTGGTTTTATGTCAAACAGGAGGCCATCAACACAATTAACTGCCCTCTGAAAAAGTGATGCCGAAGCGTATCCGCTGGTATCTAAATAAACACTAAGCCCTTCTTTATGGCAGGCTTCCGAAAGCCCCAAAACAGCATTGATTTGGAGTAGGGGTTCGCCCCCAGAAAGGGTCACCCCCCCAGAAGAATTATTGTAGTAATCAACGTCTTTTCTTATGATATTCATAACATCGCTTTGAGACATCATTTCCCCATGAAGACTCAAGGCTTCACTCGGGCAAGCCTTGACACATCTTCCCATTGCCTCGCACTGCTGGTAAGCAATATGATGGTTATGGTTCTTAAATTGGTGAACCTGTTGTGAGCATGTGAACATGCATTTTCGACAGGATACACACAACTCTTTGTTATACATCAGGACTTTACTGCTAGGTATTGATTCAGGATTATGGCACCACTGACACTTAAGGGGGCAGCCTTTCATGAAAACAGTGGTCCTAATACCTGGTCCATCATGAATACAGCATCTTTGAATTTTTAATATATTGATTTTTTCTTCCAATGCAATAGAACCCCTTTATAAGCAATTTCTCTTTTTAATACATATATTAATAATTGATATCATCTAGACATACAATGGTTTTGATTGTGTTATATTTGACTCCAATTGGTGCAATATATTATTTGATTTGATAAATTTCCTTCTGATAATAGAATTTATCTTTTTTGACATTATTTATATTTTCTGTCTTTACAAGTAGTTAATTAAATTATATAAGTAAGAAATATAATTTCTTTTAACTGGAGAAGAAGGTATGGTTTGTGACCGATTGTGTTCTATCTTAGAGTTGCCAGATCATCTGCTGACAAAGAAAACTTCAATAAAAATCTCCCGAGAGACAGTGCCTTACTGGAAGAGAACCTGGGGTTTCTCATGTAAAAAAAGACATCTCGATTGTCATGAAATTAGTTATATTGTAAAAGGGTCTATCGCTGGAACCATTAATAATCAAAAGGTGGATCTTACTGCGGGTGATATGTTTTGGTTGAATCCAAGAACACCCCATTCACTGCAATGGCCAAAAGATTTGATTTATTATACTGTTCGCTTTTCCATATTCTGTGATAACAATGAAATGATTCTCAATGAACCTTTTTTTATTCTTAAAAATTTGAGCAATCAAGAGTTTATTTTCCGGAATCTTACATTTGTTTTAAAGGATCAATCAAAGCAACTATTCAGGCAAGAACAAATAAAATCCTATTTGACCTTGATAGCAATAAATATTGCTAATAATCAATATTTATCACAGAAATCATCTGAACGAAGAGAATTTTCTCTATTCGAAAAAGAGAAACTTATTCAATTTTACCAGGAACATGGTTTCCAGAATACCAGTTCTAATGAACTTGCAGATCACTTAAATTTTTCAAGGGACTATTTTTCCCGAATTTTCAAAAATACATATAATAAGAGTGTGAGGTCGTGGGTTTTTGAGGAAAAGATGAAGTATGCTGCCCGATTGATTATTGATACTGATCTAAATTTCTTATCAGTGGCTGAGCAAATTGGCTATGAGGATTATTATTTATTTTCCAGGCAGTTTAAGAAAGTGTTTGGTATTTCCCCCAAAAAATACCAGATTCAGCAAGGACAGCTTTTTCATTTAGAACCAGAACAGAAAAAAGTGTTCGATTCTCAAACAAGTATTTCATTTTGATCCGGCTCAGGGAATATATGTATATACTTGATATTTTTTCCAGTAGTATATATCTCTCTCTACAATTACGTTCCTTGACCAGAACGTTTTAAGATTCGGTTTTTATACCGAATGCCATTATCATTGTCAGGCAGTACAATGTCTACTGTGCTTCTGCCTGAACAAATCTCGAATACGTTATCAGCTAAAAAATCTATTTCATTGGCACTCTTATCATCAAAATCAAGAGACTGATGCAGTTCTAAAATGACAGAATTTTCAAAACAATCAACGGCTGTCTCTAAATCACTCCAAGGGCTGACATGCACTCTGTGTAGATTGGGCAGGGTTTTAATGTGTTTAAAGAAGGGGGTTAGATTGCCGCAGCTATGTACATACCACATTGGGAAGCTTTTAACTATTTCTTTTTGATAGGGAAAAACAAAATCCAAATAATCTTTTTCAGAAAACATATTATTGCTAATATGGTCTTCACCAGCAAGATACATGAACTTACCACCTAAACTTGTGAATGAATGGAAAATGAACATATTAAAGGCGTTCTCCCAATTTGGCGTTTTAAACCAAGGATCATTTTCATAAAAATTCATGAGTGAATGATTGTAAAGCATTGTGCTCTTGGTTAAATAATTCATAAATGCTTTCACTGTATCTGGACAAAGTCGAAAATCCATCAAAAGCTCTGAGTCCCCACGTAATCTGCAGGCTTCGCCAAAAACTGACCCTAGTGGCAAAGGAAGCATGTCATCATAAATGGTAAATCTCTCATCAATTAATTTTGAGAAAACGCTCATTCGCTCTTCATGTAATTCCTTATTGATATGTAAATGGGGTTGAGGGAGTTTTTTCCATTCTTCTAGTGATTCTTCAAGCACTGGTGTATTAATAAAGGCACCTGTTTCAGCTAATACCTTATATTTTTCACCCAATGGACTTAATCGATAGAGCCAGCTTAATCCCATATTAGTAAATATTTGGGTGGAAAATGGTATATCTGAAATGGAGCTGTTAAAAAAGTTATGCTGATTTTCTAACTGAAGGTTTATTACAAGACTTGCCAATTTTTCATCAATTTTACCTAAGGATAATGCAATTTCTTTTAGTTGATTGCCTGGTTTTGAAATCCCTACACCATAACTCCAGGAGTTGAAACTAAAAATTTTCTCATAATTATTTAATGATGTTTGTAAATTTAAACGTCGTTTATTTTCTGGTGAATTAATTTGATTTATTGATTTAATAATCTTACCTGATAATTCTTCTTTCATTACAACTCCCTTTTTTCTGTAATGTTATAGATATTTTTTGAGAAAACAATGGCTTTGATTGTATTTTATTGGTATCCACTCAGCTATCAAAAAGAAAATCAACAGAATTTGAAGCCCCAAGCCCAACCAAAGCCCTAAAAACATCCATCCCCTGTTTCTGAGCGCATGAAACAAAACTACGAATCCGACAAAAATCAGTAAGAGAATCCATATTCCGCAAAGTCCCCGAAATCTTCTGACGAACCTTAGACATCCTCAAATCCCTCTCCGTCGCTAATGGGAAATTTCGCATAAGCGGCGGAGAGGGCAATTAAACCATTTGTCGTATTGAGGAAAAATTGGTTATTTAGCGGGTCTCCAGATGGGGCAAAGAGTTCTTGTGGATTGTTCAGTTTGATTGAGACGGCGAAATAAATTAATCTCAATCCCCAAGTCTATCTGTACCATGTATTTAAAAAAGCCCCATCCATTTTTCACCGGAAGAATGGGAAGCGCTACTTCCCTGGAATGTTTATCTTCCAAAATTTCTTGATGCAGAATATATCGTGCATTCTCAGGTCAAATTATACACACAGGAGCCTGAACCTCTAATGATTCATACAGCGCTTGCTGTTTCTTCGTGATCTCCCCCCAGAGTCCCACTTTCCCCGGGTGTTCGTAGTATTCAATGACATCAAGTTCATCAAGCAGCGAGTAGAGGGTATAGTCAGTATGTAACTTCTTATCTCTCATGGATTTCTGAATCTTTGAAAGAATGATCAAGGCAAGGTATTGTACAAAGATCTTACCCTGTAGATGTGATTCAGTGCTTACTCCCGGACGGCGCAGGCCTAAACGTTCTTTCAGGTTTCCGAAGGCTTTTTCTACACAATCTTTGGTCCGGTAGACCATTAATGCTTCTACTTTGTCAGTGATGCAATTACTCAATAATGCAAAGAAACCATAGTATTGTTCATCGGATTTGACCACATTATGACGAATAGTGGCTGTTCTTCCCCGTTTCGGGGTGTATTTGATGATAAAATACCGTTCATACAAAGATGCATGCAGCTTCTGTTCCCGGTGTTCTTCAAGCTCTTTTTGCAGCTTCAAAATCTTTCTATGATGTACTCTTCGTTCCATACCGGCCTTATCTTCATTATAATACAGATGCACGTACATCTTACGTTTCACCTCTCCCTCTGAGGGAAAGGTGCCGGAGACATTCCACATGATACACTGTGAGAGGGCGTATACATCCTGCTGGGGGAGATAATTCTCCACTGAGCAGATAATTACACGATTCTCATCAATCATTGTCCTGATGAATTTCAATGAAGTTTTTGCAGCAATTAAGAACTTATAGTGTTTTCTGTAGAGTGCACTAATATTCTGGGTACTGTAGTAGCCTCTATCCATAACCAGCTTAACTTTTCCCATTCCCATTCCCATAGTTGCAAGGTCTTGGATGAGTTTTGTTACCGTTTTCACATCGGTGATATTTCCCGGCATAATACGATAACAAACCGGTAGTCTACTTGTTTGCCCAAAGACTAAACTCAAATTAATCTGATCCAGTAGGTCATGTTCTTTATTCTTCCCTCTTCGCGCTAATGCTATGGCCTTGCTGTACGTACTCAAACTCGTTGAATCGTATGCAAGATATTCTGTTTCCAGTCTTCGTTTCACTTGAGATGAAAAGAATTTCTGAATACGGTCTTCATCAATAGCCGCAAATAGATCACTACTGCGGGGACTGCTGATATCCTCTCCATAGGGATGACGATGAGTTTTGCTCCATTTAGGAAACCTGCTTAAGGGGTTTCTCTCCTCTAAGATCAGATACCAGGCAATTGATAACAGCTGCTTCCAGGTATCTGGGAAATAGACTTTCAGATCAGCAGTAACACCGAGCTGGTCACTGAGCTGATTAAACAGATAAGTTGCACCGTAGTAAGAACGGGTAAAGACTTCAGATGCAGGTGTTCTTCCACGAGAAATCTGTGTTGCTGTTTTTGGCTTCAGGCTGATACGCTGTTTATGCTCATCAGAAAGCGCATGATAATGCTTATTGGGAACGAACTGTCCATCTTCATCTAGTTTACCCAGATAGAGACGCTTTTGATGTACTTTATCATCATCGGGAACGCGAAATGAAGTGCGCTCAAAGATGTAGGTAGTTCCTTTTATCACTTGGGTTTTAACTTTAGCCATAGCTCCTCCGTGTGTATAACTGTATTATACACACAAGAACAACTAAAGTCAATGCTAAATCATTATATTAACGTAAGTTATGCACTTTTTTACCTATGTGTGTATAACTTTTCTTGAGAATGCAGGGAGCATGATGAGATGTAAATCTATTGAATGAAATTGTCTTTTCCCCTGCTATACCCTATACTAAAGGAGATGAAAAAAGGGGGACTACCAATAAAAAAAGCAGATCACAAATTTACCTATGTTGAATATAGCATGTGGCCGGATGATGAACGCTGGGAATTAATAGACGGGATTGCCTACAATATGAGTCCTGCCCCAACGAGTACG
>Ga0307988_1001275_pt1 | contig 14544 bp, 12 predicted proteins | sample EllFjometagen183_FD_203166 | JGI IMG/M metagenome (GOLD analysis project Ga0307988, IMG submission 203166) | Marine microbial communities from Ellis Fjord, Antarctic Ocean - #183 | ecosystem: Environmental > Aquatic > Marine > Unclassified | place: Southern Ocean | collected 2014-10-08 | reverse complement strand
TATCGTATGATGCAGAAAACAATGCTGACAAACCCAATCCTACGAGCATTATTATTACAAGGATTAACAAATAAAAGAGTGAAATTGATCTTTTTTTACTCATCTCCTGTTTATTAATCATTCTTTTTAAACATTCTCCTCAAATTATAAGTTATAAAACAAAATCTTTGATTTTAATAAGGCTGCTTTCTTAAAATCTACGATTTTAAAATCACCTCATCTCAAAGCTATTAAACAAATAATGACCGAACATCCGGCACTGAATACACCAGCAATCCAAAAACCGTAAACTATTGATTTTTCTCCAGTTCCGCCTTGTTCAAAATGATGATGAAGCGGGGCCATACGAAAAATCCTTTTCCCAAACACCTTAAATGAAAACACTTGAAGAATGACAGACACTGTTTCAGCTAAAAACACTGCACCAGCAACAAGTACCAGCAGTTCCATATGTAAAACGACTGCAGCGACTGCAATTGCACCACCGAGTCCCTGACTTCCCACATCACCCATAAATACTTTAGCAGGATTTAGATTGAAATGTAAAAATCCCAAAATTGCTCCTACCAGAATCATCAAATACAGTGCGGTTTCTACCCTTTGCTGATATGCAGCCAAGCCGGGAGAATATATACCTGACACAACTACACCGGATATCAGCAGAAGGATAATAATTACCAATCCCCCAGCAAGTCCATCCAGCCCATCTGAAAGATTTACTGAATTTGCAAAAAACATAATAAACAATATACTTAGGGGATAATACCAAAAACCCAAATCAAGAAATGCTGAGCTGCTCCATGGAACAAATAATTGGGTTGTTTCTGAGCCTGAATAAATTCGGATGAAAACAAGTACTGTACATGCTGAAAAAAACTGAAGGACAAGCTTTCCTTTAGCAGATAATCCTTCAGATCTTTTTTTCCTCAGTTTCAAAAAATCGTCCAGAAAGCCGACACCGCCAAATAGGATAAGTGCAAGACTTATCGCTATGACCTGCGGCTGTAAAAAATCAACTAACAGCAATGTTGCACAGCATAAGGATACATAGAGAAAAAGACCTCCCATTGTGGGAGTCCCTTGTTTAGAGAAGTGTCCTGAAGGGCCTTCAGAGCGTATTTCCTGTCCATATTCATTCTTTTGAAAATAACGTATAAAGGGAGCTCCTAAAAGCAGTGCAAAGACCAGTGCTGCAACTGCCCCTCCCATAGCGCGTAAAAGAGGTATTTTTGCCATGTTTACCATGAATAAGTAATACATTCGGCAGTTACCTCCTTTACTAAGAAACCATATTCAGTGGTGTCAGCAGCCGTTCCATCTCCATAGACCGTGATCCTTTTAATAAAAGCAAATCACCATCATGCGTATAGGTCGTTACTTCAGATTCCAATTCTTCATAGCAGTCTGTATATATTAATTTATTCGTAAAATTCTCTTTTTTTAAAAGATTGTAAGCTGATTCCATCTCACTGCCGAACAAAAAGGCTGCAGAAGGAGCCAGGTTTTTCACTTTTCTTCCAATAGCTTCATGAGAACTCCATGAGGAGCTTCCCAACTCTTTCATAGCACCCAGAACTACTGTTTTTCGTCCTTCCCAATGCAATGTTTTAACATAATCAATTATTCTTGATGCAGAATCCAAATTTGAATTATAGCTATCTTCAATTATGGTTATTTTCCCATTTATTACACGGCTTCTTCCTGAAAGAGGTTCAAGTGATTCAAGTCCATCTGCAATATGCTTTGGTTCAGCACCTAAATCCCTTGCTACAGTAATTGCAGCTAAAGCATCGAGTAGATTGTGGACGCCGACATGTTTGAGGACAAATGTTCGATCTTCATATTGAATTCTCCATCCCTGCAGTCCCAGGCATTCTGCTCCCATGAAACCTTTGGTACCTTTTCTTCCGAATTCACGAAACTCCAGACCTCGAAGATTTCGCAGGTAGCTTTTCCAGATGTTCTTTTCATATATGTATCCATGTGTGACTCCTGAATGGAATATTTTACTTTTTTCTCTGGCAATGGCTTCCATGCTACCCAATGTGCCTATATGTGCATTACCAATATTTGTCATAACACTATATTCCGGTTCATAGACACCTAACATCGTATCCATTTCACCAAGTTGATTTATACCCATTTCAAAAACGCCAAATTCGTGCTCATCAGAGATCTGAAAAACAGATAAAGGCAGTCCAATATCTGAATTGAAATTTCCGGGATTTTTAACTGTACGGCCAAGACCTGATAATATAGAGCTCAGCATCTCTTTTGTGGTAGTTTTTCCACTGCTGCCGGTAACTGCAATTTTAATAAGTGATTTATTCCTGTTTACCCAGGCAGTGCCGAGCATCTGCAGTGCTTTTAGTGTATCCGGAACACCAATAATAGATAGAGTTGGATAATCTTGTACTAATTCGGAGTAATCATCTCGATAATCTTTATCTACAATAAGTACAGAGGCACCTGAGGCAGCTGCTTTTTGGAGAAAGTTGTGGCCATCAGTTTTCTGGCCATGCAGAGCAATAAAAAGTGCTCCACTCCTGACTTTTCTTGAATCTATTTCAACGCTGTATATAGAAGAACCCAATTGGGGAGAGGAAAGGCTTTTCCCGCCAATGATCGAGATGATTTCAGCAACTGTAAATAACCTTTTGCAATAATCTGTCATACATGCATCTCTTATTCTTCAGAATGCCTGACCAAGGCCAGATCCTCTTCTTCAGCTTTTCTCATGCTGAGTACATTCTCAGCAATTCGCGATATTCTATCCGGATTTGCTAACTCAGCAATTTCCACTGACAGAATCCTGTTGAATTCATTAACTGCAAGCATCTCATATCTCACATTCTGCATATCCCGTATCATCTTCCTATTCAAGGAAGCCTGATGGACAGGAAACAAGGTTAGCGCAGGCAGTAAAACTGCCGCCGCAATCCCTGCAAGCCGTTTTTTATAGATACCACCTGCCTTCTTCATCATTAATCAAACTATATCTTTTCGACGACACGGAGTTTTGCGCTCCTGGATGCCGGATTTATCTTTGTCTCCTCATCTGTTGCACGAAATGGTTTCTTATGCAGCAATTTGACTGTTGGAACTCCATCGCAAACACATCTAGGTGCTTCAGGAGGACAAATACAGCCTTTAGCCAATCTCTTAAAAGCCTGCTTTACTCTTCGATCCTCAAGGGAGTGAAAACTGATTACAGCTATTCTTCCACCAGGCAGCAGCAGCTCTATGGCTCTATCCAAAGTTTGTTCGATACGATCAAGCTCACCGTTCACTTCAATACGCAAGGCCTGAAAGGTTCTTGTAGCTGGATGTATTCTTCCATACCGATAATCTCTGGGAACAGCACCCTTAATAATATCTGCCAGATCAGCAGAAGTCAGAACAGCATTTGCACCTCTTCTCCTGCATATTGCTGCTGAAATTCGTCGGGAATATCTCTCTTCTCCATATTGGTAGATAACATCAGCAAGCTGATCTTTCCCATAAGTGTTAACTACAAATTCAGCTGTTATACCCTCTTCATTATTTAGTCTCATATCCAGAGGTTCATCTTTATTAAAACTGAACCCTCTGCCGGATGCTTCATAATGAAAAATTGAAATGCCTAAATCCATAAGAATACATGTAGGCTGCCCAACAGATTCATACAATTCTGATTTTGTAAAAAAATCGTCAAACCAAGTATTAAAAATTGTTACCCGATCCCCAAAAGGAGTCAAACGTTGTTTTGCCCGTTTTATTATTTCATTATCACGATCTAGGCCAACTAATTGTAAGTTTGGAAATTTCTTTAAAAAAAGTTCACTATGTCCGCCTTCACCAAGTGTACAGTCAATCATAAGACTACTATTCAACTCTGCTGCCGGCCCTAATAGCTCCAAAACTTCCTGAGGCATTACTGAATAGTGAAGCACTTTATTTTCCATTCTATTGTCCATACCTTGCTTCAAGCTTTCTTCCAAGTGATTCTGAAGCTTCAGCAAACTCCTGTTCACTGCGCTCCAGAAATGCTGAATATTCATCGGTATTCCACAATTCCAAATAAGTATCGATCCCGAGGATCACTGCTTCCTGTTTTGGCTGCAGATCTACTGAATCTCTAAGTCCAGGAGGAATATTGATTCTTCCAGCTTTATCTATTTCACACTCTTGTGCCGGAGCAATAATTCGTCTTTGAAGAATTCTGGTCTGAGAATTAAACATAGCACCTGGACCACTGGTAATTTGTTCCTTTACCCTAACCCACATCTCGGGGAGCATCATCCAGAGATTTTTCTCAATACTTCGTGTTACAATGAGGGTATTGCCTGCAATTGAACTACGCAGGCGTGAGGGTATGAGGATCCGGCCTTTCTCATCAATTGTATTTTTGTACTCACCGGTAAGCATCATTCCCACCTTTGGACTATATTTCTCAGTAGTTTAGGATTTTTTCCCACTTTTTACTACTTTTTACCACTCATTTAACATAATAACTGATCGTATGTTAAAGTCAAGTTTTGAGAAATTGAATTATGGGGTTATTGATCGAATACATTTTTATATACTTAACAGATGTAGGGATTTTGCCACAAAAGGGTAAATATCTACATTATGGAAAGTAATTATATACTACAAAATAATTTCTGCTCTACTCTGTTTTTCAGGCAGTCATTAGGATTTAGCAAAAATTCTATAATCGATATCGGGAAACAAGTTCGTCTTTTTCTCAGTTCTTGTAAGCCACTCAGTATTCACAGAATTCCTGCACATGTTTTCATACACCAGATTAAAATTGTGCAGATGCTCTTTTAATCTATGCTGGGCATATCCTACAGAAGTACCATTGCTTACTACAAACGGCCAGTCAGAAGCCATTGCCAAAAGGACTTCCCGTGCTGCATGTTTTAGAAAACGTCCTTTCAGCGAAACCTGATCAGGAAACCTTTCAACAAGCTCAGTCATTCTATCAATTGATCTATGCAGATGCCGATACATCCAATCGTTTGATCCATCAACCCAAACAGAAGCATAACCCTTATTTCCCCAACTGGATAAAGCTGGTTGTACTTTTTGATTATCAGGATATTTTTTTAAATATCTTTCAGGGGTTGTAAGCTCTACCTGATCCTCTTTTGCCATCAGCCTGAGCACCTGCTCAAACCAGGAAACGCCCTCAAACCACCAATGTCCAAAAAGTTCGGCATCAAATGGAATTGAAAAAAACGGGGGCCTATCAATTGAGCTCTCAATACTTTGAGTTTTTCTTTTTATCATATAGATAAAATTACCTGCATGCTCCAGAACACGCTTTTTAGCCAGTTCCGGATCATACACTGATTTAATATTTGATTGTGATGTTATGGCCCAATACTTAAAACCCGTAAATGAGCGAATATCAGGTTCATGAAGATAAGGCTGCAAATAGTCGCTGTCAAGATCAAAACCAATATCCCGGTAAAACTCTCTATAAACACGATCCACAGGATATCCATCATCTTCAGACCATACAGCCTGAGACAACCCATAATCACGGGCAAAAGCTGATATCCCATAACCACAGTCTACTGGTGCATATACTCCCCTATCCACTTTTTTATCAGCTAGAGTTAGTGCATGCGTTGCCGTATAAAAATAATCAATATCATAGGCAGCAAGAAGTTTCTCAAGTCCGGGGTAGAATCCACATTCAGGCAGCCAAAATCCTTTAGGTTTTTTCCTAAAATGAGATATGTGAGACATTATAGCAAGTTCAATCTGTGCCTTAACCGCCTGTGGGTATTCCTTAAACAGAGGGAGAAAAGCATGTGTTGCAGCTGTTGTAATCAAAACCAGATGCCCGCTATCTTCAAGACTTCTAAAACCGATGAGAATATTTTGTCGGTAGAGCTCATTAAAATCTTCTAAATTGTACTTGTGCATAAAACAGTACATTTTTGCAAGACGATTAAATTCAGGCTGATCCGCCGTACGTATAATCTCTTTTTTACCTAAATCCAACAGTCTTTCTGCATATTCAACATAACGTGATTGAAGCAACTTATCTGCAAGCATACCACAGAGAGTTGGAGAAAGAGAAATAGTAACCCGAAAGGGTACACCTTCAGATCGTAACTTATTAAACATACGAAGCATTGGTAAATATGTTTCAGATATAGCCTCAAAAAGCCAGTCTTCTTCTAAAAATCTTGGATGTTTTGGATTACGTACAAATGGTAAGTGGGCATGTAACGTTAACCCGACAAGTCCTTTTCCCATATTAAACCTCATTGGAAGTATTTCTTGAATCTTCCATATCTGCTAGTATTTTTTGAATAAGGATATTATCCGCTATATTCCCTGAACCATCCGTAACACTTGATAAAAATAGTTTAAAAGCATCAGGATCTTTCCTCAGCTCCTCACCTCTGTTCAACCAGTAGCCTCCAGGGCTTTCGATCAAATGAGATCTGCATAACAGTTCTTCATCATCGCCATTCGCTAAACAGATAAAATCGACCTGATAGCAGCGGCCAGGTGTAGGAAGATTTATGTACCAACTTGAATCTACAGCTTTTACAGGAATCTCAAAACTACTTAAAGAATCTGCAATTTTGCATGTTTTACTATGCATTTCATAAACCCTGAGAAAAAATTGCGGATCAGGTGTTTTAGCCAACAATGTTTTCAGTTCAAACTGGTTAATATCCCAATAGGCATAAGCCCAATAGGGATCTCTCAGCATTAACTGGATATTTGTTTTGGGATAATGTTCAGGAATAATATACTCAATTTCTTTATAATTCTCATTTAAATCTTCCCGATAAATATCATACTTTTTCCCTTTCAGGCGCATAATATCATTATTAAGCTTTCGGTCAGCTATTTTTTCTTCCCAAATTTCTTCAAGTATATCTACCAACTCATCACGATTGTACTTATCAACTGCTTTAACACCCTCTCTGGCTGTCAATTGCTGCAATTCTTCAATGGAAAGTGACTTATACATATCTACGGTCATATTTACCCCATCTTTCTATAAACCATACTACCAAGACAATACTAATATACATGTTACCTTTGAACTCGTTAATCGTAGATAAAAGCTTGATTTTAGTCAACACGACCATTTGCTTGATAAATCATGATAAAAAAATCAACATTAGTAATTGAGACAATTTCAAAAATCGAAGATTTTCAGGAAATTGTCTTTTGAAGTTTTTTGAAAATGATCTAACTTGATTTGTATAAAGCAATTACAAGACTTCAGAAAACTTCACTAATAGGTAGCTCTTTCAAAAATATGTATTTTTGAAAGAGCCTCAATTATAAAAGTTTTTATTTGCGTATCATTGATTAGGTGGTAAGGGAATATGTATACTAAATGTATGATTACTAACATTGTTTTACATGGACATTTTTATCAACCCCCCAGGGAATTTCCTGAAACGGGAATAATTCCCTATCAGCAATCAGCTGAACCCTTTTCTGATTGGAATGAAAGAATATATCATGAATGCTACCGAGCTAATGCATTCTCAAGATATCTTACATATGACGGTAGAATTCAGGATATAGTTAATAATTACTGCGGACTTTCTTTTAATTTTGGACCAACATTAATGCGGTGGTTAGAAAATAAAGATAAAGAAACGTATGAGAAAATAATTGAAGCTGATAAAATCAGTGCAGGTAAATTAAACGGACATGGCAATGCAATCGCGCAGTCCTACAACCATACAATATTACCTCTGGATTCTCCACAGGATGCTGAAACACAGTTAGTATGGGGACTACAGGATTTTAATCATCATTTTAACCGTCCTGCAGAGGGGCTCTGGCTCCCAGAGGCCGCAATAAATCAACAGACTATTGATTTACTCATTAAGCAGGATATATCGTTTGTCATTCTTTCTCCCTGGCAGGCAGAAAAATTATTATTTGATGATGGAAATATTGTCTACAGCACAGCAGAGCATACAAAATCTCTGTTAAATCAGCCTTTTCGTCTTGAGGGAAAATCCGGATCAGTTTCAGCTTTTTTTTACCACCCGCATATGGCCTCCGGTATCAGTTTTGGTCATTTTCTGAAAAATGCTGACACACTTTTTACCACCATCAAAGAATTAGCATATCAGGATGGTGTATGCAATCCTCTTATTCATACTGCAACTGATGGTGAAATTTATGGTCATCATGAACCATATGGAGATATGTGTCTGGCTGCTCTTATTAAAAAAATTGAGGAAGACCCTACCCTTCGTCTTACAAACTACGGTGACATTCTGGAAATGACCCCTCCTAAAGCGACTGCCGTACTAAAAACTGGTGAGGATTCCAAGGGATCTTCCTGGAGCTGTTCACATGGAGTTTCAAGGTGGTATAAGGATTGCGGCTGTTCAACCGGGGGAGAAGAAAACTGGAATCAAAAATGGCGAATCCCTTTGCGTAATGCTTTTACTGATTTAAATAAATCCTTAATTGATATTTTTCAAAATGAGATATCTATGTTGGTAAAAGTTGAACCAAATGAAATTATTCTGGAATATGGAAAGGTAATTTGCGGGGAAAAAAGTCCTCAAGACTTTGTAAATGAATTCGCAGCAGACAATAGCTCTCCTCAAATGAAGAGCAAGCTATTAAAACTTTTGGAAGGACAAAAATTTAAACATTTTATGTTTACCTCCTGTGGTTGGTTTTTTTCTGATATCTCAGGTATAGAACCCAGACAAAATATAAAATATGCTCTTCAAGCAATAAAATTACATGCAGAATTTACTGATAAGGACTTAAGAAAGGAACTTGAAGGGATCCTGGAAAAAGCTGAGAGTAATATTCCGGTAATGAAAAATGGGAAAACTCAGTTAATTTCAGTTTTACCAAAATTTTCAGGAATCTATGAAAGTGCTGCCTATTTTGCAATGAGGCATTTTCTTATACCTGACAATCATGTATGCAATTCAGAGTATGGTATATTCCATCTTTTGAAATTTACCGAGATAGGTGAAGAAAAGAGTGTGGGTGAAAGTAATGATATAATAAAAAGATTTTCAGTAACAATTGAAGACACGTCAATCCTAAAGAAATACTACTGTGATATCACATTATTTGACTCTATTAATGAAGAAATTGTAATACAAGTAGATACAAAATCAGAAACCGCAAAATCTGCTGTAATTCCGTTACACCTGCTGCCTCAGAGGATGCTCAACTGCATCACTAAATGGACTAATGAAAGCTTTGAAATGGATTCTGGATTTGATCTGAAAAAAATCAGCAATATTCTGAGAATTTTTACTACTTCAAAAGAGACTCTTTACTACTCACAAAAAAATTATACCCAGGATAAAAAACCTGATTCTACAATATTGGGTTATTGTATTCTATTTATCAGACATGAATTTTCTTTAGAAGATTACTGTCAAAATTCTCATTTTGCACACAAAAGTAGTCTTTTATCAGCAATTCTTTCAATAATTGGTGAGTTTGGATCTGATCAGGACATTAAAACAATTAAATCTTTGCTGCTGCAGTTTCTCAAAAAACAAATAGATATACTGGTACTATCTCAAAATGATAACTGTGCGTTAAAATTAACTGAGCTACTTAAAACAATCTCAAAATGTGGTTTTAGTGTTGATATAACAAAATTCCAAGAGGTGGTTTTTAACATAATTAGAGATACTAATGTTAATATGCTGAAAGCTGGAAAGGGACTAGTATTACTAACTCAACAGCTGGGCATTTCTCTTGATAAGTAGAATTTCCTATTTTTATTTTGCCTGGAGCAAATCACGGGCATGAGCTACAGCAGAATTTATTGAGGAATTACCAGAAAGCATTCGAGCAATTTCGTTCACTCTCTCTGCCTCTCCAAGCCTTAAAACTTCTGTAATAGTTCGTAAATTTTCTTCCCGTTTAAACACAGAAAAATGTGTATCAGCTTTCGCAGCTATTGAAGCAAGATGGGTTATACAAAGCACCTGCCTCTTTTTAGCAAGTTTACTGAGGTGATCACCTACAGCTGAAGCTATAGCCCCTCCAATTCCAGCATCAATTTCATCAAATATCAAGGTTTCAATCGTATCATTTTCAGAGAAAACTGTTTTTACCGCAAGCATTATTCTTGATAGTTCACCGCCGGAGGCAACACTTTTCAGCTCTTTTGCCGGTTCACCCATATTAGGAGAAATCTTAAAAAATATAGAATCTATTCCATAGGAGCGGGATTTTGTGACAGATGTATCTATTGTATCCGATACAACCTCTACAGAAAATTCTGCTTGCGGCATACCTAATTGTGCAAGATGCTTTTTAATTCCTGGACCAAGTTTCTCCGCAGTCTGCTTTCTTTTCTGAGATAATTGTTCTGCCATTTTCATCAATTTAATTTCAGAATTAGTAATAATATTTTCCAGTCCATCTCTATCAGCATATTCAGTATCCATTTCCGAAAGCTTTTCAATTGCTTTATTTTTGTATTCCAAAATTTCCGGGATTGTATTACCGTATTTTCTTACGAGATTTTTTATTAGCTGCAATCGTTCCTGAATTGTATCTATGCGATCCGGAAAAAAATCAATTGAATCACGAAACTGGCGAAGAGAGTCGTAAGCATCCTCCAGCTCATAAAGTGAGTTTTCCACCTGTTTCTCTACCTGATCAAGTCGACTGTCTATTGATAATGCATCTGATAGAGACTTCTGGGCTGATTTAACAAGACTAATTACTCCAGGATTTGAGTCACCATAGAGAATTCTACTGCATTCTGATAAATATTCATTCAGCTGCTCAGATTGGGACAATCTATGCAATTCTTCCTGGAGCTCAATATCTTCATCGGGACGCAGCACTGCCAGCTCAATTTCACGGACTGCATATTCAAGCATATCCTTTTCCCGGATTGTTTCCTTCTCTGACGAATGGAAGGATGCAAGCTTCTGTTTTAATTTTAGTAATTTGTCATAGTGCACACCATATTCCACTACCTGATTACTCAATTTTCCATAAGAATCAAGTAATTTTCGCTGAGATTCTTCATACAAAATTGACTGGTGTTCATGCTGTCCATGCATATCAAAAAGATATTGAGAAATATGCTGTAAATCTTTAAGAGTCATTTGTTCAGATTGTATAAATATAGAGCCTCGCCCAGTAATTCGTACAATCCGCTTTATAATAATTGCATTATCATCACACTCGATCCCATGATCATCGAGCCAGCACCTCAATTCCTGATTATCAGGAATACGCACTACGGCTGTTACGATAGTTTCCCTGCTGCCGGTTCTCACCACAGAGCTGTCTCCGCGAACACCTAAGATCAAACTAATTGCACCGATGAGAATCGATTTCCCGGCACCTGTCTCCCCACTAAGAATATTTAATCCCTTTGTAAATTTCAGAGTTAAATCATCAATTAATGCAAAATTTTTAATATGCAAAGTTTCAAGCATCAGAATCTCCGGACCAATTCAGTTTTGCACGGACAACTTCATAAAAATTTCGTTTATTAGATAAAACCAATAGTGTACGCCCTCTGGATCTTTCGACCATAACTACATCACCTTCCTGAAGTGGAAGCATCTCCTGACCATCTATTGAGAGATTTAAATCCGTCCTTTGGTGCTCTAAAACCTCTATGTGAATCACATCCTCTCCTGAGACTACAATGGGTCTGTTTGAGAGAGTAAATGGACATATAGGAGTAACTATCAACGCATCCATTTCTGAATCCAATATTGGCCCGCCTGCTGCAAGGCTGTATGCTGTTGACCCGGTTGGCGTTGCTACGAGAATTCCGTCTGCTCTAAAAGTTCCTAACCGTGTCTCATTAAGATTAAGTTTTAGCTTTACAATATTTGAGACCCCATTGGCTTTCACAACGAGGTCATTCAGCCCCCGGCTTAAAAATATATTTTCGCCTTTTCTGGTTACCACAACACGTATCATCAAACGATGAGACAATCCTGTTATTCCAGCCCTATATTGATCAAAGGCCTCTTTCCACTCTTCAATGGAGACTTCAGTAATAAAGCCAAAGGTACCAAGATTGACAGCCAAAATAGGAACTCCTCTATCCTGGAGAATTCGTGAACAAAATAGTACTGTTCCATCCCCTCCCAAACTAAATACCAGATCTATATTATCAATGACTGGGGGATCTACTCTTCCTGAAAGACGAAATATTTGAACATCTATATGTAACTCTGATAAATATGCTGATATTTCAGAAACAAGTGCTTCAGATTGTGGTTTGTTGAGATTAGCTACTATCAGAACTCTATGTATTGAACGTTTCATCGCACCTCTTTTTGTGCTGAAATTATGGTAAAGTAGAAAGTACCTTAACCAGTGTTTTCAGCTGATCCTTTGACAATAAAGGATATATGGGAAAAAACAGTGTCCTTAATCTGAAGGGGATACTGTTTGGATAAAGATTATGATCTACCTCGACTCTATTTACAGCACAATTCTCAAATGGATTGACCGTTTCTATTTTATACCTTCTGGTAAACTTATTAACCTCTTTAATCCTTGAATCCAATAAAACAGGTAACACATACCCATTTTCTATAATTAAATCAGAACTTTCAATCACTATTTTATGTTTAGTTTTACTCACAGAATTTCGAAATAATGCAAGATACTCACGTCTTCTCTCTAACAAAACCGGCATAGCCTTTAACTGTACAATCCCAAGTGCAGCATTCAAGTCCGGCATCAGCCTCAATTTGCCAGTTATACCCATTAATTCCTGAAGTGGTTTTATATACTTCTTTTCATTTAAGATTAAAGCAGCTCCTCCTCCGGTTGTAATTACAGAGTCCTCTTCAAAAGCTGATATAATTATAGACGAAATTTCACCAGGTTTGTATTCATTTTTTCTTGTACCAAATCCCTGTGTTATATCCTCAATTATAGGTACTGTAATTTGGGAAAGCTTTTTATAATCAGGAAGATTGCCAAAAGGATCATACATTATCAATGCAGAAGGATTTTGTGGAAGAAGCTCTTTTACTGCTTCATACGAGATGCATCCAGTAAACTGATCGACATCTGCAAATAAAATTATACATTGCAGTCTTTCTAAAATATCTACATACCATGCTGGAGATAGGGGTGAGATGATAACTTTTGAGTCTTTTCCAAGATGCAGCAAATCACAGGCTATTTCAAAAGCATTTATATAAGACCGTAGCAGAACACATGTTTCTGCACCAAAATAGTCTCTGATTAAATGAGAAAATTCACTATATTTTTCTCCTGGACCAATAGCCTCATCCACCATAGTATTGAGAACAGAATCCATATCTTTTCGTTTCAGAGTTGGTTTAAAGAGTTTTATCATGTAATAAATACCTGCTTAATCATTTCCTTTCAATTTATTTCTTATTTAGAATAATTGAGAAGTATTTACTTTGCAATAGGCAATATAAAAATGTATCAATTGATTTTAAATTTTACCTTACATTTGTAGTTGTTATTATGTTGCATTTTTTTGATGTTAGTTCTAAAGTCATCATATGCCGTCACACATTGCTCACACGTTATTTGGCAGGGAAACTGCACGCCTTGTTAATTTTACTATCAATGATTCCAATTGGTTTACACTCGGATGTCAGGGCCCTGATATTTTTCTGCATAATCAACGTACTATGCCTTCATCACTTTTTTGGGGTAAATCACTGCACAGAAGAAATTATGGTCATTTTTGCAGCAACTTGATATCATGTATGACATCCGCGGGAAAAAACTGGAACTCTCCCATTGGTTCGTATATTTTTGGTTTTATAACCCATGCCTTTCTTGATCGAGAAACACATCCCTACATCACCTACTTTTCAGGATGGGGAAAAGAAAATAAAATGTTTCATCCGTTTTTGGAAAGACTTATAGATATTGAAATAAGTAATTCTTTTTCAGAAAAAACCCCAGGTACCTACTCCTTTTTTAATTCAATTGATCTTGGTCCGGAGTTACCTGAAGATCTCATGAAAATTCTATCCCAAGCTTTATATATTCACTTTAACAAACCCTATACTCTTGAAGATATTGTTATCCGCATATCTCATGCTTATGATGATACTATGCACTTCTTAAAGAATACTGATATATATAGTAACGATCTTGTTGAAAAAATTAAAAAAGTTGAAGTTGATAGTGCTAATTCACGCCTTTTAGCACTATTCCACCCCCCATATATACCTGATTATATGGATGTTTTGAATATCAATCATGCTAATTGGCAACACCCCTGGGTTCCTGAAATTGTATCTATACAAAGTTTTACCGATATTTTCAAAAAAGGAATCGTTAATGCTGTTGATAATTTATCCCTAATACTTTTTGAAAATAGTGAGAATATTGAAGCTTTGATAGGAAATGATAATTTGAACACTGGATTGCCTTATTCAGCCGGAGTATTACCCAAAGTATCTAATCCACTTCCCTTAGGAAAGTTTCTGAATGAGCTTTATAACCAATCTGTTAACTAGAGAATTCCTGGCCAGATAATTCGAAGAATTTTCTGCTTACGACACCGGAAGAGCTCTTCGTGCACTCTCA
>Ga0307988_1001274_pt1 | contig 14562 bp, 12 predicted proteins | sample EllFjometagen183_FD_203166 | JGI IMG/M metagenome (GOLD analysis project Ga0307988, IMG submission 203166) | Marine microbial communities from Ellis Fjord, Antarctic Ocean - #183 | ecosystem: Environmental > Aquatic > Marine > Unclassified | place: Southern Ocean | collected 2014-10-08 | reverse complement strand
TTTATTGCAATGCCTGAACGAAGCGGAAATGAAATACCCCGGCACCGATTTAATTCTGCGTTATCAAAGAATTGGAAAATGAAAAAGGTGTCATCACTAATTCCTGCGGATCAAGAGTCCTGAATTTTTATTAAATACTTTAATTTTTTATGGTGAAAAATATGGATAATAAAATTATTCAATCTTTGTGGATTGGGAATGAACTGTCGATTGTTGAACAACTTTGTATTAATTCATACCTGAAAAATGACCATGAATTTCATTTGTATACCTACGGCGATATTAAAAATATTCCTAAAGGAACAACGATTAAAGACGCCAGCGAAATCATTCCTTCTGAAGAAGTTTTTATGTACAGTACCGGGACTTATGCGATATTCTCTGATTGGTTCCGCTGGAAACTGTTGTATGAAAAAGGTGGTTTCTGGGTAGATACCGATGAAATCTGCTTAAAACATTTTGATTTTGACACGGATTTGATATTTGGTCGTGAAAAAAGAGACTCTGTAGCAATAGGAGTGCTCGGTTTCCCGCCTGAACATGAAGTGTGTGCTTTTATGCAAAAGATCTGTAAAAACCCTAATATAATTCTTCCTTATGATTCAAGTCGCACTAGATTAAAAAAACTGAAAAGAAAATTGTTAAGACGCGGACGCCGCAATGTTGGCTGGGGTGAAGCCGGAGGACCTCCTGGATTCACCGCGGCGCTGGAACATTTTAACTTGCAGGATCAAGCTAAACCTTTTACATATTTCTACGCAATACCTCATTATAGCTGGGATGCGGCTTTTGACGATACTTTTGCCAACGATGTTGACCTGTTTTCAAATTCTTATGCTATCCATCTCTGGAACGATATGATGCGCCACAAAAAAGGTTTTGATAAAAACGGAAAATTCCCAAAAAACTCTCTGTTTGAACAATTAAAAACAAAATATCTGTAAGTTTAAAGGGGTAAACATGTATAATCGAAAAAAGAATTTTACACTCATTGAATTGTTGGTAGTAATTTCCATAATTGCTATTCTTGCTGGAATGCTGCTTCCCGCACTTAGTAAGGCTCGCGAAAAAGCTAAAGCAATTTTCTGTGCCAATAACCTCAGCTCAGTCTATAAAGGCTTCGCTTTGTACATGTCGGACTGGGATGACCATATTTTTTGGGGAACTGATGTTAATCCAGCCTATTACATGGACCGTTATGTCTATGGCGGGCGTTCGACCGGTAATACTTATAGTGGAGGTCAAGGGAACCTTTTTAATCATTATGTCCCACGTCCATTAAATGAATATGTAGGCAATAATCTTGATGTTTTCCGCTGCCCGAAAGATACAGCTCCGACTAGCTCGTGGAATAATTCGCCTAAATATGAACAGGTCGGCAATTCATATTTATTCAACTGGTATTTTAGAGATAAAAAACTTACTAGAATAAAAAGACCTTCTTCATTGATTTTATTCACAGACGCAACAGCTGTTGAAAGAGAGATCCTTTGGCATGATAAAAGAAGTAATGTTTCTTTCTTTGATGGTCATTTGGATTTTATAGAAGTTCCTAACCAGTCAAAAGACGACCCTCTCTGGTGGAACAACGATGGTGAAGTCCCCATAATAATTTTCTAATAGAAATTTGTAATTTAAAGTATCAATAAAAAAATCCCGCACTCGTAAGAATGCGGGATTTTGTATTTTATTAGAACTGTTCTTAGAATTTGATATGAAGGAATTCTTGAACAACTGGAGCTACTTTGATCACTAGCGGTGTGAACACGATACTAACCATACTCATGAGTTTGATCAGGATGTTCAATGAAGGACCGGAAGTGTCTTTACAAGGATCACCAACAGTATCGCCGATAACACTTGCAGCGTGAGTGTCAGTACCTTTACCACCATGCGCACCTTGTTCGATGTGCTTCTTGGCATTGTCCCATGCGCCACCAGCATTGTTGAGCATAGTCGCGAGGAGGAAACCACAAACTAATCCACCAGCGAGCAGACCGATAACTCCGGCAACACCTAAGATACAACCTGTAACAACAGGAACTAGGATTGCTAATATTGCAGGAACAACCATTTCGCGTTGAGCACCTGCAGTAGAGATATCTACGCAGCGGGCGTAATCAGGTTTTCCAGTTCCATCCATGATGCCCGGGATTTCTTTAAATTGACGACGGACTTCATCAACCATAGAACCAGCAGCACGACCAACAGCTTTCATAGTCATGGCACAGAAAACAAATGCCATCATACCACCGATAAACATACCGCAGATAAGCAGTGGATTCATCAAATGAACTTGGAATACGTCGATATAAGCTAAGATTTCAGGTCTTCCAGCTTTTTCAAGAGCTTCAGCATTTGCGATAATTTTAGCAAATCCTTCGCTGCCTTTGCTTGCAAACTTAGTAGCCCAGAGTTTTACTTCTTCAATATATGTAGCAAGAAGAGCCATCGCAGTTAACGCTGCAGAACCAATAGCAAAACCTTTACCTGTAGCGGCAGTGGTGTTACCAAGTGAATCCAGAGCGTCAGTACGTTCGCGAACTTCTTTAGGGAGTTTTGCCATTTCAGCATTACCACCAGCATTGTCGGCGATTGGACCATAAGCGTCAGTTGCCAAAGTAATACCCAGTGTAGAGAGCATACCAACAGCGGCAAAACCAATACCATATAGACCCATGCTGAAGTCAGTGAATCCGCCAGCAAGACCAAAGGCAAACATAATACCAAGAACAATAGTGATAACTGGAATGCCAGCTGAGTACATACCAGTAGCAAGACCATCAATAATAGTAGTAGCGGCACCCATTTTGGCTTGTTCCGCAATACCTTTAGTCGGCTTGTATTCGGCAGAAGTGTAGTATTCAGTAGCTTGACCGATGATAACACCAGCAGCAAGACCGGCTACAACAGAACCGAAGATACCCCATGAGATAAATCCAAGGTATTGGAGATATACTAAAGCACCAAGAATCATAATGGAACTACCAAGAGTTCCAACAAGTAAGCTCTTAAGAAGGTCTTTCTGAGAAGCTCCCTCTTTAGTTCTTACCATATACATTCCGATAATAGAAAGAACAATACCAATACCGGCAACAATCATTGGAGCCGTGATAAGTTTGATGATTTGTTCAGCACCACCTGCTGTAGTGTATTTCTGAACACCCACAGCCGCGCCAAGAGCAGCAGTCGCGAGGATAGAACCACAGTATGATTCATAAAGGTCAGCACCCATACCAGCAACATCACCAACGTTGTCACCAACATTATCAGCGATAGTCGCAGGGTTACGAGGATCGTCTTCAGGAATACCTGCTTCGACTTTACCAACCAGGTCGGCACCGACGTCAGCAGCTTTAGTAAAGATACCACCACCAACACGAGCAAACAAGGCTTGAGTAGATGCACCCATTCCGAATGTGATCATTGTAGTTGTGATATATACATATTTTTGTGGAATAGAACAGTTTTCAGGAACAAGTTCCAAGCCCGCAAAAGATAAACCGGAAGCCATATTTTCAGGAGTAAAGAACCACTGATCAAGAGCGTAGTACCAGATGCAGATGTCGAGGAGACCAAGACCAACTACAACCAGACCCATTACCGCGCCTGAAGTGAAAGCAACACGTAAACCTAGATTCAAGCCTTCGCTGGCGGCTTGAGCCGTACGAGCTGAAGCGTTGGTTGCTGTTTTCATTCCAATATAACCGCAAAGACCGGAGAAAAAACCACCAGTCAGGAAGGCTACAGGAACAAAAGCGTTTTGGAGCCCGACGAATGCCAGAGCTGCAAAGATCACAAACAAAATAGCGAAAACAACAGTAACAACTTTGTACTGACGGAAGAGATATGCCATCGCGCCTTCACGGACGTGCTGGGCAATTTCTTTCATCGTGTCGTTACCTTCACTTGATTTCATCAATTTTTTGTAGAAGATGATTGCGATTAATAAAGCTAAGACTGCCCCTAACGGTGCGGCGTACCATTCGACTGGAATAGTAGCAAGCCCTGAAGCATCAGCTGGTGCAACGCTTTGTCCTATGACAGGAGCGTTAGTAACTAATTTAGCTACTTTTGCCGGAGCTTGTGCTGCAGCGCTAAATGCGCCCGTTAACATTGTAATACCCGAAAGTATTAGTGAGTTTCTCATAATTTTCGAACCCTTTTTGTTGATTATTTGTTTTTATACGAGAATCATTAAGATAGTTTAATTTTTAAAAATTGCAAGATTGAATTTGTATGTTACATTATATTTTTATTTATTTTATTAAAATCAAAGACTATAGAAACATAAAAAATGGAATCGAAAAAATGAGTGATACACAAGATAATCAAGTACAGGAATCTCCTGAAAATATTTTTTCTCAGAGAGTTGCTAAAGCTGAAGAACTGCAGGAAGCAAATGTTTTGCCTTTTGGTGAACGTTTTGATGACGTTGGAAAAATAGCCGATGCACGCGAATCTTATAAAGAAGAATGCGAAGAAGAACAAAAAGTCAGAATCGCCGGACGTTTAATGGGACGCCGCATAATGGGTAATGCTATTTTCGCAGACTTGAAAGACAGTTCAGGCAGAATACAACTTTTTATCAGCAAAAAAATAATCGGTGCGGATGAATTCAAAATGTTTAAAAAACTTTTTGACATCGGTGATATTATTGGTGTTGACGGAGAATTATTTGTTACCCGTACCGGTGAACTTTCTGTAAAAGCCAAAAAAATAACGCTTTTAAGCAAATCTTTACATTCTCTTCCAGAAAAATTTCATGGTTTAACTAATGTTGAACAGCGTTATCGTCAGCGTTATCTTGATATTATAATGAGTGATGAGAGCCGGGATGTATTCTTGCAGCGTTTTAAGATTATTCGTGAAATTCGCAAATTTCTTGAAACTAAAGATTTTCTTGAAGTCGAAACTCCAATGCTTCAACCTATGGCTGGCGGAGCTTCCGCTAATCCATTTAAAACTTATTATGAAGCTCTGAGTTCTGATATGTTTATGCGTATCGCACCTGAGCTATACCTCAAACGCCTCTTAGTAGGTGGTTTTGAAAAAGTTTATGAACTCAACCGTAACTTCCGTAACGAGGGAATGTCACGCCGCCACAATCCTGAATTCACAATGATTGAAATTTATCAGGCTTACGGCGACTGCGCGACTATGATGGAACTGGTTGAAGAACTCGTTACCACTATCGCGCAAAATGTTTTCGGAACTTTGAAGATCGAACATGCTAACGGCAATGTTATTGACCTGACTCGCCCATGGCGCAGAGCTCCTTACGCGGAGCTGGTCAAAGAAAAAGCTGGCGACGATTGGTTCGATGTGGAACACTCTGAACGTGTCAAACGTGCTAAAGACTTAGGATTGTTTGTAGAAGATGCATGGCCTGATTTTGAAATTACTAACGAAGTTTATGAAAAACTTATTGAAAAAACTCTGATACAGCCTACATTTGTTACTCGTCTTCCGGCTCAGCTCGTGCCCTTGGCGAAAGCATGTAGCGATGATGCTAGTGTAGTTGATGTATTTGAACTCGAAATTAACGGACAGGAAATTGCTCCGGGATATTCTGAGCTTAACGATCCAATCGAACAGCGTCGCCGTTTCATGGAACAATATGAGCGTACCAAAGAAGAAGGCGATGATGTCAATGAAAAAGTTGATCAGGACTTCCTGACAGCGATGGAACACGGCATGCCTCCGGCAGGTGGTATGGGAATCGGTATCGACCGCTTGGTAATGATGCTTACAGGTGCGGAATCTATCCGCGACGTAGTGTTATTCCCTCAAATGAGAATACAGAAATAGAAAAAATAAAAAAGGTAAATTAAATGTCAGATTTTAACAAAATTAATGTTCCCGCAGGTGAAAAAATAACAGTAGCGGCAGATGGTAAATTAAATGTGCCGAATAATCCAATTGTCGCTTTCATCGAAGGTGACGGCATTGGCGAGGATATTACTAAAGCCAGTATGCATATCTGGAACAGTGCGGTTGAAAAAGCTTATGGCGGCAAACGCAAAATCTCATGGATGGAAATCTTTGCTGGTGAAAAAGCTGTAAATGTTTATGGTCAGGACGCTTGGCTTCCAGACGAAACTATTGACGCTATCCGCGAATACCATATCGCCATAAAAGGACCTTTGACAACTCCAGTCGGCGGCGGAATCCGTTCTTTGAACGTTGCTCTGCGCCAATTACTTGACCTTTATGTTTGTCTGCGTCCGGTAAAATACTTTAAAGGTGTACCTTCTCCGGTTAAATCTCCTGAAAAAACTGATATGGTTATTTTCCGTGAGAACTCAGAAGATATTTATGCCGGAATCGAATGGATGGCTGGAACTCCTGAAGCTGAAAAAGTCATCAAATTTATGCAGGAAGAAATGGGCGTTGATAAAATCCGTTTCCCTGAATGCTCAAGCATCGGTGTAAAACCAATCTCCAAAAAAGGTACAGAACGCCTAGTTCGTGCCGCAATGGATTTTGCGATAGAAAATAATCGCAGCAATGTTACTCTGGTACATAAAGGCAATATTATGAAATTCACTGAAGGAGCCTTCAAAACTTGGGGTTACGATGTGGTTAGAAATGAATACGCTGATGTAGCTGTTGCCGCTCCTGATTGCAACTGGGAAGCACCTGAAGGAAAAATCCTGGTCAAAGATTGCATTTGTGATGCTTTCCTCCAGCAAATCCTGACCCGCCCAGCCGAATATGATGTTATCGCGACTATGAATTTGAATGGTGACTATGTGTCAGATGCTTTAGCGGCATGTGTCGGCGGTATCGGTATCGCTCCGGGCGCAAATATCAATTACCAAAGCGGTCATGCTCTGTTTGAAGCTACTCATGGAACTGCTCCGAAATACGCTGGAATGGATAAAGTTAATCCAAGTTCACTGGCATTGTCTGGTGAAATGCTTCTCCGCCATCTTGGTTGGACTGAAGCCGCGGACTTAATCATCAAAGCAATCGAAAAAGCTATAGCTGATAAAAATGTAACTTATGACTTCGCTCGCTTGATGGATAACGCAAATGAAGTTTCCTGTTCAGGTTTCGCCGATATAGTTGTCGCGAACATGGACTAATATAAAAATTGTATAGAGGTTTTAAGATAATGAAACTTAATTCAATCATCAATGAAGACTTGGTTTTTTGCGGCGTAGAAGGCAGCACCCGCGAAGAAATCTACGGTTCGATGTTGAAACAAGCATTGGTTCATATTGATAGTTCTTTGACTGTTGAACAATTGTCGAACGGAATAATTGAACGTGAGGATGCGGTAGGAATTCCTTATGAAGGAATGGCTTTGCCGCATCTCAGAGATTCTGAGCTTAATGATTTGTTTGTAATTATAGGTATTTTAAAAGAACCTGTAAAACTTAAATCTATTGATATTGTCCCGACTCGTTTGGTGGTGATGTCTCTAATATCTAAAGAAACCTCTGATATATATCTGAAATCGCTCGCTGCTTTCGCGCGTTTCTTCTCAAATCCTGATAATCTTAAAAAATGTGAGGATGTAAATTCTCCGTCAGATTTTTTCACCTTGCTTGAAGGTGTGAAAGTAAAAGAGCATGTTACGGCTGACGATATTATGTGTAAAGATTTTCACAGTGTCAAAGCAGATGATTATTTGAGTAAAGCTCTGGATATTATGGAAAAATACGGACAGAGCATTTTGCCGGTAGTTGATGCTGAAAACAATCTTGTTGGAAAAGTTGATGCCACCGAAGTGCTGAAAGGTTTTGTTCCTGAATATTTGTTGATGATGGATAATTTGAAATTCGTTTCGTCTTTTGAAATGTTTGATAAGTTTTTCAAGGAAGAAGGAGTTCGTTTTGTAAAGGATTTTATGCGTCCTGCCGATGCGTTGATTTCACCGGAAACCCCGCTTATCCAATTCACCGTGACTTTAGCAAAACGTGATGCAGATACGATTTTTGTCGTTGATGCTGATAGTAAATTGTGTGGAGTTATTTCAATTAATGACATCATACATAAGATTTTGAGAGGCTGATTTAAATGTTTATTTTCTGGTTCGCGACCATCGTGTTTGTTGGTACATATATTGTAATAGCCTCTGAAAAAGTCCATAAGACTACCGCCGCTCTGGTTGGTGCGTCATTAATGTTTCTAGTAGTTCTCCAAGGTCCATCGCATGGCGGACATGATGAAAAAGAAACTGCCGGACAAGTAATTGAACAAAGCATAACACATCCTGAAGCTAACTCCACATTGCTTGAAAGCGCACGAATATATGAGGAACTCGACGTCTTCGCTCGTTACGTTAATTTTGATGTTATTTTTACTTTAGCTGGCATGATGCTGCTGGTTAACGTTCTGAGCGGAACCGGTATTTTTCAGTATATCGCAATCAAAAGCGCTAAAATAGCTAAAGGTTCTCCGGTTCGAACGATGATTCTGCTGGTTGTCGCGACAGCGGTGCTTTCTGCTTTTCTTGATAATGTGACTACGATTTTATTGATTGCTCCGGTAACTTTGCTGGTGGCAACGGAACTGGGTGTGCCGGTAATGCCTTTCCTTATGGCAGAGACCATGGCATCGAATATCGGTGGAACAGCGACTTTGATCGGGGACCCTCCGAACTTGATTATAGGTTCAGTAGCGCGTCTTGATTTTACCGCTTTTATTGTCAATCTAGCACCCTTTATTATAGTAATTCTAGTTATTTACTGTATCTGTCTAAAAATGTATTATTCCAAACGTATGCAGGTAACTGTTGAAAAACGTGCCCGTATTATGGAACTTAATGAAGCTGCGGCAATTACCGATCCGGTAAATATGAAACGCGGTGGAATTGTGATGATTATAACTATTATTGGTTTTCTGATGCATGGAGCTTTAGGGCTTCAACCCTGTGTGATAGCGATTGCCGGTTCTGCATTGTGTCTTGCCGTCTGTAAAGTTGACGTTGACCATTGTCTCGAAAAAATCGAATGGAGTACTCTATTCTTCTTTATCGGTCTGTTTGCGTTGGTAAGCGGAGCGGCCCAAGGTGGCTTGTTGGATAAATTTGGCTCATTACTCGCCTTTACATATGATTGGAATATCCTGCTTACGGTATTAGTGGTTATGTGGATCAGTGGAATTTGTGCGGCAATAATGAACAATGTATCATATACCGCGGCAATAGTTTCCGTTATAGCCGCCTATCTGGCGACTACTCCAGGCTTCGCGGCTCCCGCCGCCAAAGAATTAATGTGGTGGGGATTGTCTTTATCAGTATGTCTGGGTGGTAACGGAACAATAGTCGGTGCCGCCGCCAACCTGGTGACCGCCGGAATAGCCGAGAAAAGCGGCAATAAAATATCTTTCAAAGAATTTTTCCGTTACGGTTTTCCGGTAACACTATTAAGTTTGGTAGCCGCGTCAATATATATCATTATCAGATATTATGTCTGTTGCGTATAAAAACTAAATAAGGTAAAGATTATGTTTGTTAAGGCTGATGATTCTCGAATTTTGTGGGAAGGTGTTATTTCGCTCGAAAAAAATAATGGTTCTGTAACTCCGTGGCGCATGCCGCATGAGGATAAAGACCTTTTCCCAGATGAAACTTTTCAGGCTGTCGCTGCTATGAATTCAGGTGTTAGATTATTGCTAAAAACTGACTCTAGGACTATTAAAGTTGATAATACTGTGATTTGTGGAGGATACGAAGTAGCTCCTCCAGGATGTCAGATTGATTTGTGTATAGACAATGAAATTGTGCAAACTAAATTCCTTGATGAAAACGGTGATGTTACTTTTAGCGATTTGCCTGCTGGAATGAAAATTATTGAGCTGTGGCTATCTCCATCATATTCAATAACAGTACACGGTATTGAAATCGATGATGCCGCTTCTCTTGAGGCTTTTGAAGACAAACGTTTGAAATGGATCACCTATGGAAGCTCAATAACTCATAGTGTTCGTGCGGCTTCTCCAGCTATGACTTGGCCGGCAATTGTTGCTCGTAATATGAATTTAAATATGACTTGTCTCGGTTATGGTGGTCAATGCAAAGTCGATCCGATGATGGCAAGACTCATTCGTGATATGGAAGCTGATTTTATATCACTAAAGCTTGGAATAAATGTATATAATTCTGATTTATCCCCTAGGACATTTCCAGCCGCGGTAATAGGAACAATTGCGATTATTAGAGAAAAACACAAAGATACGCCATTAGTAGTTTGTTCGCCGATATACAGCCCGCCTAGAGAAGAAACTCCAAGCCCTGTCGGCAATACTCTGAGAGATATGCGTGATGCCGTAAAAAGAGCAGTTGAATCTTTTCAGAAGCGCGGTGATAAAAATATTTATTATGTTGATGGTTTGAAAGTGTGTGGTTCTGAACTTATCGACAATCTTCCCGACGAACTCCACCCTGATGCCAAAGGAATGGAATTCATGGCGGAAAACTTTCTGGATGAAGTATTTAAGAAGAAGAATATAAAACTTTAGGGTACTACATATAAAATAATACTCATAAAAGTTGTTAAGTTTCATAAGACAAATTAGTATTTATGTGTACTTTATAGTATATTTGTCGTTTCGTGATTTTATTAATAATCCATAAGGAAAATTTATAATGAAAGTATTTGTTGGAGTCGGTTTGGGACCAATTCAAACAGGGATATTTCTGTCTGGAGCCGCAAAAGGAAATTTTGATCGTATTGTTATTGCTGAAGTCGATGATAAAATCAAAGACGCGATTAATAGCAGCGGTGGCAAAGTTACTGTAAATATTGCCGCGGATGATGGTATTTACAGCGAAAGCTATGAAAATGTTGAAGTTTATAACCCGATGATTGACAGCGAACGGAAAAAACTTGTTCTTGCAGCGAGCGAAGCATGTGAACTGGCGACAGCTCTGCCAAGTGTTAAATTTTTTGGTCCGACCGCTGAATGGATGCGTGAAGGCTTTGAACTCAATCCTGATAAACAACGTTTTATTTATACTGCTGAAAATAATAATGAAGCTGCGGAAGAGTTGGAAAAAGCTGTTGCTAAAGATTTTTCGGATACTCATTACTTGAATACTGTTGTCGGTAAAATGAGTGGTGTTACTTCTGCTGAAGAGTGTCGCAAGCTTGATTTGAAAGAGCTTTGCCCCGGAGCTGGACGCGGACATTTGGTTGAACAATTTAATAATATTCTTATTTCGGCATGTCCGGGAATTGAAAATCGTCAAGTTCAAGATCTAAGCGCTAAACAAAACCTTTATCCTTTTGAGGAAGCTAAACTTTATGGACATAACGCAATTCATTTTCTGCTCGGATGTCTCGGAGAACAGGCTGGAAAAGAATATATGAGTGAATTACGCTCAATAACTGAAATAATGGAAAAGGGCAGGGCTGCTTTTATTGATGAATGCGGCGCGGCCCTCTGTGAAAAATGGAAAGGCACTGATGAATTATTTACTCCTGCTGGTTTTCAAGCTTACGCCGAAAACCTGCTTGAGCGTATGACTAATCCTTTTTTGCAGGACGCAATAAGCCGTATAACTCGTGATTTACCTCGAAAGCTTTCCTGGAATGACCGTGTTATCGCTACTATTCGTACAGTGATGGGGCAGGGGATAGAAGCACAAATTCTCAAAGAAGGAGCTATCTTGGCGATAGCTGATGAGTTTGGCGAAGACGAAGATAAGGCAAAATGTGGTTTGCAGGCTTTGTGGGCGGATGCGCCAGCTGTTGAACAGCAGGCGGTCTTGGATTTTATTTTTAAAAAAGTTAAATAGTTTTTTGCAATTCTGCAGGCAGGGTATATATTAAGTGCTTTATGTAAATAATTTAGGAATATTTTCAGTATAAAATATTCACATTCTAGTTTTTAACCAGGAGACACAACATGAAATTGATTCATGACAAAGATGCAGATTTATCTGTATTGAATGGAAAAACAGTTGCCGTTATCGGATATGGCAGCCAAGGTAGTGCTCAAGCACTTTGTATGAGAGATTCCGGCGTAAACGTAATCATTGGTTCTATCAAAGACGCTTCTTATGATAAAGCTATTGAAGAAGGTTTTGAAGTAATGGATATCGCTTCTGCTGCTGCAAAAGCTGACATCATTCACATTCTTCTTCCAGATGAATTCCACGCTCCGGTTTACAAAAAAGAAATTGAACCTTCAATGGTTGCTGGAAAAACTTTTTCCTGTTCACATGGTTTCAACATTATCTATAAGGAAATCGTTCCTTCAGCAGATATTAACGTAATCATGGTTGCTCCTAAAAGCCCGGCTACAGAAGAGCGTAAAGCTTTCTTGGAAGGTTTTGGAGTTCCCGGTTTAGTTGCTGTTCATCAAGATGCCAGCGGTGATGCTCGTGATCTTGCTTTGGCAATGGCTAAAGCTATGGGATTCACTCGCGCGGGTGTTTTGGAATGTACTTTTGAGCAAGAAACTTATGAAGACCTCTTTGGTGAACAGAACGTTCTCTGTGGTGGTTTAGTAGACTTAATGAAATACGGTTTTGAAGTATTGACAGAAGCTGGTTATCCACCAGAAATGGCTTACTTCGAGTGCGTACATGAAGTAAAACTTATAGTTGACCTGATCTTCGAAGGCGGCATCCAGAAAATGAACGCGGTTATTTCTAATACTGCTGAATGGGGTGAATACGTTAATGGTCCTAGAATTATTACTCCAGATGTAAAAGAACGCATGAAAGAGTCATTAGCAGACATCGAAAATGGTAAATTTGCGAAAGAGTGGATGGCTGAAGCCCGTAACGGCGCTCCAACTCTCCTCAAGAAACGTGAAGAACTCGGAAGTCACCCAGTTGAAATAGTTGGTGCTCAAATCCGTTCACTTTTCGAAAAGAAATAATATTTCTTTAATACAAAATGCCGCTTTAGATTCTAACGAATCAGAAGCGGTATTTTTTTTAGACATTCCAGAGAAAGTTTTCAGTTTTTTTGAATTCAGCTAATTGTTGTATGGATTGTTCGCTTTTCTTTTCTACGGCTTCTGCTGTATTGAAGGCGTTATGCGGAGTGAAAATCACATTGTCAAGCTGGGCAAGTTTCTTTAGGGCTTGCAGTTGCGGGGTGTCGGCGGATATTTCGCCGCGCATTGCCGGGCCTATTAATTTTTCATTCTCGTAAACATCCATGCCGAGAGCACTAAGATGATTTTCTTCGAGTAATTTTAATAATCCGCCAAGTGGAGAAAGTTCGCCACGGGCAATATTTATGAAAATCGCGCCGCTTTTGGCTTGTTTCAGTTTTTCATAGTCAAAAAATGCTTCACTGCTGGGATTCAGATCCATTGCCGCAACAATAATATCTGCTTGCGGTGCAGCAGCTTCGTATGTGGTATAATTTACAAAGTCAAATTTTTCTTGAGGATCGACAGCTTGTACATTCATGCCTAAGCCCTGTCCAATCTTGACAATTTCACTACCGATATTACCGACTCCAACTACTAAAAGATTGCGCCCGCAAGTTTCTCTGCCAGTTATTCCGTCGCGTTTGAAACTTTGAAAATGGCTGACTTGACGCGGCAGTTTGCGCAGGAGTGCCATCCATAAAGTAAGAGCTTGTTCGGCTACCGCACGATTGCAGTAAAGCGGTAAATATCCACATTTGAGCTTTGACGCGCCAGTTTCCTGTTGATAAGCTGTCAAGTGGTCAAAACCTGTACTCCGAGTCAGAATTGCTTTAATCTTTCCTGCCCATTCGACAGGTATTTTAGATTGAGTTCTAACAGAAATGATTTCTGCAGGCGGATCGCTTGCACCATATTCCTGGATAGTTTTCCATGTGTAGCCTGCACTGAATTTGTCAGCGTTATATTTTTTTAACGCAGCTTGTTCTTCTTCAAATGCTTCAAAAAAGAAAATATCCATAATATATTCCCATTTATATTTACAGCCAGCGGTCTAGGTTTGCCCATAATTCTGCTTTTCCACGACTTTTTAGCGTGGAATAGAGAATTGGTTTTTTGCCGAAAATTTCAGTTATTTGTTTTACTGATTTTGGTATTTCTTTCTGCTTTAATTTGTCAACTTTGTTCGCGACAATACAGCTCAATAATTCGGCGTTGTTTAAGAAATCGGCCATTACTAAATCATTTTCTAGACCGGGATGACGTGCATCAACAACGTGAACTATGGCTTTTATATTACGTTGTGAACACAAATATGATTCGATATATTGGCGCCATCTTGCTTTTTCTTTTTTGGAAACTTTTGCGAAGCCGAATCCCGGCAGGTCAACGAAGCGGAATGCTTCATTTATAAGGAAAAAGTTGATTTCCCGGGTTTTTCCAGGGGTGTTTCCGATTCTTGCTAAAGCTTTGCGATTGAGTAAGTTATTGATTAACGAGGACTTCCCTACATTTGAGCGTCCGACGAAAGCTATTTCGGGGAGATTATCTATTGGGAACTGTTTTTTGTCAACAGCTCCGGTTATGAAATCAGATGATTTAATTATCATTGTAATTGCCTATTTTTTATTATATTAAAAAGAACAATAGCTCCTTTTTGCATAATATAAAAGAAGATAGTTGAAATAATTGAAAAATTAGTAAAATAACAGTATATTA
>Ga0307988_1001272_pt1 | contig 14569 bp, 10 predicted proteins | sample EllFjometagen183_FD_203166 | JGI IMG/M metagenome (GOLD analysis project Ga0307988, IMG submission 203166) | Marine microbial communities from Ellis Fjord, Antarctic Ocean - #183 | ecosystem: Environmental > Aquatic > Marine > Unclassified | place: Southern Ocean | collected 2014-10-08 | reverse complement strand
GAAATTAAACGACTGTAAGCATTTTCGATGTGAATACCGGCACGCGAAATTTTAACAAGTATTTCATCCAATCCTCCCGATTCATCTTTCATTTCGAGAGCAATAACTTCACGCAATGCTACGGAATTTCCTTTTTCTGATAAAACCTGATAAGCTTTTTCCGGTTGATCCACAAGTAAGTTTAATGCACCCCAACCATGATAAATATTGTTCAAAGACAAAGAACGAATGTTAATTTTTTCATTTTTAAGAATATGAGTAATTCCTTCGAAATGAGCAATTTTATTTTCCAGAAAAATAGATACTTCGAATGCCATAATAGTAAATTTTAGCCCCTTAAAAACTCACTTAAGTTTTAATCAGGAATAAGTTGAAAAAAGAAATAAAACTCAAAAATAGTTCTTCTTTAGAATTTATAGGCAATGGAAAGCATATTTCTGAAGTTTGTTACATTATCGGTGTTTATTACTTTCCCTAAATCGTTATAGTCAATGTCTCCATACGCAGCAGTTGTCCAGCTTAATTCCCAGCCAAACATAAAATTTTGGTAGGTATAAATTAGCTGAGGAGAGATTTTATAAATCATATCAATATCGGTTGCAAAACCATAAATTGCACCTACCGGTCTTTCTGAAGTTCCTAAATTTTTCAAGTGTCCTGCGAATAATCCAATTTTCCATGTGCCACCATAAGTAAAGTTTACCCAATTGTAAATGTGATTTAAAGGTGTGTAGGTCTCGGCACCGGTTGTTGTATTTAATGATGCAACGGCATAACCGCTCGGAAGCAAGCTTTCGCAAACATTTTGTCCGTACATCGATTTGGCTTTGAAGAGAAATTTGTTGTTTGTATATTTCAAATAAACTATTCCGGCAATTGTGCTTAGTTTTTCGTTCGCTTTAAAAGTTCCACTTGTTCCGGTTGTTGATGTTCGTGGTTGAATAATTTTCCAATCGAATGCTGCACCAAAAACCCAGTTTGCATTGTAATATTGAAGCTGGGCATGTAAATTAGGAATTACTGCATTTCTTTGATATTGGTACGATTTTCCACTGGGACCTGTATTTGCATATTTATATTGGTAAACCGCAGCTGCAATAAAATCTACATTTTCGCCTAAATTGTGTGTCAATCTTAATTGCGGACTTCTGTTAAAAACCTGAAAAGGCAAACCTGTATTTTCATTTAAGGTGCTCGGATATACTTTTTCGATAAAAGAGGGATGCCATGTACGACCAAATAAAAGTTTTGTTTTTGGCCAGGCAAATTGTGTATAAGCATGTCTGAATCGTAAACTATTTGTGCTTGAACCGCCTGTAAAATCAACCTCGACGTAAGCACCAACTTGAGCCTCGCCCATTTGAAGTCCGGAGAATCTGGTTCCAAATCTGGTAAAAATATTTAAAAACTGTGCACTGGCTTGTGCATTAATATCATCTCCATTCGAATCATAATTAGGTTTCAGAGGAAAAAATTCTAAAAGTTGATCGCAGGCATCTGCATTTTCACGGGTATCAAAAACAAAATCGTTTCTAACAAAACCGGACAAATCAACTTTAATGTTTTTCGATGTAAAAAATCCCTGGGAAAAAGAATTAAACGATAATCCAATCAGTACTAATAAAATTAGTTTCTTCATTTTTAGTAGTTAAAAAATAGGTTAATATAATTTGCTTGAAGTAGCTCAATCAGTATGCTTATAAATTAAGCGTCAAAATTAGCACAATTGAAATATTCATATTGTTGACTCAAATAGTTGAAAAACATAAAATGCTTATTTATTTCGATTTTAAATAATTCTAAACTGGATCAGGTATTGTAATAAAACATACAATCGGATCATCTTATTTAGTGCATATTTGCCGAAGTAAAATTTTTGAGTAGAATGAAGAGGAAGCGTTTAATAAAATTTTTTAAAAAATTACACAAATGGCCGGCAATTCTTATTGCTTTGTTTGCGATATTATTTGCTGCATCGGGAATAGTTTTAAATCACCGGCAGTTCTTTTCACCCATAGATGTTTCGCGAAGTTTAATGCCTTCAAATTTTTCTTATAAAAACTGGAATTTAGCGGCAGTAAGAGCTTCGCTTGAAATTGATGAAGAGAACTCGTTGATGTATGGAAATATTGGTGTTTGGAAAACCAACGACGATTTTAAAACCTTTGAAAATTTTAATCAGGGTTTTCCAAAAGGAATCGATAATCGTAAAATTTATTCGGTTCTTCAATATAAAAATAGTCTTTTCGCCGGAACCCAAATGGGCTTATTCAAACGGGAAAATTTGAGAGACGTTTGGCAAAAAATTAATTTACCGGTTCAGAAAAATCGTATTGCCGATTTGGCATTAAAAAACGATACGCTTTTGGTTTTAACCCGCCACTATTTATTGACTTCTGTAAATGGAGTAGATTTTACAAAAATACAACTTCCGGAGCCAGTTGGCTATCAAAGGAAAACAGGACTTTTTAATACTTTTTGGGAATTACACAGCGGCGAATTATTCGGACTTGTTGGACAGTTAACAGTTGATTTATTAGGATTGGTAACCATTTTTCTTGCCATTACAGGTTTGTTGCATTTCTTTTTCCCCAAAATAATACGCCGTAAAAAAAGGAAGGAAAAAAAGGTGGCAGGCTTGGTTGGTGTTAAAAAGAAAAACCTACGCTGGCACAATGTTGTGGGTTACATTTTCGTGTTATTCCTTTTAATAAATACTTTTTCGGGAATGCATTTACGACCACCTTTGTTAATACCAATTGCAAACAAAACGGTTAATATTATTCCAGGAACTCACATGGATAGCCCAAATCCGTGGTTCGATAAATTGCGCAGAGTACATTGGGACGATGATTTTAATCGATATATATTTTCTACATCGGAGGGTTTCTTTTTTGGGAACGAGAGTTTGAATGATAAATTACAAGCTGCACCATCGCAGCCCCCGGTAAGTATTATGGGATGTAATGTTTTAAAACCTTTGGGCAAACAAAAATATTTGGTTGGTTCGTTTAGTGGAATGTTTCTGTGGGATACTAAAACAGGTTCCGTTTCAGACTTTTTTACAGAACAGCCGTATGTAGAACCAGAAAGAATGGCGAGTCCTATCGGAAAACAGACAGTTACCGGGCTTGTTGAAGGGAAAGAAAATGCATATTGGTTTGATTTTAATAGTGGAGCTCTGGGAATTAACTCGCTTGGCGGAACTGCACGATTTCCAAAAATGCCCGAAGAAATTCTACAAAATTCTCCAATGTCGCTTTGGAATGTATCTCTGGAAATACATACCGGGCGGGTTTTTGAACACCTGGTTGGTGCATTATATATATTGTATGTTCCGATAGCCGGAATTTGTATTTTGCTGGTATTAATAAGTGGCTTTTTTGTTTGGTGGATGGTTTACAGGAAGAAAGGGTGATACGGTTTCGGAACCGCATTTTTTATAAATTGTGAATTGGAATTCTCCACTCTTGTTAAGAATCAGCGGTTTGGAAACCGCTGCACCCGATTTTAAATCATAGAATATAGATTCAATTGGAAGTGCTACATTTAACTGGACGGTGAGTTAAGCTATAAAAGCCTTAACTTACAATTATGAAACCATATTGAACCCAGCAGAACCAGGATTATAAAAGATAACATTTTCATGAGTGGTGGTTTTGGGTCTCGCGGTCTCCGCACCGCGATTTATAAAGTGGCGAATTGGAATTCGCCACACCCAAATTAAAAATTAAAAGAATTGAAATTCATCTATTTTTTAAAGCAAACTCTCTCCCAGCTCTAAAAGCTTTTAGATTTAACTGTACCATTTCGTCTCCTTTTTTCCTGAAAATATGAACAATCCCATCTTCAATTTTCTCAGGGTTAATTTGAATAAATGGAGTTGCAGCACCAAGCATTACAACATTAGATGCTCTATGATTTCCAATTTCTTTCGCAATTTTATCAGCATCAATTGCAATAAAAAATGGTTGCTTTTTCACTTCATTTAAAATGTCCTCAATATTCGGATAGTTAACAATATTTTCGAAGGGAGTTGTGTTGGTTACCAAATAACCGGTTTTTGAAAGAAAGGGTAAATAACGCAAGGCTTCCATTGGCTCCACCGATAATATAATTTCTGCTGACCCTTTTGCGATTAAATCAGATGCTATTTCTTTATCGGAAATACGCAAATGGGAAATAACTGCTCCGCCACGCTGGCTCATACCATGAGTTTCGGCCTGTTTTAAAAAGAGATTCTCGCGCAAGGCTGCTTCACCTAAAATAGATGCAATCGATAAAATTCCCTGACCACCAACTCCTGCCAATAGTATATCTGTCTTCATTTTGTTTTCTATTTTAATGAAACTTCTTTTGCAATCTTTTCCATTCGTTTTCTTTTCGCCATTGCCTGAATGCACTCGCGTCTAAAAATTAAAACTGAAACGCCGTTATACGAAAGTTCCTCGTTAAATGCTTGAACCATATTATCGTGATTTTTACGTAGTGGCACAAGTACTCTAATATGATTTGGGTCAACACCCACACCTTCACAAATCGATTCAATTCTCCCCAGTGCCGATGATTCTTGTCCTCCGGTCATCGAAACTGATTCGTTGTCGGAAATAACTACAACAATATTTGATTTATCGTTAACCGCATCTAACAATCCTGTAACTCCCGAATGAGTAAAAGTTGAATCTCCAATAACTGCTATTGAGGGGATTAAACCGGCATCGGCAGCCCCTTTTGCCATGGTTACTGAAGCACCCATATCTACGCACGAATAAATACTTTCATATGGTGGAAGTGCTCCCAATGCATAACAACCAATATCGGAAAAAACACGTCCTTTTGAATAGATGCTCACTGCTTCGTTTAAGGCCTGGTACATATCGTGATGTCCGCATCCCTGACACAAAGCCGGTGGGCGATTCACCACAAGTTCCGGGATTTGTGGTCCTTCATTTATAGCCTTTCCCAATGCTTTTGAAACAATATCTACATTTAACTCTCCATCGCGTGGAAGCACTCCATTAAGTTTTCCGTTTACTTTTATCTCTTTCTTGAATATTCCTTTTACAGCTTCTTCAACTATCGGATATCCTTCTTCCAAAACCAAAACTTCGTCGCAGTTTTTTTCCAATTCGGCTAACATTTTTACCGGAATTGGATATTGCGAAATTTTTAAAATTGAATGTGGACATTCTTTATCACTAAAATTCTCTTTCAAATAGTTGTAAGCAATTCCACAGGCAATAATTCCCAATTTTTTATCAGAACCAATTTTTAAAAAATTATACTTTGAATTTTCCGAAAGCTGTTCAAAAAGTTCTTGTTTGTTTAACAAACTTTTGTAACGTTTACGGGCATTAAAAGGCAGTAAAACAAACTGACTCGGATCGTCGGGCATTTCTAACAGGTTTTCCTTAATTACTTCGCTCCGTTCAACTCCTGTGCGAGAGTGTGCCAAACGTGTTGTAATACGTACCATTACTGGTACCCCTGTTTCTTCCGATACCTGAAATGCATCGCGTGTCATGTCGTAAGCTTCTTGCTGATTGGATGGTTCAAAAGCAGGAATCATTGCAAATCTTGCATAGTATCTTGAATCTTGTTCGTTCTGCGAGGAATGCATCGAAGGATCGTCGGCAACTGTAACAACCATGCCGCCATTTATTCCTGTAATTGCTGAATTCATAAAAGCATCGGCTGCCACGTTCAACCCAACATGTTTCATACAAACCATCGACCGTTTACCTGCATACGACATTCCCAGGGCAGCTTCGTAAGCCGTTTTTTCGTTGGCCGACCACTTGCTGCGAATGCCCTTTTCAATGGCTAATTTATTTTCCTGAATATATTCGGTTATTTCAGTTGATGGTGTTCCCGGATAAGCGTAAACGCCAGATATTCCACCGTCGATGGAACCTTGTGCAACGGCTTCAACCCCTAACAATAAGTTCTTTTGCATTATTGATTTGTTTTGTCGTTTACAAAATTATCAATATGCAATACAGCAATTAATCTATAAAATCATGTTTTAACAGTTTTAAAAGGGAAAAACTATTTTTTACAACATGTTATTATAAGTGGAAGATGGGAACCACCGAAAGTTTTCTTTTTGAAATTTGAAAACAATTCAATCGCGGTAAAACCGGAATTTTTCAACAGGTTTATTAGTGCATTGCTTTTTAATGGTAAAAGCTTGGTTTCATTTCGAATACTAAGTTTTTCTTTTTTCAAAAACAATTCAGTTTGGAATCGGATAATTGAGTTTTTATCGGTGAATTTATATTTACGAATAAATTTAATATTTTCAGTTTCAATGAATGGAAGTTCTGAAACCAATTCATCTAAAATATAATTGTAATTGAGAATTTGAATCAGAAATTTACCTCCGGGTTTCAAAATTTCATTTGTTCCATCTAAGAATTGCTTTATAAATTCAATAGTTGGTAAATGAACCAGTGTATTTCCAAAACAGATTACGGCATCGAATTGTTTTTTCTGAAAATCATTTCCCAATTCCAACATGTTTCCAAGTTGAAATTTAAGATTGAGATGAATTTTATTGATTTTCGCCTGATTCAGCAATTCTTCATTTAAATCAATTCCAATAACATTTGCACCGTTTTTAGCCAATTGAAAAGCCAATTCACCAGTTGCGCATCCAATGTCCAAAAGTTGTTTTTCGTTTAATTCTCCGGAGCTATTTTTAACAAAATCCAGTTGCAATGGGTTGTACGGGAATATTTCGGAATAATGTTCTGAAATGGAAGTGTAGAATTTGTTTTGTTCGTTGTTCATTTTATAAAACCTGTTATTGGTCAATATTCGTCGTTAGAGAGGAAAGTCAGAAAACCGTTCCCTCTGTTTTTACTGAAAACTGAGACTGAAAACTATTTACTTCTCAATTCTAATCCTCGCATCCACAGTTAAAATTTCGTTTTCATTTCCCAAAAGTGGGTTTATGTCCAATTCTTTTATTTCGGTGGCAAAACGTAATAAACTTGAAAGTCGAACAGCGATATCGGCAAATTTTTTGATATTGATGCCTTTTTGTTTTCGGTAACCTTGTAATATTTTATACGACTTTAGATTTTGAATCATCGAGTGCGCTTCAGTATGAGTTAAGGGAGCCAGCCCGGAAGAGATATCTTTTAACACTTCCACAAAAATACCACCCATTCCACATAAAATTATATGCCCGAATTTCTGCTCGTAAGTAGCACCTAAAAATAGCTCGGTTCCGGCAGCCATTTGGGCAATCAATACTCCGGTAACATCTTTAATCTCAAATAAATGATGAAACTCTTTTCGTACATCATCCAAATTCCGAATGTTGAGAACCACACCGCCAATATCTGTTTTATGAACCGGGCCAACTACTTTCATAACCAATGGAAATCCGATTTTCATGGCAGCCAAAACTGCTTGACTTTCAGACTTTGCAACAATCTCTTTAACTCTTGGAATTCCTGCTGCATCAAATAATTGATGGATAACCTCGGGTGGCTGATAACCATTGCGGGTTTTTTCAATTATCTTTTTAATTTCATATATATCAATTCCTTCTAAAAATATTTCGTTTTTCGAAGGTTTTGGCGTGTTTATAACTTTTGTTAGTGCCCGCCCAAGTAGCACTTCATCGGGGAAATTTACATTTCCCTGCGATATAAATTCAGATACATCTTCTTTCACATTAATAAGGGAAGGAAGAATTGGATAAATTGGTTTTTTACAAGTGTGCATTTTTTTATCCAATAGTTTGTAAACATCGCGAATTGGAAAAAGTCCGGGGCTACCAAAAATAACCGCCATTCCATCCACATCAAATTCATTCTCACAAGCATCAATAATTTCGCCCAATTGTTCCGCTGTCCCTGTTGCAAGAAAATCGATGGGGTTTTCTACAGACGAACCAACAAATAGTTTTTCTTGTAATTTGCTTTTTGCCAAAGACTCAGCAATTTGGGGAATTTGTAATCCACCATTTTCCAGCGCATCGGTGAGCATTACTCCGGGACCGCCAGCATGAGTAATAATTGCCAGTTTTCGCCCTTTTAACTCTTTGCTCATAAAAACGTTTGCAACAGTTGTAAGCTCTTCGCGTCCGTAACATCGCACAATTCCAGCTTTCCGGAACAAAGCTTCAACTGCGGCATCGGAACTGGTTAATGCGCCGGTGTGCGACGAAGCAGCCCGGCTTCCTGCAGATGAATTTCCAGCTTTAATTGCAGCAATCTGGCATCCTTTGTTAATAAGCGATGTTGCATGCAAAAGCAGTTTGTCGGGGTTGTTAATATTTTCGATGTATAGTAGTTTTACTCTGGGACTGACTCCCGAAATGTAGTTTTCGTCGAGGTAAGCCAAAACATCTTCTACACCGGTTTGTGCACTGTTTCCTACCGAAAAAACATTGGCAAAACGCAGTCCTTTTGGAATTCCCGATTCAATAATAAAAACGGCTGTTGCTCCGGAACCGGAAATAAAATCGCAACCATCAGGAGTTAATTTTGGGATTGGAGTGGTAAAAACACTGGCGTGTGAAGGAGTCATTACTCCGATACAATTTGGACCAATTAAACAAGCTTGGTTTGCTGTAACAATATTCGAAATTTTAGTTTCCACTTGCTTCCCTGCATCATTTAATTCGCCAAAACCAGCGGAGATGATAATAAATGCTTTGGTATTTTTTTGTTCAGCCAGAACTTGTACAATATGTAAACAAAACTGCGCGGGAATAGCCAAAACAGCTAAATCAACTTTAGGCAAATCTTCCACATTATTATAGGAGGTAACTCCCTGAACAGTTGTCTCTTTTGGATTAACAGCATACAAATCTCCCTGAAAATGGTTGTCGATAAGATTTTTAACAATTTTTCCTCCCGGCTTCGAAATGTTATTCGAAGCTCCAACTATTACAATACTATCCGGGTGAAGTAATTTTTCGTTTATCATCAACTGTTTTTTGAACGTTTAAAACTATACATTTCTATCTCAACTGTAACTGATAAATTTCAAGTTTTAATTTTTTATTGCAACGTGCTAAATATAATCTTTTCGATATAAAATTCTCCGCTTACTTTCCTGTTTATGTTTTTTGATTTATTACTTTCGTTTTGAAATTCAGAAACCATGAAGAAATTACTTGTTGTAACTTTTATATTTTTTTCTTTTGCAGGACAATCTCAAGATTTTGAGTACCAGGTTTTGTTTGAAGGAATTGGCGATAATCGCGAATTTTTCAGTAACAAAGCCATGCCGCAAACTATTTTAGGAACGAGAGGAGCCTTCGAATTGGGGGTTTTAAAAGATGGTCATCGAGTGCGGGGAGGATTGAGCCAGTTGAATGAATTTGGAAGTGATATAGATTTCCATAAACCAAAACTTACTTTGTATTATCAGTTTCTCGACGAACAAACGGAATTTATTTTTGGTTCTTTTCCCCGACGTGGAAAAATTGATTTTCCGTTGGTAATGTTAACCGATACCCTTTTATATTACCGCCCGAACATTGAAGGAATATTTGGCGAAGTGAATTGGGATTGGGGACATCAAAATGGATTTGTTGATTGGGTGAGCAGGCAAACTGATGTAAAACGAGAAAATTTTATGGCTGGGTTTTCAGGCGAAATAGGGTACAAAAGTTTATTTCTTCAGAATTATCTGTTAATGTTCCACGATGCCGGTCCTTCCATTGATATTCCTGGTGACCATATAAAAGATTATCTGGGTTTTGCTATTCAAGCTGGAATTAAAACTTCCGATGGTTCAGAATTTACCGGACTTATAAAAGCCGGTATTTTAGGTTCCTCTTTTCGTGAACGTAGCGTAACTGGTGGTTTTATTAATGCCAGCAGTTTTTTTGCGGAAACCCAGGGTAAATACAAAAATTTTGGAATTAAATCGGTTTTAAATACAGGCGCTGGTCACCAATTTTCTTTTGGTGACCAATTTTACAGGGTAAAAAATTATTGGCGCACCGATGTAATTTGGTATTTTATCAACCACCAAAATGTGAAAGGTACATTTAATCTCTCTTTTCATTTAATTGAATGGAACGATTTGGATCAACAACAGCAACTTTCTATAATTTATATTTTTGGTAAATAACCTTTGTAGTTTTATTCCTCCCAGGTAAAAGCATTGCGAATCATTTCAAGACTTTTAGGCACGGCAAGCATTGGGTCAGCTTCGCCCTCAAATTCAATTGAAACGTATCCCCGATAATTTACTTTTCTGAATATTTCAGCAACACGGTTATAATCAATGTCTAAAGTGTACCATTTTCCACCACCAAAGTAAGTTTTAGCTTGAATGAGAAAAGTTTGCGGCGCCATTATTTCCAATTGTTTGTACTGGTTCTCCAGAAAGTTTCCAGTGTCCGATGTAATTTGTAACCATGGAGAATCTACTGCATTTACAATTCTCAACACACCTTCGGCAGTCCGTCCCAAACCCCAGTGATTTTCCAAACCAAGAACCACACCACATTTTTCTGCAGTTGGAATACATTGTTCAATGGCATCAATCACCCATTTAAAGCCTTCATCGTCGGTATAACCTTCCAAATTTGGTTCAATTCCTTTGTTAGCCATTAAATCGTCGAAAGACTTTGTAGTTCCCCATCTACCGGTATTTAATCTCATGGTTGGAATTCCAAGTTTATAGGCCAATTCTATTTGATGGATTGTTTTTTTGATTTCTTCGTCGCGCTTATTTTTATCCGGAAAAACAAAACCCTGGTGCGTTGAAAAGCCCATAATATCTAAACCTGCATGAAAAGCCTGACGTTTTAATTTTTGCAAATAACTGTTCTCCTCCGATTGCATTTGATACAATAAAAACTCAATGCCATCGAATCCCATTTTTGCAGCTTTTTCAATAGATTCTTCGATTGGAGAATTTTCTTTTGGTCCGTTAAACTGCCAAAAGGAGTACGTTGAAACTCCAATTCTATTTCGGCGGATTTGTTTAGGTGCAGTTTCTCCAATTGGATTTCCACGTACTCCAGACATGGCAACTCCAGTACCAACAGCAGCTAAAGCTGATTTTTGTATAAAAGCCCGACGAGAATTTTTCATTGTGAATGTGTTTTTTAATTTGGTCTGTAATTTATAAAATCTTATAACTATAAAAAGAAAGTGCTTATTATTTATTTATGAAATTGACAAAAAGATCGAATAAAATAGTTGTTGGATAGAATTAATCTGAAAAATACTGAAGAGTATTTATGGTAGGTTTTTAGAATTGTTTAGTTTTAGCTTTTCAAAATAATATTTAAACCAGAATAAATCAACTTATTAAAAATCACATAAAATTTCATAAAATGAAAAAACAAATTGCACTGTTTATTTTATTTATGGCTACTATTTCAGTTTTTGCTCAAACAGAAATTGAAAAAGGAATGGATGCCATTAACCAGGAAGTTATAAAAGGTCAGTTGGAGTTTCTTGCATCAGATTGGACAGAAGGTCGTGCCGTTGGTACTAAAGGAGCATACATGGCAGCCGACTATATTGCTTCGATGTTAAAAACTTACGGTGTTGAACCTTTTGGCGATGAAGTGCGAAGTCGTCCGTCGCGAAGCGAAATGATGAAAGGTGTTCGTCCAACTGTTACCAAAAGTTTTTACCAGAATTTTAGTTTAATTCAGTATGAACCGGGTGAAGATCAAACTTTTTCGGTTGTTTCGAGTACGGCGGGAAGTAACAATTCTGTGAATTTTGGCTATAAAACTGATTTTTATGTTCGCCCCGGGTCAGTTGGTCAGACTACACAAGCACCTTTGGTTTTTGTTGGTTATGCTTTTGAAGACGAGGAGGAAGGTTATAATGATCTTAAAAAATTGGATTTGAAAGGTAAAATTGCTGTTGTTCTTCAGGGATTTCCCGGTCATAAAGATTCGTCGTCGGTCGGTTTCGAGAAATTTACACCTGAAGGTAGATATGCCCGATATTACATGGAACGAGATAAAACAAGTCGTTTGGAAAAAGCCGGGGTAATTGCAATTATTCAGGTAAACCCCGACGCTGACCCAACTTTAAATTGGGCACAAAACCAAATTTATCCGGTAAAAGGAAGTTATTACGAATCGGACAAACCACTCGGCTCGTATTACAATAGCCGAATGTCGATGCCGGGCAACACATTAAAAGCAAATATTCCAACTTTTACAGTAACTCCAAGGGTTGCCAACGAAATTATTTCGGAGACCGGTGTAAATTTCGAGGAGTTTGAAATTACTGTAGCAGAAAAAATGCAGCCATCTTCGAGAGTTCTTTTGGGCAAATCGGTAGCATTTAAAACATCGGTAAATTCAGAAATTGTAAAGGCCAGAAATGTAGTTGGAATTATTGAAGGCGAGAAAAAAGATGAATTTATTGTGGTAGGTGGTCATTACGATCATTTAGGAAAGTGGGACGGTTGGATTTGGAATGGCGCAGACGACAATGCATCGGGTACGGTAGGTGTAATGACGATTGCAAAAGCATTTAAAGCCACCGGTAAAAAGCCCGAAAAATCTATCATTTTTGCCGCATGGACAGGGGAGGAGAAAGGACTTTTTGGTTCGAAATATTTTGTTCAGCAAGCACAAAAAAATAATATGAATATTGTGCTGAACTTAAACTACGATATGATTGCACGTGATACAGAAAGAGACACATTAAAAAATCAGGCGGCAATGACTTATACAAAAGCCAATGCAGGTATCGAGGAACTTACTAAAAAGAACTTAGAAGACCACAATATTAATTTGGATATTTCGTATCGAGCCTCCGAAAAACCTGGTGGTGGAAGCGATCATGCCCCATTTGCAGAAGTTGGAATACCTATTTTTTATTTTATGGCAGCAATGCATCCCGATTACCATCAACCATCGGACGAGTTAAGTAAAATTAATTGGGATAAAATGGAAGAGATAATTCGTATCGGGTTTCTAAATACTTGGGAATTTGCAAACAGCGATAAATATTTAAAAACGAAAGTGAAAGTTGAAGAAGTTACACCTGAACCCTAAACAAATTTTATTACTGGAAGATGTCTTCTTTTTCAATTAATGAAAAGACCTAAAGCTTATTTTTTAAATATAAGATGATTTAAAATTCTCCGGTTAGTTTACTTGTTTAATAATTTCGAGCAGTTGTTTAAAGTCGTTTATAAAAAAATCGGGGAACATACCTTTTACTTTTGGTTCATTTTCCCTGATTTGTAAAGAGCTTTCGTCGCCTGAAAATAATGCTGTGCGGAGACCATTTCTTTTGGCCGGTAGAATATCTTTCAACATGTCGTTTCCCATAAAAATTGAATCGTCGGGAAGCAGACCATATTTATTTGCAAGTGTTTTAACTATTTTGTCGAATAAATTAACATCTGGTTTAGCTTTTAATTCATTGTATGAAAAAACACAAAGTTCAGGGTCGAATAAATCGATTTCCTGTTTAGTTGAAAATTTGCCTGTCAGAAAATAATTCAAAATTATTGGCGTATAAAATTGTGAGTTTGAGACAATTCCTAATGGAATGCCATTTTCTTTCAATTTAATTAATACCTCTTTTATGCCCGCCATCGGGTAAACTTTGTTCCTCAGAATCTCAAAAATCATAATGGTATCAGCCAATGATTCTTTTCCTGTCAATTTTAATAATCCGGCATTTTCTGCTTCAGAAAATATTTCTTGCCAAACATTAATAACATTTACATTGGAAAGTGGATGACCATTCAAATTAAATTCCTTATCATTTAATTTTATTTTCAAAATAAGCTGCTCTAATATTAAAGAATAGGTCGGTTTATTAATTCCGTTCATTTCAAAACCACCGGCAATCATAGCTTTTTTTAGATTATCTTTCGAAATTGAATCCTGTTGGATTTTGCTGGATGAAGAAATAAGTAGTGTTCCATAAACACTAAAAATGATTGCTTTAACAGGCGAATCAGTTTTTAAATTCGGGCAAAAATCGGAGATTACCGGATGTAATGGTTTCAATTTGTCCAACCACTGTTTTATATCGCTTTTGAAAATTAATTTCATTTTCTTTGAATAAACATGTTTCTAACCGTAAAAATTATTTCAATTAAAGTTGCAAAGATGGGTTTTTGTTCACAATTATTAGCGAAAAGAATTATGAAATAATTTCCTAAACTGACTTATACTTTTACTTTTGGCGGTGTTATAAATTTAATCTATCAACAATGTTCAAGCAATTATTATTTCTATCCTTTTTATTCTTTGGAATTTTGGCAAGTGCGCAAAACCTATCTTTCCAATTAGAAGAATTAACCGCACCCGATTTTATTAAAGCAGTTGAAAAAAGTTCGAAAACCTGCATCATTCCAATTGGAGTAATGGAAAAACACGGCGCTCATTTACCTTTAGGAACCGATGTTTATTTGGCTCGTGAATATGCTTTGCGATCTGCAAAACAGGAATATACAGTTGTTTTTCCTACTTATTATTTTAGTCAGATAAATGAAGCGAGACATCAGCCCGGAACAATTTCTTATAGTCCCGAATTGATTTGGAAAATATTACAAGAAACACTGGATGAATTGAATCGAAATGGTTTCGAAAAAATAA
>Ga0307988_1001271_pt1 | contig 14575 bp, 9 predicted proteins | sample EllFjometagen183_FD_203166 | JGI IMG/M metagenome (GOLD analysis project Ga0307988, IMG submission 203166) | Marine microbial communities from Ellis Fjord, Antarctic Ocean - #183 | ecosystem: Environmental > Aquatic > Marine > Unclassified | place: Southern Ocean | collected 2014-10-08 | reverse complement strand
TCCTTGACATCAAAATGAAAGGGATGAATGGGTTTGAGGCCTATCCTGAATTTAAAAAACAAATCCCTGATATTCCAATCATTTTTTATTCAGCCTTTCAAAATGAACACGATTTAAAAACCATTCTTAACCAATATAACCCGGAAGGATACTTTGCAAAGGGTGATGACATAGAAAAACTTAAGGCTTCTATTGATAAAAGTATTCACAAATTTTCAAACATCCTTGCTCAAAAAACAAATTTAAATACCATAAAAAGCAAACTCATTGAGGAAAAAAAGAATAACACCACTCTGCATAAAAGGCTTTTGTCCAAATACAAATTCGACCTTTTAATCGGATCAAGCCCTAAGATGACAGCATTTAAACAATTGTGTCAAAAATCATTCCATTCAGATATTACTGTCTTAATCCAGGGAGAAACAGGGACTGGAAAAGAACTTATTGCAAATATGATCCATGAAAATTCCAGACGATCCGGCCATTCTTTTTTTATCCAGAACTGTGCTGCCATCCCGGAAAATTTATTTGAAAGTGAATTGTTCGGACATAAAAAAGGCTCTTTTTCAGGCGCTGTTACAGATAAAAAAGGAATATTTGAACTGGCAGACAAGGGAACTGTTTTCCTTGATGAAATTGGAGAATTACCCCTTGCCATGCAGGCAAAACTTTTAAGACTGCTTCAACAAGGAGAAGTCCGATCTGTTGGGAGTAATACAACAAAATATGTGGATGTCAGAATTATTTCAGCCACAAACACGGATCTTGCAACAAAAATTAAACAGGGACTGTTTAGAAAAGATTTATATTATCGATTAAATGTTTTTAATTTGCCCCCCCCTCCTCTTCGTAAGATCAAGGATGACATTCCCTTGATGGTTCAGTTTCTTATAAAAAAATATCAAAAAAAGCATAAAGGCCGGGCAAAAAAAATCAGCCGGCAGGCACTGGATATTTTATATGGCCATTCATTTCCAGGAAATGTAAGAGAGCTTGAAAATGAGATTGAACGGGCCGTGGTCATGGTGGGATCTGAAACAGACACCATTGAACCCCTTCATTTTTCAGAAAATTTACTGGCAAAAAGCCAGAGCAGAAAACATATAAAAGATGAAACAAAGACATTAAAAGAAAGGGTGGGCTTTTTTGAACAGGACCTGATCAAAAAAGCAATGAAAAAGCATAGCGGCAATAAAACCCATGCAGCAAAGGAGCTTGGGATAAGCCGGGTGGGATTGAACAATAAAATACAGCGGTATAAAATTGTTTGAGTTTACCATATGAAATTAATTGAGTTCAAATAAATCAGGATTTATCCATAATCAAATGCTTGGCACAAAAAAGAAAATAAATAAGAAATTAACCCTGAAAGATCCGGTTTATTCAGGTCGAAATGCTATAGGACAATGGAATTATATCATTAACCACGGCTCCAATTTTGAACATTATTTTGACGGCATTGATATCCCGAAAGAAAGAATCCTCGATGAAAATGAATGGTTTGATATCCACACTACAATTAAATTGTGGGAAAACTATCGATCATGCCTTCCAGACTTTGACATGACCGAAACCTTTAACATAATTTTTGAATCCGCTAAAAAATCTTCTTATGGAATTGCTAGTTTAGTTGCCCAGTTTTCATCCATAAAAAATATGTTCAGAATGGTTCCCTATCTAATAAGTACTGCATCCAAAATTGATCTGTTTAAAATCCTTGAACTTGATGAGACCTCAGCCATAATCAAATATTATATCTATCCTGGATTTGAAGAATTTATCGATTCTTCTTTCACCTTCTCTTTCTTGGGATTGTTTGCGGCTTTTCCCACTGTCCACGATATGCCCCCTGCAAAGGTAAAAGAAATGGCAAGCATGATCAATGTGTTTAAAAAGTTTTCAATTGATTTTGCCCAGTTTAACCATACCATCACAGAAAAAAATGGGATCATCTATCTTGACAATGAACCGGCCGGGAAATGGATCACCATATCTAAAGACCATGATCTTGACCCTGCTGTAATAAAATACCTGGCAGGGGAAAAATGTGTCCTGTGGGAAAAGGATGTCAGAGAGAAAAAAAAGGCGGGTAATGAAATTCTCATCGCGCAAAAAGGAGATCTTTATAATTGCTCGTCCAGTATTTACGCGGCAAAATGGGAAAATGCGCGCTTTATTTCCAGGATAAAAAAAGCGATTCCCATTGCTAAACAATTTTTGCTTGCCTTTTTTAAAAGCAGGGATGCCTTGTTTAAGCAGACATCCATGCTCCATGACCAGGCAAGCATACTTGAAGAAAGGATCAGAAGAAAAACCGAGAAATTGACCAAAGCCCATGAGGCAATCATGGTACTTGAAAAACAATCTATCGAGCATCGGATCACAGGTGGATTTGCCCATGAAATGAGAAATGCCCTTGCCGGAGCGCAATTGGAAATAAAATCAGTACTTGATTATAAAAACAAGAAAAAAATATCAACTGATCTCCTTAAAGAAAATGCAACCCAGCTGTTGGAAAATCTATATACACTTCATAAAGACTTTGGAATACCCAAAAGCAGCATCGCTAAATCTTTTATCCCCCAGCTGCGAGAAATAACCGAAGTATCAGATCACTTATCCCAAGTCCTGCAGGGCATTTCATATGATATTGACCGGGGATTAAATATTACCAATGAAATCAGAAATTATGCTAAAATGCATGAATTTGTGGCAGGAACTGAAATTATAGATATCGCTGCCCTGTTTCAAAACTATAAAACCTGCTATCGAAAAGAATTAAAGGATCTTAATATTAAATGCTTTGTTTCCGGTATAAAAAAAGCCGAGGTAAAAGCAGATAGAGAACATTTAAATTCAATTTTTACCAATCTGATCCTCAATGCAAAACAGGCCCTGATTGAGGATAAAAAAAAGAATGGTAAAATTCATATAGACATCGAAAAAAGTCATTCAAATCTAATCGTAAGAATAAATGACAATGGCCCGGGAATATCAGACGAGTTTAAGGATGATATCTTTGAACCCTTTTTTACAACCAAACCTTCCAGCGGAACAGGTTTGGGGCTGGGCATTGTTAAGCGGCTTGTCACCTTGTATGGAGGACAAATCACCATCGAATCGATCATGGACAAAGGAACAAAGGTCGAAATTACTCTTCCAGGGTTGAAACCAGGAGTTGAAAATGAATCGATTCGATGAATTGTTAAAAAAATTATGACGTCATCCTTGAGTCAACGGGGAAAAGAGGGATTGATGCTTTAACCCGTGACATATTTGTTGTTATACTGGATGTGAGACTGCCGAAAATGGATGGCACGGATGTTTATTCAAAACTTAAAGAAATAAACCCTAAAAACAAATTCCCACAATTTTTAACTGATAAGTAAGTTTACATTCTTTTTAAATCGTGTTTGATGAATTTATTTAGCAAATCAATAAAAATCATCTCTATTCCCCTTATTATTAATAAGTTAACAAAAATATGAATCCTGCTTTTTCAAAATGGCATGGTTGATGCAAATCAGCCTATGGCTCTACCAATGGCTAATGATTAAAGATAAATGATTAGCATTTAACCTAACTTACGAGGTGGTATTATTTCGTTACTCAGTTCAACAAATTTAGAAATCGATCCATACATTGTCCAATTGCAGCAGCAGATTGACAAGCATAAAACAGCAGCGCTGATTTTAACTGAAATTAATGAGACGCTCAACAAAGAGGTGCAGGAAAAAACAAATCGATTAACATACCTTAATGAGCAGCTTATTAATGCAGAAGAAATGGAACGAAAGGCAGTTGCATCTGATCTCCATGATGGTGTTGTACAAAATCTCGCCATGAGTATTTCAACAATAAAAGATATCAAGGAATCCACCATAATTCCCAATAAGCAGGTGCTTTCGGACATCCAGGGATATCTTGAACAATCTGTCCGGGAAATCAGGTCCCTTATTTATAAGTTGGCACCGCCGATTTTAGATGATTTTGATATTGAGATTGCCCTGGGTGTTTTTATTGAAGAAATGGATATTAAATATGAGGGCAATATCAAATATATCAATAATATCAAAAATTTGATTCATTTTGATAAAACAACTAAAATTGTCTTATTCAGGGCTGTCAGCGAGTTAGTAACCAATATGATAAAACATTCCAAAGCCAATAATGCACAAGTGATTGTTTCAGAGAACAGGAGCATGATGCAGATAAGTGTTGAGGATGATGGCGTTGGGTTTTACTCTGGGGAAATACACCATTCCCGGTCCGACTGTTTCGGATTAAACAATCTTAAAGAACGCATAAAAAATATTGATGGTGAAATGAAAATATTTTCTGAACCAGGAAAGGGAACAAAAATTGTATTATTGGCGCCCAAATAAAAACCGCATTTACCCGTTCCTCTGAGGCCTTCAAACTTTCTATTTTCCTCTATTCCCTGCAATTTCTCTAAAAAAATATTCAAATAAATCCGGCGAGAATGATGATGTTTTAATTGACCATGTCCATTGACACGAGTATAAAGGACACAATAATTTAAAGCATAAGGACTTAGAAAGTGTTTCCAATCAAGGGCAAAAAGAAATTGCCCTTTAATCATAGAATAACCTCATGAAATATATTTTAAAAAATAGAAATCTATGTATTTTATTTGTGTCCACGTTTTTGTTTTTCACAAATGAGGCTTTATTTCTGCCCACGCTACCTCTATATTTATCTGGTGCAGGTTACAGTAATACTATGATAGGAATAGTTCTCGGCGCATTTGCACTGGGAGTTTTGCTTGCACGACCCCTGTCCGGATTTATTACAGATGAAAAAGGCAGAAAAATATCCCTTGTTACCGGCGTAATAATCTTTGCTGTAGCCCCATTATTATACCTTGTTTCCACCGATTTTTTATATTTAATCATCATCAGATTTTTTCATGGATTAGGACTTTGCTTTTATACAACTGCTTTTCCCGCATATATCACAGATGTCAGTGACGAGAACAGGAGGGGTGAAATCTTAGGTCATATGTCAACATCCACAACTTTAGCTTTTGCTTTGGGTCCATTAATTGGAATTACTGTTTTCAGCTCATACGGATTTAAGCCCTTGATTTTTCTTTTGGTACTGACAGGATTATTAAATTTTGCCGTGATTTTAATGATATCCGAAATTCATATAAAAACTGAAAAGAAATTAAAGATTCCTTACAAAAAAATTGTCTTTAAAAGAAGCGTGCTTGTCTCTTCTTTTATTCAGCTGATATATGCAATTATTTTTGGTGGCATCATGACATTTCTTCCCCTTCTTTTAAAAAATATTGAAGGCATAAATGTCGGTGTGTTTTTTATGGTGGAATCCATTGTTATTATCTCCTTTAGATTTATTGCAGCTCAATTGCCGGATAAATATGGAAGGGGACCCGTATTTTTTTATTCTTTTCTTGTTATTATTTGTGCTGTTTATTTAGTATCAACAATTTATACCATAACCATCCTTATTACCACAGCAGCTCTGTTTGGAATAGGCTCTTCATTGTGTCTACCTGCCCTATCGGCTTATATAGCAGATAATTCCGACCCATCAGCCAGGGGTACTATCTTTAGCTTTTTTTATGGTGCCTTTGATGCAGGTATTATTGTGGCAGGTGTGATACTTGGTTTTATCGCCGATGTGACAAGCCTTCGAGAAATGTTCATGCTCACTGCAATTGCCAGCTTTATTTGCCTTATTATTTTTTCCCTGTTTATTAAAAAAGGATTTAAAAGATCTTTGCAATGGACTCTTTTGTTTAAAAAACAAAAAGCTTGAAAATTCGGTGACTTAAATCCCTTGGTTCATTATTTTAAATCATCCCTGACTTTAAAGGAAGTAAGATATATTTCGATATTTCTGAAAATATAGCTGACAAACTCTTTTTTAGTATTATATAAACTTAGAATTAAATTTTCTTTGTTTATTGGCTTTTTTAATGAGATACAATGGTATTATTCCACTTTTTTTAGGCAAAGATACTTGCCCTATATATTCACAATTAAAATCGTTAACTCCTTGTGAAGAAGCCATGGCAGCGAACTGTTGGCTGGCATAGATTTCCCCGGGTGGCGTAACAGGTTCTATTCTTGCGGCTCGGGAGACATGAGAACCTGTGTAATTTCGTACTTTGAGAATTGGGTCTTCGAAAGAGAATACCGGCCCTGCATGGAGTGAAATACGAAAATTCAAATCCTCTGGAAGCTTTTTTTCCTTCCATCGAATGTTGCCAATCCGATCCCGTAAATTGATTGCAAAGTTTCCTGCATCCCTAATACTTGAAAAAACACAATGAAGGGCATCTCCCCAAGTATTTTTAAATAATGGCTTAACTTTAAACTCGTCGATTACACAACCCATTTTTCCCATAAAATATTTCACAAACCCGGGAATTTGTTCTTCAGTAAGCTTACTGTATCCTTTAACATCAAAAAAAAGCATCGCCATAATCTCTCGATTAAAAAAAACTGGTGGCTTAGTATTTCTTAATGGCTGTATTGTTGATTTTGTATAAACGGGAATAGTCGGCTTAGGATCTGCATTTCGTAAAACTATTTCTGCATCTATTCTTTCTATGGTCCTACCTTCTAAAAGCCAATGTTCCACTAAAGACGATGTTCCACCATGGCCATCTCCAGTTTGACCATTCCAAAAAGTTAGAGGACAGACTTTTGTTTTCAACATCTGTCCTCTGAGTAACGCCAATCCATCCATTAATAAATTAGAATAATGAAAAGCCACCGGATCTGGTGAGTGGCTATATTCACTAGCCGTAATAACTCGTGTTGCCCTGTTCAGGACCTTTTCAAACCTATGACCCCACGTTGAGTCGGGAATAATCTCAACACTATCCTTTTTAAAGGCATTTTTCTCGTAGGGTAATATTATATTGATTTCACCATTTCGATCAAGCATGGCCTCAAGAAATAGAATATCAGAACCACAAGCTGCCGAAGAAAATCCAATTTCTGCATTCATTTTCTCGAGATGGGTTGCAATCTCATTATACACCAATTTTTCCTGAGACCCAGGAAATCGAGGGGTTAGCCGATCTGGCAGATCAATCATATGGCCCGTAAATACTGCCACGTTGGGTATTTGAAAACAATGATCAAATTTATCGTGGCTAATCCCTAAACAATTTAGAATTAGCCTTGCCTGATGTCTTGTTGAGCCAAAATCAGCAAAACGATTTCTACCAATTTTTGATGACTCCAAATATCTTGTCTCTGCTTCATTTAAATCGCCCATAATAAGTGCAGCCTCACCAAGGGAGGCGACCGCCCAATAATCCTTACCAATTTCAAGCCTCTGACGACATAAACAGCGAACCTTCTTAATTAAGGATTTAGTTTTCTCTTTGTCTCCACGAAACATAAACATGGTAGCAGCATTTATTCCATTATAAATGCCATCATCAATGAGTTTTTTTTCTTCTGCATATTGGAATGCACTGAGATAATATTTAGAGGCCGATTTTAAATATGATTTACTTTCTTTGTCTTTTGGAGACATCTCCCACAGGTCCTTGTAAGTTCGAGCTAAGAGCCCTATGGTTTCTCCATCGTTACAGCCCTGGTTATTTAATTTTCTAAAGATTTCATTAGCACTTAAAGTTGCACCGCTTCTAGCCAATGCCAATCCTAAAAGTTGTATGAGTCGAACATCATCTGACCACATTTCTTCTGATAAACCTTCTAAAATCACATCATACGCAAGAAGAGGCTCACCAATTCGCAAGATTTGTTCACCAAGGTTCCGATAAAATTCAACGCCATTCTTTCTTCCGAATCCAGACTTTAATTGCCAAATTCCCATTAGATCCTTGAGCGTGAAAATGTCAGATTTATTGAATTGATCCAAAGTTGAGGTTTTTATATTATCGATATTCTTTGGTGATTCAATTTTTGAAATCCCGGGAGCTTCAATCCTATAATCTAATGCAAGAATTGCCTTAATTGATTCCAGAGTAACCTTTTTATTACAATCCTTTTCCGATTCCGAAAGGTTTTCATAAGGGACAAGGTGCGGGTGTTTTTTAAGAGCTCCATCCTTTTTCTCACCATAGCTCCACCCTTCTTTAATTCGCTTCAAGGACCAGTTATCATGTTCACTCTTAGATAGGATTTCGATCAAATCAAGAATCTCTTTCGAAAGTTTTATAGCATTTGTATCAATCGGTTTCGGAGTATATTCCACAAGAGCTCCTTGCTTTTCAGGTAAGTATAAATATTTATTCACGCGGTTGAGATTAAACAATTTTATAAGCTTATTCAATGTTAATTTTGCAGTCAACTACTTTATAAATTTAATATAAAAAGGAGAAATACCTCGAAAAACTATAACCTTTTACCATGGGATTGGGTAAAAATTCACAAAAGCCTTATGTATAATTAAATAGAATTTTATTGAAATCAGTATAGCTCTGTCCTATAATAAAAACTTGTATTCATTGGTTACATAGTGAGGATACTATAAAAAATAAAGATCAATTTGAGTCATCAAGGAAGAAATTATAAGAAAAAAAATAATCATCAATCAATGATTTCCAGGTATCTTTACTGCGTGTCCAAATATAGGGCAATGCAGAGGAATAATTTTTGTAAACAAAACGGGGAATTATGTTAGGATCTCAGAAAAAAAAGAAACCTAAAATTAAAAACACCACCAATTACAGTATGGTAAAATGGTTAGTCAAAGTCTTTTTGCCAACCCATTACATGGAAAGACGGCGGTTCCAATGGCTGGTGACTATATTTGCGACCACTATAGTTCTCTTAATGGGAGTCTGGGGATATAATGCTTACGATAAACAATACAATATAGAGCCTAACTGGTCGGATAATATTTACCGCTCCTTCAGCCTACTCAGACTTCGAATGGATGAACGTCATAAAGAATTAGCTACACCTGACAATCCACACACCATCCCCTGGCAGCTCCAAATGACAAGGATATTTTTACCCATAACCCTTCTGCTTTTTGGGATGCAATCTCTTGCAGCCTTTTTGCGTATTGACTACAGAAAGAAAGCAGCACGAAGAACCAAGGGACATATTATCCTCTGTGGTGAAACAAATATGCCGGAGATTGTGGCAAGAAATTTTTTGGAATCCAACTTTAAAGTCGTATTAATACGTCCTGCCTTTGACATAAGAAAGGGATATTTGTCTCATCTGGAAGAAGAGGGGATCATACTGGTCGATGGCTCACCCAATGATAAAACGACCCTCACTCGATGCGGTATTCGAGGTGCCAAAGCACTGCTTGCCCTTGAAGATTCAGAAACCAGGAACATGGAAATTATGCTCACAGCAAAATCTCTGCTGCTGGAAAAAAAAAGGACAAACCCTACCCCTCTCCTGGGGATTGCCCGAATACAAAGTTTATCTTTCCACCAAAGTCTACTGGCCTCTAACATGCCGCCCCTTGATAGTACACAGATGTCCATACGAATCTTTGGTGAATCCTCTGCTACAGCACGCATGGTCTGGAACGATCTATCCTGGTATAGACAATTTCTCCTGAGCGGAGGAGATACCTTGCACACTGTGATCTTTGGTTTCGGTTCCCTTGGGGAAAGTCTGCTTTTGTGCATCTGTATGAAAGCCTATCTGGGCAACATCAGAAAAAGGATTATTACCGTTTTTGATATTGATGCCGAGGCTAAAGAAAAATCATTTCTGGAATTTGCGCCTTGGGTGAAACAAGTCTGTTCTATTCGTTTTGTAAAAATTGATCTGGTTGGTATATCCTATGGCAACCTCTCAAGCATTATTAAGGGCTTAAAGGAACCTTTGCCTCAGTTATTCTATGTCTGCCTGGGTAATGATAACCTGAATTTTCAATGTGCAATGGATCTGGCCAGCTCCATGTACGGCACCCCCCTGGCGCAAGCCCATGTAAAAGTTCGCATTTTAAACAAACCCAATTTGATTGATTACTTGAAAGAGGTAAAAAGAAAAAAGGGACAGTTCCTCAATATCTCCTTTTTCGGAGGTATAGATGAACTTTACCATCCGAAGGTCCTGCTGGATGAAACTACAGATTCTTTGGCAAAAGAGATTCATCTTTACTACTGCAACACATTTGATGAAAAGACAAACCCCTGGGAACATTTGGCAGAATCATTGCGGGAAGCTAACCGGCAACAAGCCGACAGCATAACGGCAATGTCAAGATCGCTCGGTTATCTTCTGGATGAGAACAAAAACAATACCAAAACGCAAATACTCAAACAGGAGGACATTGAAGCTCTTGCCTGTGTAGAGCATGAGCGATGGATGGCCGAACGTATCTCCAAGGGATGGCGTTTTGGAGAACAACGAAACAATATATTAAAGATACACCCAAGTTTAATCCAGTACGACAGCCTGAGTGATCAGGAACAGGAAAAAGATAGGAATGCTGTACGCTCTCTATTTGAGATTGCCTCGGCTAGCGGTTTGAACTTTATAACAGAGCACTGTGTCTGTTTGCTCCCCACTGCAGGATCGACTGCTGAAGAGGCTCTTATCTTTCTTGAAAAGCAAGCCAGGCAGGCTGACAAACTGACACTGATCTCTCCATTGGTTTCAAAATTAGATCAGATAATAGCACGAAAATCATTGCAGCGTTTTGATATGAAACTCTTTAGGCTCATTCCCATATCTAAAAGAGTCTCTCACTATAAAAAGAGTATCCCAATTCCCGAGACCAATGATGATTTGCTGGAATGGATAGAGGGAACACTTTTTGCGTCTCTGCCGCAAACAAAAGAGAATTTTTGCGACAGCGAGGGCCACTATGTTGATCAGGCAATTAATCAACTTTATTCCGTGTTGGAAGAAAGGCTGGGTTGTACCTGCTGGCGAAGGTAAGAGCCATGGTTAAAAAGACTTCTGGGAAAACGGATTTATCGGAATGGCCTCCTATCTTCTCCAGCTAAAGCGGGAATCCTTAAGCAACCATTGCCAGAGAGAAGAGCGCAAACGCGCCCTGTTTTGCGCCCTGTTTTTTTATTCACAACCCAAAACTTTCAGGCAACTTGAATTGAGCCCGTTATCCGATAAATATTTCGGGGAATTACTATATTAATATTGTACGCCCTATTCATCTATGATTTATAAAAGTATTTCCAGCCAAAGATTCAACGCAATATAGAGGACTGAATCAACTGCTGATTCTTAATCAGTAGGCAATTGAACATCCACAAAATTTACCGGGTTAAATAAAAGAAAGATAAATATCATGAGAAAGTTTTTTTTAACAATTGGAATTTTCATGCTGGCTTACAAATTAATTGTGGGCATTCATGATTTGAATGTTAGTTCTAATGCCTGGATGTGCATTCAGTCTCAGATCGGGATGACTTTTTGAAACACTGGAAACAAAACGCAAAATGGAAAGAAAAAAGCCGCTGTCAGCTATATCAAAACGGTCTATAAAAGCCCCAGCAAACAAACAGACGCTATCGAGGCGATTGGGGATTATTGCTCTGACTCTATTGAGCTCTGGCGGATATTTTCTAACGGAAATTCTGAACACATAATCGTCCCCAAGAATTGGGCAAGAAGCAGTTACGATTTTTTTACGCCAGAAATAAACCCTGCCATATATGAAAAACATAGCAGCATTTTTTATTTAGTCTCCTGGTTGAATACCTTAAGATAAATAATTTTGCACAAAAGTTGAATTGTTGAAATATATTTACAGTCATAGAAAATATTGATACAAAATACTTAATCAATATTTTTAACTTATCTGGCCAGATATCATTCAGATTTACAAGATATGCTGGCAACCGATTATTTATTTCATCGTTTGGAAGTTTTACAAAGAATTTTTATGGATGTTTATTAAATAAAAGGAGCTTACCATGAAAGTATTTGCAATTAATTCCAGTGCCCGGATTGGAGGGCAGAGCAAAACAGAACTGATTTTGAATCAATTGATTAAAGGGATGAAAGAGGAAGGTGCCGAGGTTGAGGTCGTTAATATTTTCAAAAAGAAGATCAATTATTGTGTCGGATGTTTTACCTGTTGGACTAAAACACCGGGTAAATGTGTGCACCGGGATGATATGAGCAAGGAGCTCTTTCCCAAGTACATGGCCAGCGATCTTTGTATCATGGCAACGCCTTTGTTTCACTATACAGTAAATGCAAATCTGAAAACCTTTATAGAACGCACTCTGCCCTTTGTACAACCGTTCTTTGAGTTGAAAAACGGTGTAACACGACATCCACTGCGCCAGGAACCGCCTCCAATGGTTTCGCTCTCTGTTGCCGGTTTTCCCGAGTATTCAGTTTTTGAGCAGTTAAGCGCTTATATGAATTATCTATATGGAAAGAGTCTAAAAGCAGAGATTTATATTCCTGGTGCGGAACATCTGACCTCAAAACTCACCGATCCGATAGTCAAGTCTATCTTAGATGCCGTAACCCAAGGCGGAAGGGAGTTGATCAAAAACAAAACCATATCACAAGGAACAATGGAAACAATAAATACGCCTGCCATAGATATTAAAACCATGTCTGCCATTGTTAATATTTATTGGCAAACCTGCATTGACGAAGGTGTAACGCCTAAAGAATTTAAAAAGCTGGGGATGGTGCCGCGACCAGACTCCCTGGAATCCTTTTTGGTACTCATGAAAGAAGGGTTTGATCCAGAAAAAGCACAAGGATTTAAAGGATGTTACCAGTTCATTTTTTCAGGTGAGCAGGAAGGGGGCTGCTATTTTACGATTGATAATGGTGAAATACATTGCAGCCCTGGATCTGCTTCAGAACCCGATATTACAATCATCACTCCCTTTGAACTCTGGATGGATATTGTCACAAGAAAAGCAGATGGCCCAAAGATGTTTATGGAACAAAAATATAAGGTTGATGGGGATTTCAATTTTTTGATAAAAATGGGTGAAGTTTTTGGTTGAACCTTCCCCAGGGTAATGCTGTCCAAAGGATGATATTTTGTTTTCCAACAAGGAACATGCTGATGTTGCGAGCCGCAGATGTTCAGTAGTTAAACTTTATTTTCTGCCAATATTAATCAAAGACATTTCCCCATAGTGTTCTTTATAATTTATAATCATTCATATTAACGTGTGAAGATTTCTATCAGTTAAATATTATTATCCCTGTGCTGAGTACCGTAGGAGAACACATAAACAATTGGGGCATACCTGATTAGCTTGGCCCAGACAAATGGGTTGGCATAGCCCGTGATCTGGACCGTGCGGGTACCCTCGTTTCGCTTTCCATTCTTTGATCATTTATCAAATTATTCAGAAAACCCGATAAGATCATCAATGGATTCACCTGCAAGCTTTCTTGCAATAACTCGAAGGGGAATATCAGAGATATCACCAGGCTCATCACCCAGGTCTTTCACTATCTGGCTGAACCTAACTATTACCTCATCTCTATTTAAAGAGTTTGATTCGATAAGCATATTAATGATTGCTTCCTGGGCCAGTATAACTCCAGCTATCATTTGTGAATTCGGAACTGTATCTTCGCTCATGATCCGTTCTCCTATTTTAGAGAATAGGTTGCTTGCTTCGACTATGAATGTTATTTGATATTGCCCAAAAGTTGTCAAGGATTATTTTAAACCCTTGTCTCCATGCCGTGCAGCTTGACCCAGTCGACAGGCCCCGGGATATGGATCGACCTGGTATTCCTGTCCTCTATTTGTTTAATCTACAGAAATTATTTTTGGTATAATTTCATTAAAAATTCTATTTCCAGGCTCAATTAAGGTTTAAAACCTCCTCTTTTGACCTGTTTAAAGGGAATTTTAATCCCCTGAATCTATTTGAATGTAATTGCATGTATTTGCTGTTTAATCCCTTAAAACGTGGTTTTTTTTGCCTTCATAAACATTCAAATTCATATCAGGACAACAGTTTCATTTTTGAATCTTTTACTTCAAATTTGAAAATTTGTTTCTTAAATCTTGGGAAATCTAACTCACCGCTTATTTAGCTAACGGACCATCTTTACGCCATGCCCAGCAGGTATCCACTAAATATTTTTCGATATCAAGAATCGAATTTTCACTTCTATGTTTTTCACGTGCTCCGAATATCCAGTATCCCTGAAGTGCTGCCGGCGCCATAGATAAAAGCAAAGTAGTCAAATGGGCGCATCCTTTTATACCACCTGCAATCTTTTTGACTTTGGATGTGAATCCCGGCGCAATATTGAGTCCCTTTATCTTATCAAGACTGTTTTCCATTTCCCTGCAAACATTATCATGAGGAGCACCTGGGATTTTCACATGAATATCCACAATTTTCAATTCAGCACTTTTGACAAGTAGTTGAATTTGCATATGATGAAAAATATTGGGTTCAATAGGTTCGCCAGATCTCTTATAAATTGTTATCAGATTTCTTTCTTTGAATTCTCCTGCAATTAATATGTGCTCGTCATCAACAATAAAGCTTGAAATGTTTAAATTTCGATTATGTATTTTTTCAAGATCATCTACTTGTAAATATTTCATTAAAATATTTTATCCTCCATGTGGGTTGTTTTGTTTTATTGAACAGGGGGAC
>Ga0307988_1001270_pt1 | contig 14590 bp, 12 predicted proteins | sample EllFjometagen183_FD_203166 | JGI IMG/M metagenome (GOLD analysis project Ga0307988, IMG submission 203166) | Marine microbial communities from Ellis Fjord, Antarctic Ocean - #183 | ecosystem: Environmental > Aquatic > Marine > Unclassified | place: Southern Ocean | collected 2014-10-08 | reverse complement strand
ACCATTCATTCATAAAGCAGTAAAAAATAAGTTCAATTAGAGATAAATCATGCCAAAACAAAAATTGATTAACGCCCGTCGGGTGGTTGTAAAATTAGGCAGTAATGTGATCACGGCCAAGAATAGTCTGAATCTTGATTTGATTGAATCCATATCCAACCAGATCAGTTGGCTTATGGATAAAGGGATTGAAGTGATACTTGTATCATCTGGAGCCATGGCAGCAGGCTTGCGCAAAATGGGAATGGACCGCCGTCCCGATGAGATCCCCAAACGTCAGGCAATTTCAGCCATTGGCCAGAGCGGGCTCATGAATGCATATGAAAAAAGTTTTAGCCAATTGAATAAAAAAGTTGCCCAGATTCTTTTAACCGCTGAAGATTTGAACAATAGAAAACGGTATCTGAATGCAAGGAATACGGTAAATACGCTCATAAAATGGAAGGTAGTGCCCATCATTAATGAGAATGATACCATCATGGTTGAAGAAATTAAATTAGGGGATAATGATAATCTTGCCGCCATGATAGCCCTATTGATGGATGCTGATTTTTTATTTATTTTAACGGATATTGAAGGCTTGTATAATAAAGATCCAAGACAATATTCCGATGCCGAATTGATCCCAAGGGTCACCCGTTTTAAAAAAGAAATTGAAGACTTTGCAAGTGACATCCCAGGGACACTGGGTACTGGTGGAATGCTTAGCAAAATTCAGGCAGCCCAGAAGGTCACCTCAGCCGGGATTCCTATGATAGTTGCTAAGGGGAATATCCCCAATGTATTGTGCAGCCTTTTTGAAGGCAAAGAATATGGTACCTATTTTGTTCCTAAAAAAGAAAAAATGCCCAGCCGGAAATGCTGGATAGCATACACACTTGCCCCCAAGGGCAGTCTTGTGATTGATGATGGTGCAGTCCGCGCTGTCCAGCAGAATGGAAAAAGCCTTCTTGCCATCGGAATCGTTGCTGTAGAGGGGTATTTTGAACAGGGTGCCGCAGTCTCTTTTAAGACGATGGCAAATGAAATTATTGGAATCGGTCTGGTTAATTACAGGTCTTTGGACATTAATTTAATAAAGGGATTAAAAACCTCTCAGATTGAATCCTGTCTTGGTGATAAACACTATGATGAAGTCATTCACCGCAACAATCTTGCCTTGAATGATAATTGTACTTGATGATAATTGTACTTGAATAATTTATGATATAAAAAAATTTGCGATTAACCTTTGTGTGGAGGCCTGTTATGAATGTTCAACAATTTAGATATTCAAGAGATAATCTGGGATATCTGGTATATTCAACAAAAGAAGCGATTGCCATTGATGCTGGAGGCGTGAACGATATCCTGACTTTTGCTGAAAAGAATAAACTTTTTATCAAATATGTTTCCAATACCCACTCCCATCATGATCATACTTCGGGCAATAATGAAATGCTTGAAAAAACAAGTGCCCAATTTATTGATTGCAAGCAATTAAAACCGGATCAGACCATATCACTTGACACAGAAATTTTAGAAGTCATTCATACCCCCGGCCACACGGATGACTCAGTGACATTCAAGGTCGATGATTTTTTAGTAACAGGAGATACTTTATTCAATGGAACAATCGGCAATTGTTTTTCAGGAGATCTAAAAGGTTTTTTTCTTTCCCTGAAACGATTGATGTCCCTGCCAAAAGAAACAAAAATTTATAGTGGGCATGATTATGTTATAGAATCCATGAAAATGGCAAAAATCATTGAAAAAGAGAATTCGAATATTGATGCATATATTAAAAATTATGATCCCAGGTTAATTGTGTCCACTCTTAAGGATGAATTAAAAGCAAATCCTTACATCAGGTTTAATGCTCAAAGTATGATAAAAAATTTGGAAAAAAGGAATATGGCGACAAATACAGAGTATGCCAGATTTAAATCGATAATGGACATATATTGAAGTTCTGATTTTAAATGACACTATTTCCTATCATGCAGAACGTTAATATAAGTGAAAGATAGCATTCTGAACTCCTTGCGGTTTTCAAGTTTGTCATAATTTTTAGGATTAAAAATAAAAATAATTTTTTCAAAACTTAGCTAAAGTAAAATTCCTGCCTTGATCATTCATGGTTTAGGTCTTATTATTGCCTACAATAATGATTTTTGGATCATTTTGAAATCTTTCAGAATAAAAATAGATACTTTTATTCATTTTTGGAGAGAGCATTAATGCTTGGTAAAAATATTGACTTTGTCGGCGATTCTCAAAAAGAAGCATGTTTTGCTCTGGGAAGACAGCTGACCATAGAGTATTATGAGTGTGGAGAAAGCCTTCTTTTAGACGAGGATCGCGTTGAAAAGATAATGCTGAAAGCTGCAAATGATAGTGGGGCAACAATTATCAGCTCCTCGTTTCATAAATTTGAACCCCAGGGCGTCAGCGGAGTTGTCGTAATAGCAGAATCTCATTTTACGGTTCATGCATGGCCGGAACATGATTATGCAGCAGTGGATATATTCACATGTGGAGACAACATTGACCTGGAAGTTGCTATCAATTCAATGAAAGATTCTTTTCAATCTGAAAATGTTGTTATTTCTTCTGATCAAAACCGTGGAATTATTTCCAAACCTTTTGAACAAAAAAAAGTTGGCCAGATTGTAAAAAATTCAAAAATTCATCCAATTTCCTGGAAAAAAGAATATGAACGTAAAAATCCCTGGGGCGTTTTAACTTCTATTGATATCTATGAGAGTGACCCTAAGATTATCAGGAATGCAAAGCGCATTGAACGATTTGTATATGAACTTTGTGATCTCATCGATATGAAGCGGTTTGGTGAATGCCAGGTGGTTCATTTTGGAGAGGATGAAAAAGTTGAAGGATTCAGCATGACCCAGCTTATTGAAACCTCTTTAATTTCCGGTCATTTTGCCAATGCATCAAACAGGGTGTATCTGGATGTATTCAGCTGTAAATTTTATGAACCAAGAGAAGTTGCTGAATTTGCCATGTCATTTTTTAAAGGTGACAATTACAAAATGCAAATTGCTTTAAGACAATAAGAAAAATAAGATCCCATTTACCTGGAAATTAATCGGTTTTAAATTTTAAGGCAACCTTAGGATATACAATACATCGCTATGGAGAATTATAATAAAATAATAAACGGATGGTTTTCTGAAATCTGTCCCATGTGGCCCGGGATATCATTATCACTTGAGATAAAAGATGTTCTTTACAGCAAAAAAAGTAAATTTCAGCAGATTGATCTATTTCAGACCACAAATCATGGGAAAATGCTGGTTCTTGACGGGATTATTCAGCTAACTGAGTCTGATGAATTCGCATACCAGGAAATGCTTACCCATGTTCCGTTGTTTGCCCACCCCAACCCTGAAAATATTCTGGTAATTGGTGGCGGAGATGGTGGTGTTTTAAGGGAAGCAGGTCGTCATGACTGCATACAGACCATTGATTTTTGTGAAATTGATGAAGAGGTCATCCAGGTATCCAAACAATTTTTACCGGATTTGAGCTGCGGGTTTGACGATCCCAGGGTAAGGGTTCATATTGCTGACGGCAATTCGTATCTTAAGGAACATAAAAATGAGTATGATGTTATTATTGTGGATTCGTCTGATCCAATAGGACCGGGTGAGGCTTTATTTGAACGACCATTTTACAAAGCCTTAAAAGCTGCATTAAGGCAGAATGGCATTATTGCCACCCAGGGAGAATCTTTTTTTCTTCACAAGGAGTGCGTTACCAATCTCGTGAAGATTACAAAAGAGTTGTTTCCGGTTCAGGCATATTCACATTTCCTGGTACCGACATATCCGGGAGGACATATCGGTATTTGCATGGGATCCCTTGGGCCGGAACTTAAAAAGCCGTTTCGAGCCATTCCTGAAAATATTCAGAACCAATTAAAATATTATAGTCCAAAAATTCATGAGGCTTCTTTTGTTTTGCCCTATTTTGCCCAGAAAATGTTTGAAGCCATATAAGTAAAGAAAAAATATTAAAAAAATGTCAGACCAAAAGTCATTGAAACTTATCATAAAGACCATTAAGTCAGCTTCAAAAAAGGATTTGATCCTCCTTTACAAGGAAGCCGGATGGTGGGAACCTTCCTGGGACAAACATCCTGAATTTTTAAATCACATAGTGGAAGATTCAGCAGTCTTTGTAGCGGCATTTTGGGGTAAAAGACTAATTGGAATGGGTCGGGCCCTTTCCGACCTTGCAAGTGATGCTTATATTCAGGACGTGACTATTATAAAAGAATTCAGGGGCAAGGGAATTGGCCGGAAAATTATTAAAAAATTAATTGAAAAATTAAAAGAGAATAATGTTGACTGGATCGGCCTTGTTGCTCAGCCAGGGACATCTTCATTTTATGAGGAACTTGGATTTGAAGTGCTTAAAGATCATGTTCCTTTAAAATATAAGGATTGACAGAATGTATTCAGCCCGAGAAGCGGTGTTACAGGAAATAGAAAAATCAGGATTTCCAGAATTCAATCGTTTTACATTAAAAGATCAGGGATTGATCCAGGCCTATATTGATACATTTAAACCCGCGTCCTGTGAGTATAATTTTTCAAATCTTTTTGCCTGGCAGAATGCTTCTAAAATGTCATGGACTTTATACAACCAACGGCTTTTGATTTATGATGAAATCTCACAATGTGCATTTATGCCTTTGGGTGAGGATTTTTATCCTGAAGACCTGGCTATTTTATCATTAAATATGAAAAATGCCGGGTTTGAGCCCAATTTCAGTCTTGCAACGCTGGATTATTTGAAAAAATTTCCTGAAATCGAAAATTATTACCAGATAAAAGAGGAACGCGATTATGCAGAATATATTTATGATGTTGAAAGTCTGTGCGAACTGACCGGGATAAAGCTGCATAAAAAAAGAAACCTGATTTCACAGTTCAAACGAACTTATCCCGGCTTTGAGGTTTTTCTTTTAAATGAAGATTTCAAAGATAAAGCTCAAGGGTTAGCAAAGCAGATAATGCAAAGACACAAAAAAAGCTCAAAAACCCTTGATCAGGAATTTGATGCAATTAAGACATCCTTTGACAATTTTGAAAAGCTGGGTTTGGAAGGGCTTGTACTTACCCTGGAAAACAGTGTGGTTGCTTTTTCTGTTTTCAGTAAATTGGAACACTCAACCTATGACATCCAGTTTGAGAAATCAAATCCGGATTTTAAAGGAGCAGGACAGGTGATCAACCAGGAGACGGCTCGATATCTTAAGGATAAATGCAAGTATCTGAACCGGGAGCAGGACCTTGGGATTAAAGGCCTTCGCCAGGCAAAAATGTCATATAAGCCTTTACGATTAATTACCCCCTATAGTCTTATTTTTAATCCATCCAATTAGACGAAAATTTTTCATACTACGCACACCTGATCATAGGCTGGACAGGTCTTGTACCATTTAAAACAAGAAAATTTATTTAGCTCTTGACTTTTTTGCTCATTGATATATTATTTCGCGAACTGCTGCTGCTGTATGTAAAGCGCAGAGGTTTCAATCTAAAGGTGTATATCCCAATGAAAGAAAAGGTTTTACCCTTAAAGTTTGAAACTCGTATTATTTTTATTTTTATTACAGGAGATTGCCAACATGGCTAATGGTATCGTAAAATGGTTTAACGACTCAAAAGGTTTTGGATTTATCGAGCAAGAAGGCGGAAAAGATGTATTTGTACATCATTCAGGCATCAATTCAACAGGTTTCAAATCCTTGAATGAAGGGGATCGTGTTTCCTTTGATATTGAAGAAGGACAGAAAGGTCCTGCCGCAACAAATGTAACCGTGCTTTAGTTAGCCGTTTTATTTGTCGTGAAAAAGTCATCTTGGTGACTTGAAAAAATAAAGTCCCTGAACAGATCCCTGAACGGATCAATGTTAAGGGACTTTTTGCTTTTAGCGTCTGTAGTCTTTTATGACAATTTAAATCAGTTCGATAATGTTGTGCCCATCTATAACTTTTTTATCCTGACTTAAGAACTGGTTTTTTTAACCTGCACATGCTCTACTCCTTTTTCAGGTGTGCTGCCGATATAGGTCTGGGCGATATTCGCAGTGTAAAGCACTATTTGTTTCATCAGATCCATTAATTCTAAATGGATTTCAGTGGTTTCAACAGACGCTTCTTTTTTCCGTATAATTCGTTTGAGATGCTTTGCCCGGTATTTTGATTCCAGATCGAGATACTTTCTTTCTTTTTTCATAATTCGATGGGCAATTTCGGGATCGGTTTCTCTGAATGCCTGTTTAAGCCGGCTGATCTGTTTTGAAGCCTTGCTGTGATAAATGAGCAGTTCTTCTTTGCCTTCTATGGAAAAATCAAAATGAATATTTTTTTTCTTGGCTATCAGCGGTATCATATTTCTGTGAATAAGATCTCCCATACTTTCCATGTCTTTAACAATAGAGATCATTCCAAAAACTTCTTTGGCTTGTTCTTCAGTAATGCTGGCTTGGGCAATGTCGGTAAGGTATGCACTTATTTTTTCGTCCAAAAAATCAATTTTTCTTTCACGCAAATGGAGGCCCTCGATAAGGGTCAGGTCTGGAAAAATTTCATCTCTTTTGGGAATCTCCTTGAGTAGGAATTCCCTGTCATCATCTTTTTGCATTTCTTTTGTCAGATGATATTCATCTGATAGAAAAGGGACGATGATTGCGTTAAGCATTCGACCTAAAAGTAATGCCATGCGGGCCATTTCCCTACGGGCAAGATCAATGGCCAAAGGCGGTGTTTTCAGTATGGAGTCTTCGATATATAACGTTTTTATCTCATGGCTTTTAGGCGTTTTTTTGTCAGGATAAATAGTGTAAATTATTTTTGAAAAGATGTTAATGAATGGCAGAAAAAACAGTCCCAGACTCACATTGAATATAGTATGGGCATTTGCCATTTGCCGTGCAGTGCCTGAATCAAATTTTTCTGCCAAAACCCTGATAATATTTGCAAATTGCGGGATCCAGAAAATAAAAAGGCAAACCCCCACCACCTTGAACATAACATGGGCGATGGCAACCCGTTTTGCTTCCCTTGATGTTCCTATGCCTGCCATGGCTGCAGTAACGCAGGTGCCTATATTTGCTCCTAAAATAACAGGAATACCGGCTTCAAGAGTTATAAGTCCCTGCTGAGCCAGGACAATTAACACACCGGTTGTGGCACTGCTGCTTTGGACAATAGCTGTAAAGGCTGCACCGATAAAAATACCCATCAAAGGATTCTCCAGATCCTTCATCAGGTCGATGAAAGCAGGATAAGTCCTGAGGGGTTTCATGACATCACTCATCAGTTTCATGCCGAAAAAAAGAATTCCAAATCCCAGAACGATATCTCCGATAGCTTTTGCCTTTTCTGTTTTACCAAACATTCTCACCAAAAAACCAATGGCCACCATGAGAAGTGCATAATCAGTAAGTTTGAATGCGATCATCTGGGCAGTTATAGTGGTGCCGATATCTGCTCCCAATATAACGCCCAAGGATTGGGCAAAAGTAAGAAGACCTGCCTGGACAAAGCTGACAAGCATGACTGTTGTGGCACTGCTGGATTGAATAATGGTTGTTACAAAAGCACCGACTATCAATGCAACAACTCGATTTTTAGTCAGAGATGCGAGTATGGAGCGCATTTTATTGCCGGCGGTATTTTTCATGCCAGTGCTCATTTTATCCATACCATACAGGAAAAATGCAAGCCCTCCGGCAATACCAATAAAAATCTGGCTCCACAAGATATCCTGAGACCCGGAAGTTTCAGCAATTGCAAAATTTGATAGACACAACAACAATAATAATAATATTCCGGCACCGATCTTGATAATTGATTTTAATCTTTTCAGTTTTTTCATTTTTAAACTGGCCTACTTAATTATTGGAAAATATTCATTAGAAATATTATTAAACTTGAAATTGATTTAAGTCCATACATTCTTTTTTTTTCCAAAATTAAGAATTTTCAGGTATCATATAAAAATGATCGAAAAATCGGTGGTTTCAAAAATTTTATGGAAAAATGGATATATAAGGAAAAGATTATGATTCCCTGGGAAGAAATCGACCGGGCGAAAGTTCCTGGACAAAAAGAAGACATAATATTGAGGAAGCGAGGAGAAGAGTTTTCAATTCGAATTGCTGGAACAGAGCTTATGAACAGTCGCCTCCATGGATCTGAAGATGCGCTGTCCAAACTCACATGTGACTGCATTAAGGCAAAATCAAATCCTAAAATTCTCATTGGAGGCCTTGGCATGGGTTACACCCTTGCAGCAGCACTGGAACAATCAAAACCAGATACACAAATAATAGTAGCTGAATTGATCCCGGCCGTGGTGAAATGGAACCAGGAACACTTGGGGCATCTTGCAGGAAATCCGCTGGAAGATGCCCGTGTGGCTGTTGAGAAAGAAGATGTAGCAAAAATTATCAGACAAAGAAAATCAGCCTGGGATGCAATAATTCTTGATGTGGATAATGGACCTGAAGGCCTAACCAGGAAATCTAATGACTTTCTTTACAATAGATCTGGATTGAAGACATCTTTTTTAGCCCTTCGCCCCGGAGGGATTTTGTCCATATGGTCTTCCAAAGTGGACGAGGCATTCACAAGACGACTTGGGCAGTGTGGATTTCAGACTAAAATTCAGACTATACGAGCTCGCAATACCGGGAAAGGAGCCAGACACATAATCTGGCTTGCAGAAAAATTATAGTTTCATTTTGACAAAGTCTTGAATTCTGTATCCAGGCAGTGTAGACTTTAGGTATCCGGTCCGATAGGATAGGTGATGGTGCATATAAGGTAGCCCATGGAAGAAACTGACGGGCTTTAATATATAAGTATCTTTGATCACAGTGTTTAGTGTTGAATGCTCTTAATAAATTTTCATCTGCTAAGTGGTTTAAGAAAGTATCAATGTTCAAATTTCAAAATAAGGAGCAATAATGGAACCTGACAAATTTCGAGAATCCAGGCAGGCGATAAATCGTTTATGTAAAGGCATTGATCTATTAATTGAGCAAAAGGACCTTGAAGCATCGAACGAAGGCTTTGTAGAGGTAAAGTCTAAGCTGGATATACTAACCCCGCAAGCAGAAGGCGAAATCCAGGAACGATCTGTAAGAAATCTGAGTATAAAGCTTAAAGGATTGACAATTCTTATGGCAAAATTGAAGCCAAAAAAGAAAAAAATCCGCAAGAACCTTAATCAGGAAAAAAAAGTTGCTATTGTCTGGGACAAAGAACGTCTAGGACAATTGTCACCGGTCTTTTTGGAGAAAGTATTCAAAAATATTGGAGATGATAAAGATGCCATGGTTAGTTTCGGAACCACTGGGAAAGGGATAAGGCCCAGCTATCAGATTGAATATGGTAATAAGGAAACCAAAGCGTTTACAGGCTCCGGGCACAAGCCACAGGTAAAATCCCTTTCACCCGATTCAAAAAATATATCCCAACCTTTTCCCCATGAAGTGATTGACTCAATTTTGCATGGGAAATAAACAAGACTTGACTGCTTGGTATGTCTCAACTGGTTGAGGGGCAGCGATGGTTTAGTAAAACAGAACCTGAGCTGGGAGTGGGAACCCTTGTTGAGATTAACGACAGAACCATTTGCATCCGCTTTGATTTATGCGACTGCATCCGTCAATACACGATCGAATCTGCTCCACTGAAGAGACTTGTTTTCAAGCCCGGCGACAATATTCAATTAAAAAATGACAATAGTCTGATAATTGAGACGGTTTCTGAATCCAAAGGACTTCTATACTATTCCGGAAGAAACAATATTGTTTGCGAGAAAGACCTTTCTGATACCATTTCATTTTCAATGCCCCTGGATCGACTTTTCGCTGGGATTACCGATAACTGCAAATTGTTTGATTTGCGGTGCCTGCTGTTAAAATCCAGGGCAGAATATGACGCTTCTTTGGCAAAAGGTTTTTTGGGGGGGCAGGTTCAATTAATTCCCCACCAGTTTTTTATTGCCGACAAGGTCACTTCTCGATATATTCCAAGGGTTCTTCTTTCCGATGAAACAGGGCTTGGCAAAACCATAGAAGCCTGCCTTATCCTTCACAAACTGTTGATGACCTTCAGGGTAAAAAGGGTGTTGGTTGTTGTCCCGGAATCATTGGTCCACCAGTGGTTTATCGAATTATACCGGAAATTTAATCTTTCATTCATGATTTTTAATGAAGATTATTGTTTAAGCCTTGAGCCGGGGGAACAAAAAACAAATCCATTTTTAGAACATCAGCTGGGTATCCTCAGTATGGATTTTCTCAAATCCCAAAAAAGGCAGACACAAATTTTTCAAGCCCAGTGGGATATGCTGGTCATTGATGAAGCTCATCATATTATAGATGATGAAAATAGCTATGAATTTATCAAAAGCCTTGCCCGGAAAGTATTCGGGCTGATGTTGCTGACGGCGACTCCGGAGCAGATGGGAGTAAAAAATCATTTCCTTCATTTAAAACTTCTTGATCCGGAAAGATATTTTGATTTTAACAATTATCTTAATGAAACAGCCCGATATAAAAAGACCATTAAAAAAATTCATGAATTAGTAAAAAAAGGGAAAACCATTGATCATATTCTTGATTCATATGGCCCGGGACGTGTTATTTTCAGAAATAAAAGGAGTGTGGTTAAAGGATTCCCAAAACGTGTGGCCCGGTTAAAATCCCTTAGGGCAAATCCGTCTCAAATTAAGGCAGCCAACCAGGAATTTTTTAAAGACATCAGAACTTTTGATTTCAAAGATGATCCGAGGATTTCATATCTGGTTGAATTGATAAAACAAAAAAAGAAACTCCTTGTGATTTGCAGCTCAAAAGAAAAAGTGCAAGCAATTGATAAGGCGGTTGCAAAACATATATCGCTTGATGTTGCAAAGTTTGATGAAACCATGAGTCTTTTGCAAAGGGACAGGAATGCTGCCTGGTTTTCAAGAAAAGACGGGGCAAAAATGCTGATCTGTTCAGAAATCGGTAGTGAAGGAAGAAATTTTCAATTTGTGCATCACCTGTTTTTATTTGACCTTCCTTTGAATCCTGAGCTTTTGGAACAGAGGATAGGGAGAGTTGACAGGATAGGTCAGAAAAACGAGATAAAGATTCATGTTCCTTATTTAGAGACAAGCATGTATGAAATTCTTGCCAGGTGGTACATGGACGGGTTGAATCTGTTTGAAAAAAATATCAATGGTGTTCATTTGATCTATAAAAAATTTGAAGAAAATCTTCAGGATCTTTTTAAACAATCAAAAAATATGAAGGTTATAGATCATTCCCTGTTAGACAAATTGATTTTAGAAACAAAGGCATATTGTACCCAAGTGGATAAAGAATTGGACCAGGGTAAAAATGTTCTCCTTGAAATGAATTCCTTTAAACCTGAATCAGCTAAAACAATTATTGATCATATTGTGCAAAGGGATAAGAATAAAGACCTTGAAACACTTTTGATTCAAGTGCTGGATCATTATGGCATTGAAACCGATTTTATTGATAAAACAATATTTAAATTGGATTCAAACAACATGACGGATGAAACGTTTCCGGAAAGGAAAAGTTTATCAGATATAATGACTTTTGATAGATCAACAGCCATTGTCAGGGATGATGTGGATTTTTTTTCCTGGGATCATCCCTTTGTCCGGAACACAGTTGAATACTTTATCACCAATGGTACAGGATCTTGTGCAACTGCTCTTTTAGAAGGAGAAAATCAACCCGGGGTTATGCTGGAAACTGTATTTATCCTGGAATGTATTGCCCCAAAAGACTTGAATATTGAAAGATATTTAATGGCGGACCCAATCCATATTATAGTTGATCATAAAGGGAATAATATTTCTCTGGAAAATCAATTCAGGCTTATGTCAAAAAATTTAATACAAGATAACAGTACATGGTACCAGGATCTGGACCAGGTAAATCAAATATTGATCCCTTCTTTGATGGAAAAAAGTGTTTCGATTGCAAAGGATCGTTCTCAAGTGATGATAAAAAATGGCAGAGCTCAGGCCAAACAAATTATAGGAAAAGAGATCACAAGGCTTTGTGAACTAAAAAAAATAAACCCTGATATCAGCCAGAAGGAAATAAAACTTGCCCAAAACTTTATGAATTTGATTTTGGAACACCTGTCTTTTGCCCGACCCAGAATTGATGCTGTTAGGCTTATCCGGGTTCAATAGGGCAAAGTCATTAATTTTCAGAATTCATTTTTTTAAGAATTTCCTGATAATGCAGCCTTTTTTTGTCCTGGAAAAAAATTCCAGTACCATAGGGCTCATTTTCAGCCAGGCGCATGGCCGTTTCCATATTTTTCTTTTCTTTGCGCAGGTTAAGGTCATATACATTTTCTTTCAGATTTTTCCAGGTCATATTTTCTTTATCAAAGGTCACGCAGGGGGTCAAAATATGAATGAAGCTGAATCCTTTATGTTGTATGGCCTTTTTGATGATGTCTTTTAAACCCTGGGGATTGCCTGCATATCCCCTTGCCACAAATGATGCACCATAGGCCAGCGCAAGCTTAACCGGGTTCAAAGGAGTGTCTGGATTTCCCATGGGGTGGGAATTGGTCTTCATCTCATAGGGTGTTGTTGAAGAAGACTGGCCTTTGGTAAGTCCATAAATGGAATTATCAAACAACAAAAAGGTGATATTGATATTTTTTCTTGCTACATGGGGTAGATGACCACCACCAATACCCAGGGCATCCCCATCACCTGCAACTGCAAACACGGTCAAATCTTCGCGGGCCAGTTTTAATCCCGTGGCCACTGGAATGGATCTTCCGTGAAGGGTATGGAATCCATAGGAATTAATGAAGATCGGGGTCCGGCCGGAACAGCCGATACCACTGACTGTTACAATATCTTCATGTTTCAGATCAAGTTCTCTGCAGGCCCTGTAAAGGGCATCGACAATTCCAAAATAACCGCAGCCCGGACACCAGGTAGGAAGATCTTTTGACCTATATTGTAAAAAATCAAGATTTTTGACAGCCACTAATTTTTCATCCAAATATTCTGATTTGATTGTTTCCATTACATGTCCCTTATTTTTTGAAGAATGTCCTCAGATGCCATGGGGCGGCCCGTAATAAAATTGAGCTTTTCAACGGGTCTTTTTAAAATACTGGTTGCAAATTTTGCAAACTGTCCTGAAAAGTTCAGCTCGGGTATAAGAATTTTTTTGCACTTATTTGAAAATTCAATCAAGGCTTTTTTAGGAAAAGGAGAAACCATCATGGAGCTGAAAGAACTTGCATTAATTCCCTGTTTTTGAGCTGACATAACAGCTTCATGGGCTGCCCCTGCCGATGATCCCCAGGATATGACGCCGATGTCGAATTCAGATTTACCCGTGCCGGATATTTCAGGTTTTGGTGCTTCAAAGAGTACAGAATTGAATTTTTTGAATCGCTTTTGGGTCATTTTCAAATGGCAGGACTGGCTGTAGTCAGGCCTGCCATATTCATTATGTTCCAAACCGGTTGAAAAGAATATGCCTCCAGGTGTACCCGGGATAGCCCGTGGGGAAATACCGTTTTCTGTGAGCTTATATCTTTGATAATCTTTAAGGTCATCAATATTGGGAGCAATGTTCGCTTTAAGATACTCTGGAGAGGGTTTTTGTGGAATCTCAATATTTTTGATACTGTTAGACAGGAAAAAATCCAGTAACACCACCACAAGGGTTTGATATTTTTCAGCAAGATAAAGGGCAAGAACGGTCGCCTCATAACAGGATTTTGTATCTGATGGCGCAAGAACAATTCTGGGGCAATCTCCGGTCCCGCCGAATATCGCGCTGTTAAAATCACTCTGTTCTGTTTTGGTAGGCATTCCTGTAGACGGGCCGGCTCTTTGTGAGTTAATAATTACAGCCGGTACTTCGGCCATGACCGATAGTCCTGTGAATTCGGTCATCAGGGCAAACCCGGGGCCCGAGGTGGCTGTCATGGCACGTTTGCCGCCATACCCCGCACCAATGACAGCCCCAATTGCTGCTATTTCATCTTCTGTCTGCAACAGGGTCCCGCCATGTTTTGGTAATTCCTTGCTTAATATTTCCATGATTTTTGTGGCAGGGGTTATGGGGTACCCGGCATAAAATGTTAGATTGGCATCTAAAGCTGCCTGTGCCACCAGCTGGTTACCGGTTATTATTAGTTTTTCTTTCTTCTGGGAAAGTTTTATTCCCTCAAAAGAATAGGAGTCAATCTTTTTAATATTTTCTTGTGTCCAATTATATCCTTCCAAAAATGAATTCACATTGGAATCAATTACAATCTGTTTCTTTTTTGAATAGCGGGTTTTGATAGAATCGGTAAACCCTTGCTTATTTACATGAAAAAGGGCAGCCAGAGCTCCCAGGGCGACCATGTTCATTCCTCTTGAACTACCTGCTGCCTTATGGGCCAGCATATTCAAGGGAATTCCATAGGAAATCATACCGGGTTTTGCCCAACCCACCACGCTTTTATCTTCTTTGTGGGGCTTTGGTGGTTGACTGTCATAGATCAAC
>Ga0307988_1001267_pt1 | contig 14640 bp, 14 predicted proteins | sample EllFjometagen183_FD_203166 | JGI IMG/M metagenome (GOLD analysis project Ga0307988, IMG submission 203166) | Marine microbial communities from Ellis Fjord, Antarctic Ocean - #183 | ecosystem: Environmental > Aquatic > Marine > Unclassified | place: Southern Ocean | collected 2014-10-08 | reverse complement strand
TTAAAGATGTAAAAAATTCTGAATGGAAATCTTTTAATGATATTAAAAAAATATATCCACAGGCAAGCATATTAAATGATAATACAGTAATATTTAATATCAAGGGAAATAAATATCGTTTAGTTACTGTTGTTGTGATTGTTGCGGATAGAGTATTTATAGAATGGATTGGAACTCATGAAGAATACAATAAAAAAACATTTTAAAGGAGCATAGAAATATGAACAATATACATTTGATAAAAACCGAAAATGAATATGATGAAGTAATGGATAAAGTTTTATCTTTGGCAAAGACAAATCCAAAGGAGAGCAGTCCTGAATTTGAAAATTTAACTATTTTTAGTATGTTGATTGAAGAATATGATCAAAAGCATTTTACAAAAATAGAAACAGATCCCATCACTGCTATAAAATTTCGTATGGAACAACAGGGCTTAAGGCCTGTTGATATGAAAGAATATTTTGGTTCGACAGGCAGATATTATGATGTAATGAACCAAAAAAGAAATCTTAGCCTGTCAATGATTCGCAAGTTGCATTCAGGTCTAGGAATTGCATATGAAAACCTTTTGGCTTGATTTTTAAATATTGAGAGACTATTATATGACAACTTATTAACCATAATTGAGGAAAATAATGAACATCGCTCGCAAAGTAATTATTTCTATTTTCGTGCCTATTTTAATTGGATTTCCAATATTGAATATTTCCATAAGAACGAATATTAGCGCGTATGGAGAAGGAATGTCTTGGACTCCAAGATATTTATATGAATATGGATTTGTTTGGTGGTTGTTAGTTCTGGGTACAGCCATTTTTTTGTTTATATTTTGGAATAGAAATGATAAAGAGTTGCAAGAGAACGTTGGAGATAAATCCTGATTTTATTTAAATGCTCTCAAAAATACTATTTACAGGCTTATTTCTGGTTTAGATGGTCTGGACATTAAATTTTTGATTGCCTGTTTCGGAGACTGCTTTTCGTAGAGCACTGCATATATCTCATTAATAATCGGACATTCTATTTTTGTTTTTTGCGCTAAATCGTGAGCTCCTAATGTGGTTTTTACTCCCTCAGCAACTACCATTCCCATGTCGTTGAGGATTTCGTCGAGACTTTTGCCTTTTCCGAGCTCTTCGCCGACGTGACGGTTGCGGCTGTGACCACTGCAGCAGGTAACAATTAAATCACCGATTCCGCTTAAACCTGAAAACGTTAGAGGGTTCCCGCCTAATGCTTCACCTAAACGGCTCATTTCCGCGATGCCACGCGTGATTAAAGCGGCTTTGGGGTTGTCGCCTAGTTTCATGCCGTCGATGATGCCAGCAGCTATTGCCATGACGTTTTTCAATGCTCCACCGAGTTCCAGTCCTAAAACATCGGTACTGGTATAAACTCTGAAGGTCTCGTTCATAAAAGTTTTTTGTACTTTCAACGCCAAAGCTTCGTCGATTGAGGCGGCTACAACAGTTGTTGGTACTCCACGGACGACTTCTTCGGCGTGACTTGGGCCGGATAATACAGCGTAAGAGCATTCACCGAGGACATCGGCGCAAATCTCGCTGACTCGTAAAAGTGTTTTATTTTCGATACCTTTGGCAACGTTGACTAGGAAATGCTGATCTTTATTATGGAATTCTTTGAATTGTTCGAGTACCATGCGAGTATATTGAGTCGGAGATGCCAGCAAAATTAATTCACTGTCAGCTACCGCTTTCTGCATGTTTTCTTCGATACGCAGATTTTTATGAAGTTTGAAACCCGGTAAAAACTGGGTGTTTTCGCGGATTTTATCCATTTTATTTAAATATTCGGGGAAGGGCCCCCACATTTTAACATTGTGGCCGTTTTGGCAGAGCAGCATGGATAATGCCGTTCCCCACGAACCATCACTGAGAACTGTTACATTCATAAATCTTTACTCCTCTTCCTTTTTTTTCTCAAATCTGTTTTCGGTGCCCTTGAGTAAGCGTTTGATATTGCCGGAATGCTTCAAAATGGCTAAAGCTGATATGAAATACAAAAATCCTATTATCCAAGGTGAATGAGGATATAAATCTGGTTTAAGCCAAGCAATTAAAGTCGCGCATATTGGCAAAACTGTCGCGGCAGCGATGCTGGCAAGTGAAACATAACGACTTAACAGATATACAAGTACCCATACAACTCCGGCGACAGCAAATGAATATGGAGCCAGAGCAAGGATAGCGCCGCCAGCAGTAGAAATACCTTTGCCTCCACGAAACCAGAGATATACAGGGAACATGTGTCCTATCACTGCGCTTAAGGCCGCTATTATTTGACCATAAGATAAAATATCTTTATCAAACAATACGGTTACTAATAATACAGGAATAAAGCCTTTGAGGAAGTCTAGAAGAAAGCATAATTTTCCGCTCCATTTTCCTATAACACGGGTAACATTTGTCGCGCCGACATTTTTGCTGCCCAATGTTCTTATGTCCACGCCATTGCGTTTGCCGATTAAGTAACCCCATGGGATTGCCCCGATTAAATATGAAATAAGTCCTGTTGCGATAAGAATGAATGTAGACATTTTATACTCCTGTATTTACTTTAATCTTTGACTTATTTACTATAATAGTTTATACTAAAGATATGCTTTTACAAATTGAAATGACAAACTAAGAGAAAATATGGATAAAGCCGATTTAATTTTTGCGGCGGGAGAAACTTCCGCGGACATACTTTATGCCAGCGGTTTTCAGGCTCCTGACCCTTTTATTTATTTTGCCTGCCTTGATGAACGCGCTATCATTGTTTCGGCTCTGGAGCAAGATCGTGCCGAAAAGCAATGCAAGTCAAATATCGCGATTTTCGGACGTAATGATTTTTTGAAGAATGAAAAGGCGAGTAATTTAGATGTGATTTGTTCTTTGGCAAAAAGCAGAAATATTTCTAAATTTAGAGTTCCGTATGATTTTCCACTTGCTTTAGCGGACGACTTGCGAAAGCATGGTTTGACTGTATGCGCGGAAAAAAATGCTTTTTATCCTGAACGCCAATATAAAACAAAAAAAGAAATAGCTTATCTGAATACAGCTTTGCGAGTTGCTGAAGAAGGTATACAGCGTGGAATAGATATAATTAAAGAAGCAAAAGTTAATAAAGATGACATTCTGGAATGGAGTGGACAAATCTTAACTTCAGAGATATTGCAGTCAGAAATCAATATTACTATGATTAGGCGCGGCGGCTTTTCCGATTTTACAATAGCCGCTTGCGGCAGTCAGACATCTGAGCCGCATAATGGCGGATCAGGTCCAATTTTTGCTAATAAAACTATTATTATGGATGTTTTTCCGAGAATTAAAAAAACTGGTTATTGGGGAGATATAAGTCGAACCGTTGTCAAAGGCAAAGCTTCGGACATTGTCAAAAAAGCTTACAAAGCAGTTTTTGAAGCGCGTGAATATGCCAAAAGCTTAATCAAGCCCGGAGCAATTCCATCTGAAATACATCAAGCCGCCAAAGAGTTAATGGAAAAACAAGGTTTCAAAACTGGGCGTAAAAATGGTCATAATTTCGGATTTTTCCACGGACTCGGGCATAGTGTCGGATTAGAAATACACGAAAAGCCCTCACTAAATCCATCAAATAAAGAGCCATTAAAAGGCGGAGAAGTCATAACCATCGAACCCGGTTTGTATTATCCTGAATGGGGTGGAGTTCGATTAGAAGATATCATTACGGTTACAAAAGACGCTTGCAATTGCTTGACTAAAATGGAAGATGTTTTGGAAATATGAAAGATATCGAATTTATAAAGATCCATAAAAAAGATATTGCAGATTTACAGGCAGATGCCAAAAATATATGGAGAAAATGTAATGTCGACATTATAAGTAGTGAGCAAGTCGAATATATGTTGGACTGGATGTATTCTGAGGAGACGATTCAGCGAGAGATTGAACACGAAAATATTGATTATTATTTTATTTTTAACGACGGGATAAAATTTGGATTTTGTTCGATAGGACCTTATGTTGCTGGTCGTGCAAAACTGCATAAACTCTATATTTATCCTGAATTTCACGGAAAGGGTTTTGGCTCAGCTTCTCTATTGAAAATTTTTGATTTAGCACAAAAACAGGGATATGATTCAATCTGTCTCAATGTCAATAAAAATAACCTGTCCGCAATAAAATCTTACGAACGCAATGGTTTTGTAAAAGAAAAATCAATAGTCAATGATATCGGTAGCGGTTATGTCATGGATGACTATATAATGCTGAAAAATTTAGCTTAAAATCTTTTTTTGTATGCGTGGCAGTATGGTAGTTTTTGTTTGCGTTTGTAATAATCCTGATGATAATCTTCGGCGGGCCAGAAACGTGTTGCCGCTTTGATTTTTGTGGCGATTTTTAAGCCTTTATCTTTTAGAATCTTTATCAGTTTTTCCGCTGTCTTTTTTTGTTTATCGTTGAGGTAAAATATTACTGAACGATATTGATTGCCGACATCTGGTCCCTGACGGTCGACTTGAGTCGGGTCATGGATTTCGAGAAATAACTTTGTCAGTTTTTCGAAATTAGTTTTTGTCGGGTCATAGACTACTTCGACCGCTTCGGCATGTCCGGTTTTTCCGCTACAAATTTCCTTATAGCTTGGATAATCTTTGCTGCCGCCGATGTAGCCTGAACTGACAAGAATTACTCCCGGAGCTTTTTGCAGGTAATATTCTACTCCCCAGAAACAGCCTCCGGCAAAAATCGCGCGTCTGAGTTTTTGTGAATCCATATCCTCAAACTTCATGGATATGGAGTTTACGCAATGCCGTGTGTTTTTGGGCGTAGCATTTTCGCCGATAAAAACATGCCCGAGATGTCCGCCGCATTTAGCGCAGGTTATTTCTGTGCGTCTGCCATCGGCATCGGTGGTTTTCTTGACCGCGCCTTTGAATTCATCGTCAAATCCCGGCCAGCCGCAGGAAGTCTTGAATTTGTCATCAGCCCGGTAGAGTGGGGCATTGCATTGGCGGCATGAATAAATTCCGACTTTGAAATAATCGTTATATTTGCCTGTGAAAGGTCGTTCAGTACCTTTATTAATGATTACGGATTTCTCTTCTTCTGTCAGTTTATTCATTTTACGCGCCTCTAAGTTTGTCATAAAAAGTATTGCGAATGTGAATATCAATATTATTTTCATGTCTATACCTCAGTAATACTATACGCTTCCACTATATTTTTTGCAACAGTCATGTTGATTTTATATCAATTAGATTGCATTTGTGACGGGTGTGAAAAATAGAGTCATGTTTGTAGTTTCATCTTCAGGTGTGATTCTTAATTAAAATCTGTTTGTCTTGAGGGCTGAAAGCCTGAAATTCCATAGCCCAGGGTAAAGCCCTGGGGATAATAGGATTTTAAAAAACAAGGGCTGTAAGCTCGCGATAATCATACAATTGTTATCGCGAGCTTACAGCCCTTATGATTGTGGGTAGGACGTTGAACCCCAGGGCTTTACCCTGGGCTATGGAATTACGTGCTTTCAGCCCTGTTTTTTCTTATAGTAATAACACAAATGGATAAATTGAAATTGTAAAGGTATAAAAAAATAGAGCTGACATCACGTCAGCTCTATTTGATATTTTTTATCTACAGTCTATCCAGCTATCAAATCATGTCATCCCATAATTCGATGTCTTCTAGTTTGTTTTTGAAGGCATTGACGAATTCTGCACCCATTGCACCGTCTACTACTCGGTGGTCTGCGCTGAGAGTTACTTTCATGATGCTACGCACCACGATTTCTCCGTCAATGACTACTGGAGTCGGGATTGATGATGAAACCGCTAAGATTGCGGCTTCGCCTGGATTGATGATTGCTCCGAAACTTTCGACGTTGAGCATTCCCATATTGGAAATAGTGAAAGTTCCGCCTTTCATATCGTCCGTGCCTAATTTATTTGTGCGGGCTTTTTCGGCTAATTCAGCAACTTCTGCTTGAATTTCGTCGAGAGCTTTGCGGTCGGTGTTTTTGACTACTGGAACTACTAAGCCGTTATCAACGCTTACCGCGACGCCGACGTTTACTTTGCTTTTGCGGACAATCGCATTGCCTTGAACAGCGGCATTGACATAAGGGAATTCCTTCAAACTCATAGCCGCGGCTTTGACGATGAAGACATTTACACTTAAGTTGATGTCATCTTCTTTCAATTGTTTGCGTTTAGCCATCAGGTCTGTCATATCAATACTGACTGTTACATAAAAATGTGGAATAGTCTGTTTTGATTCAGTCAAACGTTCTGCGATAATACGGCGCATGGCGTTCATTTCCTGAGGTTTTTCATTGATTGCGTCTTTGACGTCAGATAAAGTTACTCGTCCACTGTCGCCAGAACCGTCGATCGCGACAAGTTCGATATCTTCTTTTTTAGCTAAATTAAACGCGGATGGAGTAATTTTTTTGTCATTATATCCTGAAGTTTCAAGATAATTTTTGACATCTTGTTCATTGACACGTCCAGCCGCACCGCCGCTACCGTTGATTTTATCTAGGTCGATCAGGAAATCCTGAGCGAACTTTCTAGCACGGGGGCTTGGATTGGGAATATGAACAACCGGGACAAATGCAGAAGCGGACGCGGGTTCGAAGGGGGCGTTCGCTTTTTGCACCTGACCGGTTGAAGTCTGAGTCGGAGCAGCCGCTGCCGGGGCAGGGGTTGCTGGTTTTGGAGCTGGAGCCGCGGCTGGTTTGGCCGGGGCAGCAGCTGGCGCTTCAACTACATCGGGAATTTCTTCGCCGGGTTTGCCGAGTACGCATGCGGTAATCATTACCGGAACTTCTTTACCAGCAGGGACGACGATTTTGAGCACTGTGCCTTCGAATTGAGATTCAACTTCGAGTACAGCTTTGTCTGTTTCGACTTCAAACAAAATGTCGCCTTTTTTAATGATGTCGCCTACTTTGGCGCGCCATGAATCTATTATCACAGTCTCTTCGGACTGTCCTAATTTTGGAATTGGTACTAATGTAGCCATTTTCAAATTCTCCTTTAAATGCTTATGCTAAAGTACGAGCAGCGTTGATCATATCTTCAACAGTTGGCAGGAATGCCGCTTCAAGCGTATGAGCCTGTGGAGCAATACCGTTTTTAGCACCGATTTTCAATACTGGTGCGTCGAGGTAATCGAAGCATTGCGCAGTAACTTGAGAAACGATTTCGCCAGTGAAACTACCGATGTCAACGCATTGGCTGATTGCCACGCAGCGACCAGTTTTCTTAACTGACTCAAAAACAGTTTCCCAGTCAAATGGAACCAGAGTTCTTGGGTCGATGATTTCAACGCTGATGCCTTCAGCTTCGAGAGCGTCGGCAGCTTTGATCGCGTCTGAAACCGCTGGGCCCCAAGCGACAAATGTTACATCAGAACCTTCACGAACAACATTAGCTTCACCAAATGGAATAGTGTAATCTTCTTCCGGCACGAAACCTCTTTCATTATAAAGAAGCTGACCTTCAACAAACATTACCGGATTGTCATCACGGATAGCTGTCTTGATTAAGCCTTTGGCATCGTATGGATTTGAAGGGTATGCAACGTATAATCCAGGGATATGAGCAAACATTGATTCGAGGGACTGTGAATGTTGTCCGCCGTAACCTTTACCACCACCGACTGAACAACGTATAACCATTGGAACAGTTGTAGAAGCACCAGTCATGTAATGCCATTTCGCCGCTTGGTTCGAGATTTGATCCGAAGCCATCAGGGCGAAGTCCATATACATTAATTCGGCAATTGGGCGATATCCGCACATTGCCATACCTACTGCGTTACCGCAGATACAGGCTTCTGAAATTGGAGTATTGAATACGCGGTCACGACCGAATGATTCGAGCATGCCTTTAGATAATTTGAATGCACCACCGTAATCGGCAACGTCTTCACCGAAGAGCAGAACGCGTTTGTCGCGCATCATTTCTTCCATGATACCTTCTTTGATAGCGTCACGGTAAGTAGTTGTAGAACCTTCACGGCGTTTAACGACCGGTAAGTCCTCGTAGATTTCAGTAGTCTTGTATTTTTCAGGAACAACATCGCAGACAGAATCAGCGTACATGTGTTTGATGACGTCTTCAGCTACAGGATCAGGAGCGTCAGCGGCACGGCGTGCGGCGCGGGCGTTACGATCAGCAACTTTCTGTTCGATTGCTTTGAGTTGTTTTTCGGTGAATGCTTTAGATTTTTTCAACTGCATGCGGAATACATCGATTGGATCGACTGCTTTCCAACGTGCTTCTTCTTCACGTGTGCGGTATTCGTTACGTGGGTCAGACAAACTGTGTCCGTAGTAACGATAAGTATCGAGTTCCAATAAGACTGGACCTTCGCCTTTAGCAATGATTTCTTTGGCGCGGGAGATTGAGTCACGAACTGCGAGAACATTCATACCGTTTACAACTTCGGCGTGCATGTTGTGGTTAGAAAAACCAGCTGCACGACGTGCGAGGTAATCCAAACCGTTTACTTCACCATCAGCACGACCAGTCATACCGAAATGGTTATTGACGATAACGTAGATAATTGGCAGACCGAATTTTGTCCGGGCAATGTCGCCAGTAAATTGTTCTTGAGCCGCCCAGTTGAGAGATTCGAGCACTACACCATTAGCGTAAGCTCCGTCACCTGCAAAACTGCAAACTACGTTGTCGCGCATGTCTTCGTCTATACGGCAAACCATACTTGCGCCAGTAGCGATTGGAATACCACCACCCACGATTGCGTTAGCGCCGAGGTGACCAACACGGAAGTCAGCGATATGCATACCACCGCCACGACCTTTGCCGTAACCAGTTTCTTTACCGAAAAGTTCGGCGATTGTACGGTAAACGTGGTCTTCCATGACTGCTTCACGGAGTTGTTCGCCTTTAAGTTTTGATAATTCAGGACAGCGTTCTTTTAATACTTTTTCGTCCATGCGTTTGATGGCATGGAAACCTTTGGCGATAGAGTCGCCGTGTCCACGGTGAGTGGAAGTAATCATATCAGAGATGCTCAATACAGAACATGCTCCAGCCGCTGTGGCTTCCTGTCCGATAGACAAGTGAGTTGGTCCGCGATATTCGTAATCACTAATGATGTCGTAAGCGCCTGTACGGCATTTGAGAATCATTTCTTCGAATTCACGAATAACGAGCATTGACTCATACATTTCGCTGAGTTCGGCTTTAGTCACATTCTTAGATTTTAATTCGTCTGCGATTTCCTTATCATATTGATAAGCCTTGATGTTGTCCAACTTAATTGTCCGCTTTTTAAAGTCAGGACCTAAGTCACTGTAATAGTTACCCATTTTTAACACTTCCTTTTTGTTAGTTTATAGTTTAATGCTTAATTTTTAATTAGTTAACGACTTCTACATCTTGTTCATTTAATTTTATTATAACTTCTTCCGATATATTGCAATCAGAAATAACTACATCAATATCCTTTATACTGCCGCTTGTGGCAAAGGAGGGTACTCCGATTTTGCTGCTGTCAACTAGTACAATGACTTTAGCGGCACGGCGCATAATCAACTCTTTAGTATAGGCTTCGCTCGGTTCGGTGGTGGAAATTCCACTTTCAGCGGTAAACCCGATGGTTCCCATAAATGCTTTATTTATATTCAATGAATTAACGATTTGCGCGGTCAAAGGACCAACTAATGTACGGCTTATCGCGCGGAATTCACCACCAAGTAAGATTAAACGATGCGGGCTTTCCATAAGTTCAGCCGCCGCCATGATCGAATTAGTAACAATGGTTAAATTTTTACGCTGGTCAAGTTTTCTAGCGAGAGTCAGGACGGTACTGCCGCCGTCAAGGAATATAGAATCATCATCATCAATCATATCAAGTGCAAGATTAGCGATTTGATTCTTTTCGTCAGCATGAAAAGTCGCTTTCTTAGTAAAAATAGGTTCAGTACGGGGAAATTGTACTCGGACAGCTCCACCATGAACACGGCGGGCTTTGCCTTGTTCTTCAAGGCTTTGCAAGTCACGGCGTACGGTAGCTTCAGACACATTCAGCTGTTCGCTGAGCTCGGTTAAAGAACCAACCTCATTGCTTAAAGCCTTAAGAATAAGTCTTTCACGTTCCGCTGATAAAAGTTTTCTTTTACACTTAGACATGACTTGTCATCCTATTTAATATAGAAAAGTTACATCTTCATTATACATCGTTTGCAAAGTTTTGCAAGCTTTTGTAAGAAAATATTAATAAATTTGCAAAATATTGCAAACTTGAGCTAAAAAAAAAGAAAAAAGAATAAAAAGCCGAATGCAACGGCTCGGTGATCCAACGGGCGAAAGCGTTGGTCGTCATCTCCAATGGCGAAACTTAAGCCCACAGGGCGCAATAGACCAATTCCTTACTCTAAAAGCGAGGCTTTAAAAAATAAGCCTGCGCTATTTTTCAAAGATGCGAGCGTTCGAGCTGTCAAAATCTCTATCAGGCAGTAATGTAGCCACGGCTGTCCCCAGCCGTACTTCTGGAATGACTGTAGCTTTATTTGTTATGATAGCGTTTCACGTTTGCGCCTCTAGAGACAGAGGCGGCTACATTTTTTTAGATTTATCTATGATTTTCGGTGAAAAAATTTGTAAGTCGGGTGATTTTGGGGCATATTAGAAGTATTCTATTATATAGGTGTGAGGCGCTCAAATGCTCGCATCTTTTTGAGAATGGATTGGCTTTCGCTTTGCTCAGCCTCATTGCAAGCAAAGTGGGTCTAAGGCGTCCTCTGTGGGGGATTTAAGTTTCGTTCGTTTAGACGAACGACCAGCGTTCCGCCGCTGGACCGCGTCCGGGTACGACCCGGTGCGGATGTATTTTTTAAAGGGATAGAAAACAGCTATGAAATTACGAAATCATTCATTGATAAAACGGATTAATCGGGCACGGATTATGAATACAATCAGGGTCTCGTCACCTATTGCCCGCTCCCAGATTGCTACTAAAACTCAACTTGACCGTAAAAGCATTACTAACTTTGTAAATGAATTGGTCTCTGAAAATTTGGTAACGGAATCCGGAAAAATGGAGAATGTTTCCGGTCGCCCATATTCAATGCTTAAATTTGTTGATAATTATGTTGCCGGTATATATATCGCGCCGCACCTCTGTCGTGGGGTTTTGATTGATTTCTATGGAAATATTATTGCTTCACATGAAATCGAATACCCTATGTATACTGATTTGACTACTATTTGTCGTGCCGTTGAAAACGTTTATCATAAATTGTGTTCGGTCCAAACTCCTACTTTTGGTGTTGGTATTTCTATGCCTGGTAGTTTGAATCTGGAATCCGGTGTGATGGAGGAAGCAGTCAATATTCCATCGCTTTCAAATGTTGATGTCTATGAAACTTTTTCCGCATTTATTAAAGAACCTTTGTTTCTCGAGGAAGAATCGCGCTCAACCGCATTGGCTGAAAAATGGTTTGGACAAGGTCAAAAACATGATGATTTCGTGGTAGTAGAGGTTTCAGCTGGAGTCGGAATGGGAATAGTTGTCGACCGTTGCTTATTTAAAGGAGCCGGACAGTTTGCTGGAGAAGTTGGACACGTTGTTATTGAATCAGATGGCACGAAATGCAGTTGCGGCAATCTTGGCTGCCTTGAAGCTTATGCTTCAGAACCGGCAGTAGTCAAAGCTTTAAATAAATATAGCAATTGCAGTTTTGAACGTTTGCGTTATTTCCCCAAAGATAGTATTGATCCAAAAGATTATAATCGAATAATGAATGATGTTGGTTATCGTTTAGGGCAGGGGCTCGCGACAGTAGTCAATATCCTGTGCCCGCGTACAATAATATTTTCCGGTGCTGTGATAGATCTGTTTGGAAAGGAAATTTTATCTGCCATTCGTGAGGGCATCAACAAAAATAGCGTAAAAAGCAACGCGGGCCAGACAGAATTATTTATTTCTGAACTAGCCCAGATAGATGCTTTAGGAGCGGCAACTCTACCGCTTGCTGATATATTTGAAGTCCCAGGATACTTTTCTATTTAGTATGAGACTATGACCGCTGTCATTTCTACTGGTTTGTCACCGACACATTTTATTGAATGTCCTGCTCCATTTCCAGTGAGAATTGTATCTCCGGCATTTAGGATTACGGCTTCGCCGTTGTCGCTGGCTTCGGCTGTTCCTTTGATGATATAAAAAATCTCTTCTTCGTTATCGTGACTGTGAAAACCGATTCCACAACCTGGCTCTAAAGTTATTTTTGCCATTAGACGGGTTTTTGCTTTGAGTTCGTTTGTTTCGTCCCAAAGATGTTCAATTTTAACTTTGCCATCACCGCCGCGCATTGCCTTGCGGATATCTACTGTGTACTCATTTTTTCTTCTGATCATTTTGTTCTATTTCCTTTGATTTATAGAATTGACAAAAATCTTTAAGTGTTGGTTGTGGAATATATCCCATATTTTTATAAAAAGCTAAATATGTTTTTTTTGATTTAGGGTTAGTGAAAAACGCGATTTTCGCTAAATTTCTTGCGAGTTTGTGTTTATCAGTATAATAATATTCCATCGCGAGATCCGCGGCATAACTTGCGGTTGCTCTTCGGTTTGGCGCGATGACTTTGAAAATACGATAACGTCTGCTTAAAAATTTGAATTCCTTTGGTGGAGTGATTAGATAAAAATAACGCATACTGCGTGGATAAGCTTCCATTAAATACGCTACTGATTTAGTTTTTATTTTTTTTGCATTCGCCATGTAGCGATAAGAGAATTTGTGCATCGGGGCGATTTTTCCTTTGGAGAAGACGACGAAGTCGACATCATTTTTGACACAGTAATCGGCAAAATCCAGTTCAGAACCATGAAACATTAAATTGACATATGTTTCTATATTTTTACGAATTTTAACTAATTCAAACTTCGGCTGTATGATGATTGTGGCTCCGCAATAGGCTTTTAAAACAGGAGAAATCTCCATGTCCGCGAGAAATGTCCTGTCCTTAGTGTCGGATTGGCGGAACCATTTGACCATATTGGCGGTTTCTCTTAAATAAGAATACTCGTAATTACGACGTAATTTAAACGAGTACATACCCTCTAATGTTACCACCGTGGCAGCTAAAATAAAGATTAATATTTTTATCCAAGTTCTTGCCGTTGCCCGATACCAGTTATAGACGAGAATAGCAAAAGCTATATTCAAAGCAAGGGCAGTAAACACATGAAAGCGGACAAAAAATATATGAAATACGAAAAATGCTAAGGTTGATGCGATAGGAACAAGCGAAATTTTAAGTTTACCAGTCATATGCTTTCGGACTTTTTGGAAGCATGTACCCCACAAAGCGAGCAGTAGAAATGCCCAAAAGGCATAAGGAAATAGATTAAAAGTTATTGCCCATGTTGAGGAATGCAGCCCCGGGGCCCAAAGGAAACGTTGTTCAAAAGTTAATGCTGCCGGATCAACTGGTTTTTTATTTAAATGAAGCATTTTTGCCTTGGCTAGTGAACTGAAATGGCTATAGTTTTTGGCAAAATGACTTTCGTAAACTATTGCGGTATGTAATAAAGTTAATGCGCCGAAAAGAATACAAGCAAGTAGGAGGCGTTTTTTGAAACTGGCAGTTTTGAAGAAATGCAAGCCCGCTAAAGTCGGCCAGATGATTAATAGAGCCGGCGATAAAATAGCATAATGAGCCCGATTGTATGGGCTTAGTATAGCTGCAATGATTAAAGTGGCATAGACTATGATAATGACATGTTTTCGGCGTTCATCGGATCCGTAAATTACCCAGCGCACAATTTCAAATCCAGCCCATACGCCAAATACAAATTGCGATGCATCCCAGAAAATAGTCGCGCAGAAAGCTGGAATCATAACTAAGATAATCGATAAAAGATCTTTGCGTTTAAAGGCTAAGGAGAAAAAAGCGAAAGTAGCCGCTACGAATGGTAAAGCAAAGGTACCTTTTAATATAAGTTGTCCGGTATGACGCGCTATTGAGGCGGGAGCAATCGCGCAGAGTATTCCGCCAAGTAAAGCGATATGCCATGGACAATTGACGAATACCAGCCATAAATATACGAATCCAGGCACTAAGCATGCCCACAAACGCAATTGACTTATAATCCATAGTGTTTCTTCAGGATCTTTTTCGTAATCGGAGTTTGGGGGAACTTTTTGTTTAATCATAGCCCGTCGTAAACGCAATCCCCATCCAAGGAAATATTCCACTCCGAGCGACATTTGTTCACTGACTCGGAAATCATGAGTAAGTTTCAATCGCGGGTCATATTCAGGGATGCCTTTACCATCGGCGACATCGTTTATATATGAATACATGATTGCGCTTTCTACCTCAAAAGGCGCGAAGTTAGCTCCAGTTTCTTGTTTGACTCTAGCGATTTCGCGATCACATATATATCCGCGAAATGCAAACGCGAATAACACGCAGAACACAAAGGCAAGGCTATGCAAGTAAATTTTTTTGTTGTAAAAATGCTTTTTTATTTTTAACAATTTCATGTTCTCCTAAAATTTCCTTCTTAGATTTGTTGCTTGTATGCCTAATTGTTCACGGTATTTTGCTACTGTCCGTCTGGCTACTGTTAGACCGTCTTCTTCTAGTAACTTTGATAATTTATTT
>Ga0307988_1001266_pt1 | contig 14651 bp, 10 predicted proteins | sample EllFjometagen183_FD_203166 | JGI IMG/M metagenome (GOLD analysis project Ga0307988, IMG submission 203166) | Marine microbial communities from Ellis Fjord, Antarctic Ocean - #183 | ecosystem: Environmental > Aquatic > Marine > Unclassified | place: Southern Ocean | collected 2014-10-08 | reverse complement strand
CGGCTGCCCGTGAGTTGGGGCGGGGGGTGTTTTTTTCGGAAAGCATTGACAGTCCGGGAATTGAGTCGATGCTTGACTCGGTAACTGTGCATGTCCCGGAGATTTGCGGTGAGGGTTGTTATGAGGTGATGGCTGATACACCTTGTGGCGAGCTTGATCCTGCATTCTGTATACCGAAATGGCTTGGCGTGGGTTATCCGACATTAATCTGGCATCACGGCAGCAATGAAAAGCCATTTGATTTCGAAGCGAAAGCTAAAAACGCTTTCAACAGTATTATTGGCCCTGAAAAACGTTATCCGGAGGCTAATATCATTGTCCTTCGCGCACCGTTTCATGCCTGCGAACTGGAAGAGTATGCTGAAATAGCTGTTCACCTCAGAAATCTTGTGACGATGCTTGCGGTATCTGTCAAACTTGCCGAACACCTCGCGGCCTATGCGAAGGGATTGACCGGGGAGCGCATAATTTTTTCAGGAATCAGTCTCGGAGGATTTGTCGCGAATCTGCACAGGACATTTTATAACAGTGCGGACTCCTATGTTCCACTGCTTGCCGGGGCGACACTGAGTGATCTCTTTCTCAGCGGAAAATATAAGCGTTTGACCTCAAAGCTGGCGCTCGAAAATCCCGAAAATATCCGGAAGGCACTCAATTTCGAGGATGATTTCATGAAAGCCCCCGACAAAAACGTCTTCCCGCTGCTTGCGGAATATGATCGTTTTCTGCCTCTGAGCACTCAGAGTGGCTGTTATGAGGGGCATCCGCTTGAAACGATCAAACGCGGTCATATCACGGCGGCGCTGTCGGGTGAGCTGTTGAGGGAGCATGTGATGAGGGTGCTTATTGCTAACTCACCCCCCGGCCCCCTCTCTTAAAAAGAGAGGGGGTGCGCGAGCTAAGCTCAAGTTGATTTATACGCTTATGCCACGAGTATGGAATATTGTCACGTTTTATTTTTTATTATCTTTTATCATTTAATCGAAGAATTCCTCGACGCTTGCGTCGGGGGCATCTTCAAAAAGACCCCCCCCGGCTGCGCCGTGTCCCCCCTGTCAGGGGGGATTATAGCTGCACCGGTTTTTCGGTCTCCCCTGATAGGAGAGATGTCACGAAAAGCAGTCATGTTGCAATGCAACATGATGTAGTGACAGAGGGGTCTTATAAAATAATGTCAGATACCCCGATCCTTGGGTCGGGGAGCATTCATTCATAGGTATCAGCGGTTGAGACAATCTTTAAATGACTTTCTTAAGAAGTGATAAATAGAAGATTTTATAAAAACAAGGTAATCTATGAAAATACTTTTCGCTGCATCAGAAATGGACCCGTTCTGTAAAACCGGGGGGCTCGCCGATGTTCTCGGAGCTCTGCCGCCTGTTCTTGCTGAGATGGGGCACAAGGTGGTCGTGATGCTGCCCGGCTATAAAGTAATCGACCGTGACAAATGGGGCTTTCGTCCCACCGGAGTGCGGCTGGATGTGCCGCTTGGCAAAGGAACGCGCCATCTCGGGCTCTCGACACTCTCTTGGAACGGCGTAGATGTGCTCCTGCTCGAAAGTGAGGAGTTTTTCTGGCGCGACTCCCTTTATGGCGACATTGATGGCGACTATGACGACAACGATGAGCGCTTTGCCTTCTTTTCCCGTGCAACGCTTGAGCTTACGAAAAATCTCGGACTAAAGCCAGACATTGTGCACTCGCACGATTGGCAGGCCGGACTTGTCCCCGCCTATCTGAAAACAGTCTATGTTGACGATCCGTATTTCAGCGGGACGAAGACGTTTTTTACTATCCACAATCTTGGATATCAGGGGCTTTTCCCGAAAGAAACATTCCCGAAGACTCTGATTCCTAAAGTGGAATTCACCTGGAAAAAAATGGAATACTGGGGCAAAGTCTCCTATCTCAAGGCCGGACTTGTTTATTCAGATCTGCTTTCGACAGTGAGCGAGGCCTATGCGGATGAGATCACCCGCGAGCCGCTTGGTTTTGGTATGCAGGGTGTTTTCGAAGAGCGGAAAGAGAGCCTTTACGGTATCGTTAACGGCATTGATGTCGATATGTGGAATCCTGAAACAGACAGTGCTATTGCGTCAACATTTTCAGCGCGTACGACAAAAGGCAAAAAAGCCTGTCGGGAATCTCTTCTCAGGAAATGCGGCTTGAAGGCTGCGGCATCTGCCCCGCTTGTTGGCATGGTGACACGTCTTGACGATCAGAAAGGCCTTGATATTTTTGAGGATTCTGTCGCACGGCTCATGTCGCTCGACATAAGGCTTGTTGTGCTCGGCACCGGCTCGAAGAAGCATCATGAAACAATGAGCACTCTCGAAAAACGCTACAATGACCGTATTAAGGTCTTTCTCACTTTCAATAACGATCTGGCGCGACAGATATATGCCGGGTCTGACGCCTTCCTTATGCCGAGCCGCTATGAACCCTGCGGGCTGGGGCAGCTCATCGCAATGCGCTACGGCTCACTGCCTATTGTCCATGCAACGGGAGGGCTGAAAGACACTGTGCAGGATGTTGACCAAGAGCCTGACAGTGGAGTCGGCTTTGTTTTCGACAGCTATTCACCGGAAGCGCTTGCCGATGCTGTCGGACGGGCTGTTGTCGCTTTCCGCGAAAAAGGCAGACGGCGCTGGACTGCTGCCCTGAAACGCGCCATGAACAGGGATTTCTCCTGGACGAATTCAGCAGAGCGTTATGTCGAACTGTATGAAGAGCTTGGCCGCGGATAGGTGTTAATAAAAAGCTCAGTAACCATTATCACAAAATCCGTCTACGTTAAAGCTACGACGAGACAGGTCAGTGCTTCATACAGTATCAGGAAGTGCAATAGTAGCCCCGACATGATGTATGCTTTCCCATATTCTTTAGGAACATCTATGATTGAACTGAAAGACTTAAGTTTCACTTATAGCGGGCATACCCCGCTGTTTCAAAATGTATCGCTGACAATTGAGTCGGGCGCCCATGTTGCACTCAGTGGTGGAAATGGTGTCGGGAAATCCACGCTTGCGCTCCTGATAAAGGGCCTTCTTATGCCCGGAAGCGGCAGTTTGCGTGTTGATGGTTTTGATGCGGATTCTCCCGAGGGTGCGGAATCGATTATGCGGCGTGTCGGGATCGTATTCCAGAATCCCGAAAACACCTTTGTCGCGACCACCGTTGAACGTGAACTGGCCTTCGGGCTCGAAAATATCGCTGTCGCCCCCGCTGAAATGCGTGAACGTGTCGATCAGGCGCTGACAGATTTCGACCTTGAGCGCTACCGCTATCGCAATCCCTCGCAGCTTTCAGGCGGTGAAAAACAGCGCCTTGCCCTTGCCGCTGTCATGATAATGCGCCCGGAACACCTTATCCTCGATGAGCCGACCTCTCTGTTGGACCCCTGGGGACGTGCGCATATCCTTGACCTCATACATGAAACCGCCCGCAGTGGGGCAACGGTTGTTCACATTACCCAGTTTGCCGATGAGGCCGCGCAGGCAGACAGGATGATTGTGTTTGGCCGTGACGGTATTCTCGCTGACGGGAAATCTGAGGACATTCTGGGCTCAGGTTGTGCCGACCACTGTGTCAGGGTTAGTGATGTCTCTGATGCGTCAAGATTTATGAATGGTGAGATCCCTTCTGACATCTCAAGCTCTACCTCTGACAAAGATATTTCACCCCTGCTGAGACTTGAAGGTGTTGGGCACTGCTACTCAGGCGCCGGTTCAGATGGAAGCAGGGCGCTGAAAGACATTGATCTTAAAATAGCAGCAGGGACAGCGACAGCCTTGATTGGAAAATCCGGTTCAGGCAAGTCAACACTGCTTGAAATAGCGGCAGGACTGATACGTCCCAGTGAGGGAAAATGCATTGAAACAAAAGGACTCGTGAAGGCTATGGCATTTCAATTCCCCGAAGACCAGATCTTTGGTGAGGATATCGCGTCATATGTCGCCTTCGGTCCGAAAAACCTTGGATTGAATGCCGCGGAGGTTGAGTTACGGGTGCATGATGCGCTCTCGTCAGTAGGTTTTGAAGCTGAATCTGTCCTGACTCTTGATCCGCTTTCACAATCAGGTGGAGAGCAACGTCGTATTGCCCTTGCCGGAGTGCTGGCGATTAATCCGGGACTGCTTATTCTCGATGAGCCCACCGCAGGGCTTGACCGTGAAGGAGTCGACCGTACCGTGGCGGTCCTGAAAAAATACATCGACGGCGGCGGAACACTCCTTTTTTCTACGCATGATTTTGCGGTGGCGCGATGTCTGGCTGATTCAGTTGTTTTGCTTGAGTCGCCGAATAACAGTCTTTAGTTACTAAGGTCTCTCTACTTCGCCATTGTCTCCCTTTTGCAATATTCTTCATACCAGTGATGTTTTTCACGCCCTCCACAATGCCCCGCGATATATCTCTTAAGTATTTATTATTTCATCATTCTTCATTATAAAAACTAATTAAATATCAATCTACTTTTCTTTGCTCGTGCAAAGAATAAGTAGCAAAAGAAAACTCGTCCCGGACAAATCCTCATCCTCGCTATCACCGTCAATTTCGGGAATTGCTGAACTCACTCGACTCCGTCTCATTCAAACAGGCAGCAATTCTTAACCGAAATTCCCGGCACGCTCGGGGATTTCTCAACGGGCATCTGACGCGGAGTTGCCGGGGGAACAGTCGGCTTAAAAAAAAGAGATCACTTCACAAACAACATCCGCCCGGTCGCAACCTCACCTCCCGCACTCAGCCGCGAGAAGTACAGCCCCGAGCCAACACTCACACCATCCCCGTCAGTTCCGTCCCACAGTACACAGTGTCGTCCGGCCCGCATGTCGCCAGCCAGCAGTTCACGCACTTTCCGGCCCGTGATGTCATAGACCGCCAGTGTCGCCATGCTTTCCGATGGCATAGTAAATGCCAGTGTTGTCTGCGCGTTAAACGGATTGGGGTAACTCTCAATGATAGAGAGGGTTTCCGGTTGTGTGGATTGAACAACAGTTGTGGTTCGGTCAGGGGTGTATTTGTAGAGGCCGCCTTTTTTGTCATCATAGGATTGAATAGCAAGCCAAACCGAATCATCAGTGTCGATTTCGATGTCGTATATTTCACCGTAATAAGATCCTGTGTAAACAATATCTATTACGTGACTGAACACTCCATTTTCTGCACCTATCCAAACAACATTATAGTCATCGACAGCAAATGAATATGCATCAATTTGAGAGTATGATGTGACTTTTTCATTATCAAATACACTCAATCCATATCTACCACTTCCCCAAAAATGTACATCATCATGATCAACAATACCGCAATAATAATTCGCCTGGTTAGCATCCTGATAAACTACCCATTCATTATCAAAATATTTAACGCGATTACTGCCATAACCGGACCATATATTGTTGGCGTGATCGACAATTAGAAACTCACCTACTAGTTGATTTATCGACGACCATTCCCCGTTTGTATAAAGAGTAACATCACTGCCTGTCGCAAACCAAACATTATTATCTCTATCAACTACTACATCGTGACAAGTACCCCATATAGAATTATCTCTTCTGTGGAAATTTGTCCAAATCTCTCCGTCAAACATACTGATTCCGAGACCTGTACCACACCATATAAAACCGTCATGATCAATAGCAATACAATCATAAGATTTCGCATTTTCTATTAATCCATCAGCTTCAGTATAGTGAACTACGGTGTTGTCGCTTTTATTAAACTTGGTTATTCCTTCTCCTGATGCACACCAGATATCATCACCATCAAATGCTATATCAGAAATGATAAATCCATCTAATATTATTTCCCAATTAATTTCTTCAGCCTCCCCAAAACCCGTCACCCCCATCACCATTACCACAACCACGATTAAGCACAGTCTCATCTTCGCACCCCCATCAAAATACCTGTTAACTTTTCCCTGCTATCCGCAATATAGTGAAACAGTTACGCCCATACAAGAACAAGGTAAATTGATGAAAGACCCCCCTCCGGCTTGCGCCGGTATCCCCCCTAAAGAGGGGAGAGGTCACTTCGTGACAAAAGAGCCACTATATCAAAAGTATAGAGTGCCGCAGGCTTCCCCCCCTCTTCAGGGGGATGTCCTGTAAGGACAGGGGGTCTTATTTCATCTTTCATCATAATAAAAAACAACTAATTAAATATCAATCTACTTTTTTTTGCTCGTTCAAGCTGGCATACAGCAATTCTTATCCGAAATTCCCGGCACGCTCGGGGATTTCTCATGGGGACACTGGCTCGGAATTGTTGGGAGAATTTAGAAATGGCAAGCTCGCGATATGATCTCACCTTTGAAAATTACACTTTATGTACTGCCAACACAGACCAAAAAGCATCCTCCGGCGCGTTTTATGCTTGAATTAAATCATATTATATCATACCATTACTAAGAGACTTCTATCAGCATCAAATAAATCCTTCTCAGAGGGGATCGCTCAATGGATACTCCGAACGAAGTACACCCGGCGCTTACAGAGAAACTTTCGACTTTCCAGCTCAGTATGCTTGTGGTGCTCAGGGTCGTTGTGGGCTGGCATTTTTTGTATGAAGGCCTGTCGAAACTCTTTATCAGCGGCTGGTCATCCGAGGGCTATCTCGCGATCTCGAAATGGCTGTTTGCGCCGCTGTTTCAGTGGATCGCCGCGACCCCGATGGCGCTTGCTGTCGTTGATTTCCTCAATATCTGGGGCCTGATATTTATCGGGCTCGGGCTCATGTTCGGTGCGCTTACAAGGACAGCGTCAGTTGCCGGAATGCTCCTGCTTGCACTCTACTATCTCGCAAATCCGCCCTTTATCGGCATGGATTTCGGCGTCCTCACCGAGGGGAATTACCTCGTGGTTGACAAGAATATTGTGGAGCTTTTCGCTCTTTCTGTAGTCGCTATTTTCCCCACGGGTTCATTCATCGGCATCGACCGTTACATCGCCTACATGAGAACGAAAAACGGAAATTCCATCGCGATGGAAACCGCTAATCTGATGGATGATTCTATTGACGAGGAAATCAAATCACAGGTGTCCGCGCCACCGAAATCATTCGCACGGCGTGAACTTCTCGCAAGTCTCGCAACCGCTCCGGTCTTTGGTGTCTTCGTGCTCTTTGTTTTGCGTAAACTCGGTTGGGAAAGTTACGAGGAAAAAAACCTGGACGGGAAAAAGGCTGATGCGGTCACCAGCGCAACCATTAAGACCTTCAATTTCTCCAGCCTCAAGGACCTCAAGGCCACCGTCCCGATGACCAAAATCGGCGATATGGAGCTTTCCCGTGTCATTCTCGGCGGCAACCTCATTGGTGGCTGGGCACACGCGCGCGATCTCATCTATGTCTCCAAACTGGTCAAAGCCTATTTTCACCGCGACAAGATTTTCGAAACCTTCCTCCTTGCTGAAAAAACCGGCATCAACGCCTTTCTCACCAATCCAGTCCTCTGCGGAGTCATCAACGACTACTGGCGTCGCGATATCGGCAACATAAAGTTTATCTCCGACTGTGGCGGCAGATCAGTTATGGAGGGTGCTCAGAAATCCATCGATAACGGCGCCAGCGCCTGTTATGTCCACGGTGGCATGGCTGATAAACTCGCCCGTGAGGGGAAAGTTGACGAGATTGCGAAAGTCGTCGATTTCATCAAACAGAACGGCCTTCCCGCAGGAATCGGTGGGCATGATCTCGCCACCATCAAGACCAGTGTCGATTACGGTATCGAGCCGGATTTCTGGATGAAAACATTCCATCCCATCGACTACTGGTCGGCCCGTGTCGATGAGCAACAGTACGGCCTCGGTTCCCACGACAACCTCTGGTGTTCTGATCCTAAGGAGACCGCCGAATACATGAAGGGCCTTGAAAAGCCCTGGATAGCATTCAAGACTCTCGCCGCTGGAGCAATTCAGCCGCGCGCCGGATTCAAATACGCTTTCGAGAATGGCGCTGATTTCCTCTGTGTCGGTATGTATGATTTTCAGATCGTGGATGATGTCAATATCGCGCTTGACGTACTGAACGGAGAGCTGAAGAGGCAGAGGCCGTGGTATGCTTAAGCGGGGAAACAGAAAAGAATGATAATAAATATTTGCGGGACAACCCGGACTTTGCCCGGTTTTCCCGCACCCTTTCCGGCAAAGCGTCAGTGGACGCTTTGTGGTCTGCTGTGTTTTTACAGTTACTACGAGCAGGAATGCTGCGCGACCCTGCTCTGCGTTGTTGAGATCACACAATAAATAGCTTTTAGGCGTTGATAGCTGTGACAAAGCACAAAGTCGCGCAGCATCTTTGTGCGGGCAAATAGCAAGGCATCTCAGACCATGATGCGGCGATTACCGCTTTCCCGAAAGGGGTTTGGGGCAAACCGTGAAATTTCGGATGTCCCCACTTATTAGAAACTACCTCGTAGCTTGCTGCGGGGTAATCTTAAATAATCCTCTAACTCTTGGCATAACACATGACCCCATCAGCATCACAATTTCTCCTCTCCCCCAAAGGCCGTGAAATCACCGCCTCAATAACGGGATTATCCTTAGATCCGCTTGCCCTTGGAAGCCGTTTGAGGAAAAAGTATCCCGATATCGAACCTGCGAACCTCGCTGCGGTGACAGAGCTTGCCGAAACACGGGTCAAGGCTGCGAACAAATTCGATCGCGCCTCAGATATGTTTTTCACTCGTGAGGCGCTTGAGCAGTCAACCGGTGAGGCTGTTGCCCGGCACCGTGCGAAACGTTTTCAAGGGCTCGGGCATGTCCTTGATGCCTGCTCGGGAATCGGTGGGGATGCCATTGCGCTTGCCGGAATGGTGGACTCTCTCGACTGTGTCGATCTGGACGAGGGCCGTCTGGCATTCTGTGGAGAGAACTGCCGTATCCATGGCCACGAAAATGTCGGCTTGATCGCGCGTGATGTGGGTGAAATGATCCGGGTTGCGGCTGGCTATGATGCGGTCTTTATCGATCCGTCACGGCGTAAAGGTGAACGGCGTTCATCGGGGCTGCATGTCATGGAGCCGCCGCTTGAGGTAATGGAGGCCCTGCTTCGTGCTGCACCGCGCGGCGCGGCGAAACTCTCGCCATCAGTTAGGCTTGATCCGTTGTCGATAGCGCATGAGACAGAGTGGATTGCTACTGCGGACGGTCTCAAAGAGGCGGTGATCTGGACTGGTGATTTCATCCGCTGTGAAACGACGGTGACACTTCTTCATAAAAATATCACGCTCAGGGACAGCGATCTCCCGGCGGCAGAACCTTCGATTGCCAATGCGCAGGATTACATTCATGAGCCCGACGCCGCACTCATACGTTCGGGCCTTCTTGGACGGAAAGCCTCTTCGCTCGGCATGTCGCTTGTGAGCAGTGAGATCGCCTATATGAGCTCGGATGCAGCCACGGACGATCCCTTTTTCACGTCATATCGTATCATTGAGTCGTTGCCATTCAACATGAAAAAACTGGAGCGCCTCTTAAATGACAGGGATATCGGACGGGTGACAGTCAAAAAACGTGGATTCCCCATGTTGCCTGAGGAGGTCAAAAAGAAACTGAAACTCCGCGGCAAAAAAGAGGGGATCGTTATCCTGACGAAGGTAAAGGGGAATAATACAGCGTTTGTTGTCGAGCGGGTATAAGTGAATTTTAGCCACGGATAACACGGTTTACACGGTTTACTCGGATGGACACGGATAGAGAAAAGAAAATGAGTACCGCAGAGACGCGGAGGCGCAGAGATGAATGAACGCCACTATTAATGGATAGCCTGACTGATAATGTCATTCTGAAAGAAGCGAAAGTCTTGAGGATATTGCGTTGTTATAGGCAGGAAATAATCACAGTAATCATTTAATCAAACTAATTCCCAGGAGTTTACTCCGGGGTTATCTTCAAAGAGACCCCCCTCGGCTTCGCCGTGTCCCCCCTACCAGGGGGGATTTTAGCTGTGCTAACGTTTCGTCTCCCCTAATAGGGGAGATGTCACGAAGTGACAGAGGGGTCTGTTGGCGATACCCCCGTACTTCAGTCCGGGTTTGTTCATTCAAACTAATCAGTGGTTCAGACATCTTTTTCTTTGAATCTTGGAAATAAAACCTTGAGGTTGGAATTAATTATGACATCTAACGAACGCTTTTACAACACGATGCATTATCTTCCTGTCGATCATGTGCTTGACATGGAATTTGGTTTCTGGGAAGAAATCCCAATGCTCTGGGAAAAGGATGGCCTGCCCTCAGGGCTCGACACCGATGAAAAAAGGGAGCTTTATTTCGGGCTTGAGGAACGCTGGCGGCCGCCGGTGCACTGCATGCTTGAGCCTGAGTTTGAGGAAGAGGAGGTCGAGCTCAAGGACGGCTATCGCTACTTCTATGATAACGATCATGTGCTTTGCCGTAAACGTGCGGACATTCTCACCGCTATGCCTGAGCATCTCGAATATCCCCTGAAATCACGCGCCGACTGGGAGAATATTTTCAAGCCGCGCCTCGACATTTCGACTCCCGGCCGCTGGCCTGAAAATCTCGGCGGGCTTGTCGATAATGCGCTCAGAGATAACTACATGCCCTGGCTTTATGTGGGTTCGCTTTTCGGACGTTTGCGGAATTTCGCAGGATTCGAGGGTGTCTGCTACATGACCTATGACGACACAGAGCTCGTGGATGAGATCATCGGGTATATGGCGGATCTCACCTGTGAAATCCTGGAAAAAACTCTGCCTGCGATGGAGGGCAAAGTCAAAATCGGCCATTTCTGGGAGGACATCTGTTTCAATACCGGGCCTATGATTTCGCCGGAGTTTTTCAGACAGCGTGTGGTGCCGCGCTACCAGCAGATAACACAAGTGCTGAAGCGCTTCGGCATCGACACAGTGATTGTTGATTGCGATGGCTGGGTTGGGCCGCTGGTAGAGGATTTCATGAAGGGTGGAGTCAACATTATGTTTCCGCTTGAGAGGGCGGGCGAGTCGGATCCTGTCATGCTGCGGGAGAAATACGGCGAAGAGCTCCTGCTTATGGGCGGTGTCGATAAACGTGAGATGGCGAAAGGCGGGGACGACATTGTAAGGCACCTGGAATATCTCGCGCCCCTCGCAGAATCGGGTGGATTCATCCCCCATTGCGATCATCGCTGCCCGGCGGATGTTACATTCGAAAAGTATCGTCACTACCTGAAAGTTAAGCGTGAGATTTTTGGTATTCCTCAGAAAGAAGAAATGAAACGGGAATCGCCGATAGATATTGTGTGATTTCATAGTAGTAAGATAAGAAAAAAGTTGGCCACAGAGGCCACAGAGAAAAAATGAGATAAGATTTTGTCTGAACCGCTGGTGTCAGTGGACACATTTTTTCTGCTATTTCTGTTTGACACCTTAAAAGCAGGACAGGATAGCGCAGCATCTCTGTCCGTGTAAGTTGCATATCCATATCAGACCACAAAGCGGCGATTGCCGCCTTCCCAAAAGGGGTTTGGGGAAAACCGTGAAGTTACGGTTGTCCCCAATTAGAACATCATTTTTGTAATCTGTGGGGTTATAATGAATCTCAGTATTTTCGACATAGCGGTGTTTCTTGGATGTATCATTTTCGTGATCGCGTTCAGCATGGCAAAAAGCAGCCGTGAGAAAACCAGCGAGGATTTCTTTCTCGCCAGCCGTGGACTGCCCTGGTGGATCATCGGGTTTTCGCTGATTGCTGCGAACACCTCCACCGAGCAGTTTGTGGGTATGAACGGCAGCGCGGCTGGAAATGTCGGCTTTGCTATTGCGAGCTATAACTGGATGGCGGCGATCACACTTGTCGTTGTGGCCGTATTCATCCTGCCCAGGCTTTTGCGTTCGGGGATTTTCACTATCCCGGAATTTCTGGAATACCGCTACAACTCTGCCGCACGGTCGATTATGGCATTCTGTACCATGTTCATTTATGTCTCGGTAACCATCACCGCAGTGCTCTATTCCGGTGGGCTGACCATACATACTATTTTCGGATTCGACCTCGCGCTCTCGGTCTGGATTATCGGTGTTATCACCGCGCTTTACACCACCTGGGGCGGGCTCAAGGCCATTGCCTGGGCCGATCTTTTTCTCTGTTCGGGGCTCTTGATTGGCGGATTCTGCGTGACATTCTTCGGTCTCAAGGCTGTCGGCGGGCCTGCCCTGCTCTATGCTGAGACCCACGGGGAATTCCACATGTTTCTCGGCGCGGACCACCCGGAACTTCCCTGGACAGCCCTTGCCTTAGGACTCTGGATACCGAATTTCTACTATTGGGGACTGAATCAGTATATCGCCCAGCGAACACTGGCAGCACGGAGCCTCAGGGACGGTCAGCTCGGCGTACTGCTTGCGGCGTCCATGCATGTCATCATGCCGCTCATTGTTGTGCTGCCGGGGATTATCGCTCTCAAGCTCTATCACGGCGAGGTCTCGGCAAATCCCGATGCCGCCTTTCCGCTGCTGATCCGCAATCTGATACCGTCAGGCCTCCGTGGCTTCATTTTCGCTGCAATCGCAGGCGCTGTTATTAGTTCGCTCGCTTCCATGCTCAATGCCGCTGCGACCATTTTCACCATGGACATTGTCAAACGTCACATTCACCGGGACGCGTCACAAGCCTTCCTAGTGAAAATGGGCCGTATCATGACCGTGGTCTTTGTCGTCATCGGCTGCCTGATTGCACCCATGTTAGGCGATCCGCGTTTTAAGGGCGTCTTTCATTACATCCAGGATTTTCAGGGCTATATCTCGCCGGGAATACTCGCAGCATTTGTTTTCGGCATGATGTTTAAGCGTGCGCCGGGAGCAGCCGGAGTTGCCGCGCTTTTGGTCAATATACCGGTCTACGGCATCCTCCATCTCGGAGCCTTTGCGGAGATAGCCTTCCTCAACAAAATGGCAATCACCTTCGCCGTTATCATTGCAGTCATGGCGGTCATCACTGCAATACGCCCGCTTAAAGTGCCGAAAATTATACCGTACAAGCAGGATATTTCGGCAATAACTGAGCCTATTGTTAAACGTATCGGCATAAGCATTGTCGTAATTACGGTGGTGCTTTATATTATCTTCAGGTAAGCATTGGGATTGTTTTGTGGGATTGACGAGGATTGGAGGTTAATATTGGGAACGATGTATTCAGTGGTTGAAGTGTTTGCGGGGTATAATCGGATGTGATATCGTATTTGGTTCAGAATTATTTTTCATAATCCCAGATAAAAGTTTTTCTCAGTTTCTGGAAATGTTTAAATGGCGCATAGCCGAAATGATGTAATTTGCCCACAATGATGCTGGGAGCAAGACCTTTCTGACGGGCAAAGGTTTCAATTGAGTCATATGTAAGGGGATTATTGTCGACGAATTTTACAAGCTCTTTTTTCGATAAAAGAAGTTCAGAGGCAAAACGATCTGCTTCTTCTTCCTCTTTTCCCTCTGCCTTGCCAGCATCAAGAAAAATTGTATTCTTTTTTTGATGGAGCAATATATGTGCTGCCTCATGAAAAAAAGTAAACCAGAGAATATCATCTCTCTTGCCCCGTAAGCAGAGCTGGATAACAGGGCGGACGCCCTCCCAGTATGTTGCTCCAAATGCTCTTATTTTAGGTAATTCTGGAACAAATACTACCGCAACACCACATTCGGCGCATATACTTTCCAATTTTGGAACAAATATCTCCGGTGGCTCTGTTGTAAGTGATCGAAGCGATGGAAGGCGTTTTTTGAAGTTTATTTTGTTATATAACGAGCAATGTCGTACGCTTGCTTGAATCCTGCCGAATTGAAGCCATGCAGCAAGCGCGTATTCATCGGTAGTAAATTGAGCGGATTTTCTATAGCGTATCGCTGCGTTTAAGTAATTGCGGTCAAAAACTTCAGGACTGGCAATTTTAAACATACCTAATAAACTTTTGGTATGCTCTATTGTACTTTTACTGTCAGGTATATATCCATATTCAATCATTTTCTTTAAAGGAAACTTTTTCGCCCAGTCTTTGTACAGATCTATCTGAGCATTTTCGTTAAAGCGTGCTATATATTCATCATAGTTGTACTGCCGTTTCAACCAGAAGGAAGCAGGTACTCCAAGCACTCGCTCAAGTTGTAATGCTGTCTCGGAAGTAATACTGGCTTTGCCCCTTATGATTTCATTAATTGTTTTTACTGGCCGGCCAGTTCGACGGGCCAGTTCGGCTTGTGGCATACTCTTCTCATCAAGAATATCAAGAAGGGTTTCACCGGGGTGAGAAACAAGCAGCGGTTCGTATTCATTTATATTTTTATTTGTCATGATAGTTCTCCACTGTTATAATATCAACAATGGTGATTTTTGAGGTGTCAAGCCAACTGTCTTTTGAAACGGGCAAAGGATCATTTGCAGGTCTGAAAATCAATCGATAAGGCTCATCTATATGTATCGCCCACAGACCTTTTTTGTCAGCTTTCAAGGCATGACAGTTGCCAGGCAGTGTTTCCATTACTTCGAGGTTTTCGGCGGCACGCATATCATCAAGACGTTTACCGAATTTGTCGGTTGCCTTGTTACACTTTTTCCTGATTTTGTTATTATCAAATGTAATGTCCATAGGCCTGTTTGTCAAGAAGAATTAACGGAAAGGGTTAATGGTATTGCAAATTACAGTGGT
>Ga0307988_1001264_pt1 | contig 14664 bp, 16 predicted proteins | sample EllFjometagen183_FD_203166 | JGI IMG/M metagenome (GOLD analysis project Ga0307988, IMG submission 203166) | Marine microbial communities from Ellis Fjord, Antarctic Ocean - #183 | ecosystem: Environmental > Aquatic > Marine > Unclassified | place: Southern Ocean | collected 2014-10-08 | reverse complement strand
ACACCTTTGATATATGCCTCATCATTTTTGCCCATCTTCTCTCTTATTTCATTCGGTATGATGGCTTCGAGATGGGTCTGTTTTTTGATGAAGATGAGAAGAATAAGCAAAGCGGGAATAAACCACCTGGAGGTGGCGGGTGTTGTGTTATATTTTTAGCTATCGGGACATCGATTGGAACGGCGGCTTGGGGTATTTCAAAATGGATTGCCTGATTGGCAATTACTTAGCTCCTGGGCTAGCTGGTGATTTAGAGAGCCTCCAATGCAGAAACAAGAGATGGGGTGATAATGAAAAATGCATACGTTATTGGCCACATTACTGTGAAAGACGAAGATAAGTGGGATGAATACCGAAATAAAGTACCAGCTACATTAGATCCTTGGGGCGCTGAGTTGGTACTCAGAGGCAAGCTCTGTTCAGTCCTTTCAGGTAACCATGCCCACACCGACACGGTTGTAATACGCTTTCCTGATTTAAGATCTCTAAAGAGTTGGTATTCCTCCCCAGAGTACCAGTCATTGATACCTCTAAGACAAGAAGCAGCTGAGATGGAGTTACTCTCATATGAGGACTAGCTGGCGAACCAAGCGTTTAACATTGCCTCACTATGTTCCACTGGACTCGCTGAAGCTCTCTGCTTAACCAACGTAGAGTTCTCTGGCACCTTCCAATAACGGAGGTTACGTAAAAAGTTACTCTACGAAAATGTTATGGCGGTGGTATTCCAAATATTGTTCTTGCCTATGGTCTAAAATTTTTATTTTATATATTTTCGAAGGGTCTATTCCCATAGATTTCAACTCTGGAGTTTTTAAGGTGTTTGAAAATAAGGCATAGCCTTTACTGTCAAACGTGAGATATCCCTTATCCAACAGGTAGTCAGCGACAGGAGTTAAAGGAATGCCATTTAGAGGATCTAATCGTTCGAAATTGTTTTCGCATTTAGACCATGGTTTCAAATGTCCTGCCTTTAGGAATATTGGATTTGTAACTCCTGTAAAAGGACATGATATATGTAGATCAAGAACCTCATTGCGAAATTTTCCTTGTCCCTTCCTCGCTTTTACAAGAGTTTCCTTTTCAGTCTCGGGTATAGTTGGATCTTTTTTAATTATTTTTGCTACTCGTTCCTCTTCAGCTTCCAAGTCTGTTTTTGCCTCACACTGATGTTCTAAACTCTCTGAAAGCACAGGAAGAGTATCTTCACCAATTAGTCCCAACAATTTTTCAGCTAATGGAATTTTTATAGATGCCAGGTAAACCCCCTGTAAGCCTTTCCCCGTGTTCTTTTGGAGTGGTGAATATTTGTCAGGAAGTAAGTTTTTTAAATCACCTATATGATTTTTCGGTGTGATAGAATTTCTTACTTGTCTGTAGTCAACATTTACCATCCATCCTTCGTTCTCCCATGCATTGCCAGCTGTACCGAACTCAGGTTTTATTCTCGAATACCCGTGTGATTTAATCACTCCTAAATAAGAAATTTTTTGATTAAAAAATGAAAAAACAATATCCCCAGGTCTAACTTTGGTCATATTGTCGTAAAAGCTATTTTTAGCTCCATTGACATTTTTTTTCGGTGACCACATGTAGCCGCCTTCAATTTCATATTTATGTGTTTGGTTTTGATTGACCCACCAGAAATTCATTTTTCACCTCTAGCGAAAATCTTCTTTTTTATTTCGGAAATTATCGGAATATCTGCAGGAGCAAAATCAAAACTATCAAGATTTTCATAGTCACTCCAGGCTATTTCATCGTGGGCAACAGGTAACATTGACCCACTTTCCCAACTAATTTGATAAGCAAGCAGTCTTATTGAAATATGGTTGTAATGATAGATGTTTTCAGCTAGAAAATTGTGCACATTAATCACAATCCCAAATTCTTCCTGTATCTCTCGTTTTAGGCACTGCTCGGGTGATTCACCTAGCTCAATTTTCCCCCCTGGGAGTTCCCACTTTCCTGCTAATAAATCTCCAGGAGGTCTTTTAGCAATGAATATTTTATTACTTTTAATAAGAACTGCTGCTGTAACGTCTATCATCTAATATCCAACTTTTATAAGTTTTAAATATAGATATTTGTCAAATTTCTATGAAACCACAATCTCTCAAATAGCGATATGTAGCACGCATTTTGTTTGCAATTGGAGGAATATAAATGACACACCCGTCTCTTCCTCGAGTAAGTAAAACGCGATAAGCATTTTTTCGCAAAGCCCTTGGATCGTGAACTCTACTGGAATCGGCATAGCCAGACGCGTATCGATTCGTCCATTCTTTTCTTTCACGTATAAAATCGGTTCCCCAAGCCAGTAAGCAGGAATCCAATTCGAGACCTTGTGCACCAAATTCAGTAATTACAGTATCTAAGTTTGTGCAGGATCCAGGCGAACCGAGAGAGGCAGAATACCATTGTCCATATTGCCCTGGACTCACTTCACCTGGGCTTCGAAATCCTTTAGGAATACCGTGCTTTTTCAGATCTCGATCTTTGGCGGAAGCAACGATTCCAAATTTTGCATTTGGATTATCTTTGTATCTATTTGTGAGATATAATTTTGCTTTATCCAGTTGATGAGTCATCATTAAATTAAACCCATTTACTATAAGCGTTTCACTGATGGATTTTGCTGTTTCTGAATCTCCATCTAATAAATGTTCGACAAAGTCACATAGCTGTGTTGCAAGGTGGAAACGAATAGTGGTAGCTAATTCGAGAGAATCAATTTTATGTAGATTTTTGAGACCTGTAAAATGTGACTCTACAGTTTGGTTGTTTGGTATGTAAATGTCCCACTTGTCTGTCTTTTGAGCCTTTGCAATTGCATTTTTCCATTGTCCAATGCCTGCCTCTTCCCCGATGTGGATTTCTTGTCCTGTACCAACTAAACCTACAATAACGCTCCAAGTTGGAACTCGTTCCGCGAATTGAACGAAAAGCTCAGGCTCTGATAATCCCTGTAAATTGAGAGGAATGTTTCTGTGTTTTATTCCAACTTGTGCCGCATCAAATGCACGCTGAGCCTCGTCGTAAATAAGTACATGGTGAGGTATATTGAGGTTATTTTGTTTCGTAAATGTTTTCACATAATCATGGACACCACGAACAAATGCTTTGCCATCTCCTCCCGCAGAGCGTAATTCATACTGTAGCACTTCGACCAGGGGACCATTGCCAGACAAAAATACTGCAGGACCTTGTTTGTTAGAATTAGGGGTAATATTAGCTAGATTATCCAAATAATTTGCATGCGCAAGCTGCAGGCCAACCAAAGTTTTTCCTGCTCCAGGAACTCCACAAATTAGAATCAATGAGTGTCTTTTGAGTTTTGCTGATTTATATACAATTTCAGAGCAGGTAGATAACGTAGGCTCGGTTGCAATAGCAGCTCTGTGTATTCTTTTGATATTTCCTGAAGTAAACAATTCCCTTGCAGCCTTGATTAAAGAAGGAAGTGGTCGATAGCATTCCGCTTCCAAGAAACGTTCAATCCTAACGGGTGACTTGTCATTATTGAGGAGATTTTGGCAATAAGCATAAAAATTTGATTGGTTAATAATATCGACACACCCTTGACGTTGATATATCGATGTGTCTGCTTTTTTTTCTAGACATAAAGCACATTTCACAAGTACCCGACTGCACTCTTTGTGATATGCCCGAAGATCTCTAGCATAAGCTGATGCTTGATCGACATCTGTTTGAACAGGATCTGTTCTACCTTTAAACTCGACAACCAACACAACCCCATTCAACAGCAAGACAGCATCAATTCGTCGAGATTCTAAAGGGATCGTATACTCTAAAATAACTGAGCATGTTTTGGCAATAGTAGGGTTTTTGAATATAAGATCTTGAACAACATGTTGAAGAAGAGTGATCGATTTTTGCCAAGCAGATATCTGACTTTGAGCGGGATTACGAATATATGCCCTTAATTTTTCAACAATTATAGCAACATTAGCCTTTGTAAATGTTGAAAAAGAAGCATAATACCCCGATTGGTGTTGGTCTATGAGCCATTTTTGAGAGTTACTCTCATCAAAAGAAAGGGTGGTAGCAATCTCTTTTTCGATAACTTTTAAATTCTGAAGTTCGGCATCTGTTTTACCAGTAAACCTGACCTGTGCTTGTAAAGTTTCTATTTGTTGGAGCAGTTCGTTGTACTGAATTTCTTGTGCTGCTAAAAGTTCTTTTGATTTAGGATTAGAAGCTTGTGAAATTTTGTTTTCAGAAAGTTCTTCAATAGGTTCCTGAAATAGTTGATTCTCTAGGGAGCCATTTCCTAGGCTGGCAAAACACCAGCGACCGAGATTCCAAGCCTCTCGCAGACAATGTAGTGCTGTCTCACTGTTTGCTGGATGTTCTGTATGCGCTGCCTGGTTACCTTTTTTTCGAATTAAATGAATCTTAGTGATTACTCCTTCTGGAACTGTTTCTTCAAATCTGTCAAATGTAAGTAAATCAAAAAGACCTGCGTTACTGTATGGTTTTGGTAAATTATTAATCCTGTAAATCAGCACTACTAGATGCTCGCAGAAAACTCTAAGTTTGATAAGAGTGCTGGCAGGATCTGTGTACACATAACGTTCTGCAAAACCGCCTAGGCTTGCCAACTCCGGCCATGGTTTTCTTAGCATTTCAAAATTTAAAGAATCCATTGATTTTCCTAGGTAGCAGCAAGCGTTAATTAAAGGTGTACTGGTATCTCAATTTTTATAATTTAAAGGTAGTTAGAATAACTTTTATCAAATTATTAGCATAATAAAGTCAATATATTTTCACTATATCCTAACTTGAATTTAAGTCTAAAATTAAAAGATATTCAAGACCAGCTCCAAATTTTGAAGGATCTCTCTGGTGACGGGACAAAGTGAGTTCCCAGTTTAACTGCGATCACCCGCGGGTCGATCGGGATGAGGTTTATAAGGCGATCTTTGAGCAGGCGGTGAATTTCAAGAAGTATCAGAAAAGTGGAATCACAACGGGCTAGCAAGGCGCTGCTTAGAGCCCCCCCGGCTACCCGATTAGCCTTTTTTTAAGTTTTTCCACTGGTTTTTAAACTTATCAAATTTCCATTTTTCTATTTTATTGGGATTAAAACTTAAATCAAAATTCAAGCGCTCAATTTTGTTTTCTGAATTTTTAACCTGCTCGGATTTAGCCCTGGAAAGTTGTCGATAACCTATGAGAAAATCATTGTAGCTACTATATTTATTATACTTTTTAACGCCTGAGTTCTCCACAAACTGACGGATGTTCATTATATAGTTCCCTAACCATTCTATGTCTCTGAATACAGTTACAATGAGGTGTGTGGATGTGATTAGCTCATTGGCAGAAATATGCTGTGTAGCATTTTTGCCTTTTTTTATACTGTTAAGATCAACTGCCTTGAGTTCAATTTTTATTGATTTTCCATTCATTTCTGCAATCAGATCATAACCATCGCCGAAATGCTCACAAACATCCCAGCCTTCGCCTAAAAGTTTATAGGATATGAGCCCCTTATGCATTTTTTCTAAAACTTTCTTTCTGCTTGATTCCATAATATTTTTCTCAGAGGCTAACGTGGCGTTCACTGGCCCGCGCTGATAGCGAGTCCTGTGGAACAATTGGGTACGCCCGGTATGGGTTTGAAATCATAGGGTTAAAGTCCCCTGTAGGTGTTCCTGTGTTAGGTTTAAATCTAGCATGAATTACTAGCCGAAGGCAAGGGCGTTATCGCGAGGTGGGGTCTGGAGGAAGCCGGAGTGAAACTTGTTGAGCTGACGGACAGAAACGTCATACAAGGCCGAGTTCCTTGGTAAGGCAGCACCACATGTCAACGCCCAAGGAACAGGAGACACGATAAATGGCGCGGCTGCATAAAGGAAGCTCTCGTTCTTATACGGTGATCATTTAATACATTGCTTGTGCGCCCTAAAACCTGCCCTGACAGCATCATTCAATGATTTGAACACAACTGTGCAGTTTTTGCAATTATAGTGCTGGCACGTTGAGGAATGGAGTACGTGACTCTTCTTGTTGCCGTGATATATCCCCGTACCACCAATAACATCCGATTTACTGCTACTTCCATTACCGCTCCGTTTACTTTTCCTCCACTCCCACGGTGCAACAGGATTATTATCTCTCCACAACCCGATACTGCTGTCGCGGGCTTGTTTCTCTAACCTCAACCAATCATCGCAGAAGGATGCTTTGCAATACTTCCTGTACTGCCACGCCAAACCATTTCTAATGATTTCCCGATTAACATTAGTTTCATCAACAGACACCACTCCAACGCTTCGACCATACCGATCTGTATCGTAAACTTTTATCTTTACAGTCTTCCCGGCAACAAGGTTAGCGGTAAATTTCTTAGCCTTCTTCCCGTATGCCTGGGCTTTTTCCGGTGTGTCAATTCCATAGAGACGGATTTTATGTTGTCTATTGTCGCTGTCCAATATTGTGATTGTGTCACCGTCAGCTACCTTGACTACTTCCCCTGTGACGGTATTGGACAGTGAACTGGATGGGAACAGGAATAACAGCAGAAAGAAAAATATCAATAAAGGTGTTTTCGTTTCAGGGTTTTGCATCAACCACCTCTTGTAAAACATTTCACCTGCTGCAAACCCTGTCTAATGTGGTTTGCAGCGATCCCTGGTTTATAAAAACTCATATGTGCTGTAAGGTAAGTATGGAGGGTATAAACCGGCACCGGTCAACATTACACTCTGCCAACCTAAATAACAACTGGGATAAACGTTAGCAAATGCCAAACATATTCAGCGACATAGGAGAAAAAGGCTATGTGATTTTCAGCCTTAAAAAAGCCAGCTTACCAGATTACTATCCGGGATTTAGCAACTACCCCGGGATCAATATTCACGAACTGAATATATACGATTTAATCACAATTAAAGTATTTGTGGCGGATGGGGATGGAAATGATATCCCTCAAATAATTGATGCCCATATTGATTTGACAATAGAATCCATTGAAGGTGACAAAATCGTTGCTGATATTTTGACAGATCTACCGGAGAATTTTCCTTTATCCACCGGCGATCCTTTAGAACTTTTGGAAGAAGAGATACTTTTTTGCGTTAAGTATGAGGGACACCTAGAGGGTAACATTGTTAATTGATTGGTCGCCACACTGTGAGGAATACGAGGGATATGTACGGTCGCCCCTCCAGTCTGCTTTCCTCTTTTGCACAAACCTTCAGTCGGCTCCATCTTCCAAATATTTGCGATAATCTTTCTTCGAGTTCCTCTGTAGACGTTGGAGTGTTGTTCAGCATCGAAATTTGACCCCTTATCAGCGTTGAATATTGCTGCCCAGGGTTTCATAGGAAAACATCTTTCTGTTTAAAACCCTTTCTGGCTCCGGGATTATGAGATTTCAAACAGAAAAAATATTTGGCATGAGGGGTCAACCTTGGAAGCTGAAAGGGGGGCAATATTGTACGCTGTTTAACAGGAAGCTGCGGATCTTGCTGCAAGCATTGGTTGCAAGGTAGCATCAGGAGTAACAAAAAAGACGACGCTGCTTGTTGTAGGTGATCAGGATATAACAAAATTGGCTGGTAAAGCAAAAAGCTCTAAGCATTTGAAGGCAGAGCAGCTAATAGTAAAAGGCATGAAATACGCATCATAAAAGAAAGTGATTTCAGGGAGTTGGTTAGTCAAGCAAATGAAATCGCATAACAAGACTAATTCAGCCGACGCAAATAGCAGCGCGGCTGATTAGCGATGTTATGCGAGAAGCCAATATCGTCAAGAGGATTAAAATGAAAAATGGCAAAGCAAAATTTATCAGATATTCATCGCAAATCTTCACCCATTTCATTTTGTTCATTTTTTTGATCACTATTACAGGATGCGCCACAGGGGAAAAAGTAGCACAGCTTTCTCCTGGGCTGTCCCAAGTGGACGTCGTTGGAACTCTAGGAAGACCAGATGGTTTTAGAACTGAAGATAATTACACAATCCTGAAATATACAAACAGACTCATTTCTGGTTGGTCATGGGATAAAGCAGATTACTTCGTCATATTGAAAAATGATAAAGTTACCGAATATGGTTCTGGTAAGGTGAGAGAGAAAAATGTTGGTGGCATCCATACAATATTTATTCATCAATTTTAACGCGAATTTACGTCGCTTCTGAAGGATGCAACGTGCTAAAAGGACCAGAGTACAGGGGGAGACCCGCGAAGAGATTATTCCTGAGAGTATTTACTTTGACTCAGTCGGCTACATGTATAGAGCGCTTTCTTGGGAAGATGTGGCCAAACGTGGAGGAAATGTATGCGCTCTTCAATATGCTGCACATGACGCAAGGCAATCAATCGAACAGTTGCTTTTTGAAGAGATTGTCCTCTGTGTAGGCACTCAACTTGACCGAAGTGAATATGAAAAATGCAAAGGGAATAGCACAAAGTTACATAAGGTTATCCGCCGTCTGAACCCTGACTACAATAAACTGGGAAAGTTCACACAAGCAATAATTTCTGCATTGCCTCATTCACCATCTTTGATCATTTGGGATCATAAAAAACTGTTAAAGCATTGGGGCAAAGTTTCTAATTTCTTACATTGGGCTGGAGAACCTGCGGAAACTGTTGAATCAATGGAGTGGTTTCAAAAGGGAATTGAAGCAGTCGAAGAGGCTGGATGCTATATCTGGAAAAAGAATCAGGCTGGATTTACCGGGATTATCATGCCTCAGGATATGCAACCTGAGATCAGGGCTTGTTGGGAACGCTTCCGTGTGAGTGAGATTGACCTCGACTCCGTAAATTGGACAGCCAGGATCGCCTTACCAGTATTGAGTAAGCGCAATAAAGCATAACCAACTACTACTGCAGGGAACGGCAAACAGCTCCGCCCCTGAGCAGGCCGTTCACTGAATAAAGAAGAACTATAGGAGAAAACGAAAATGAAAAGAATGGTCTTATATTATCCAGTTGCTCTACTTATTTTTTTATTCACGGCCTGTAGCGGGCGCGGCCATGATGCTTCGTTAAGCATTGAGACCCAGCAGAGGATAGAGACCGCGGTTAATAGCGAACTCGCGGCATACGGCGGGACAGACCCTGTACCGGGAGTTGTTGTCGGTATATGGGCGCCAGGCAGAGGGTTTTTTGTCAAAGGCTTCGGCTATGCTGATCTTTCTAAAGGAGAAGCGATGAATGTCAGTGATAAATTTCGTGTTGGCAGCAATACAAAAACCTTTGTCGTGTCGGTCCTGCTCCAGTTGGTAGATGAGGGAAAGCTGAGTCTCGATGACAAGCTGAGCAAATTTGATCTGGGGGTGGATGTACCTAATGCTCAGAATATTACGGTCCGAGAACTCTGCAATATGACAAGTGGCCTTTTCGAGGCATACCATTCTCCCCAACTGGATGATATAGATATTACCCCCGACACAAAATTCACTCCACAGCAACTGATCGCTATGGGCGTCCAGAACCCGCCGGATTTCGCGCCGGGCGAGAAATGGGGCTACAGCAACACAAATTATCTGCTCCTTGGACTAATTATAGAGGCGGTCACCGGCAACAAGATCGAAAATGAGATAAGAGACCGACTGCTTATACCTTTTGCTCTGAGCAACACCAGTTTCCCGATTGACGACCCCGGTATGCCCGAACCTTACAGCCACGGTTATACCTTGGCAGACAACAAATGGGAAGACCAGACAGGGTTATTGCCTCCGTCTCTTACATGGGCAGCTGGGGCTATGATGTCGGACATGGAAGACATAAAAAAATGGGTTAAGGCGTATGTGACAGGAAGCACAAATAGTGCATCAACCCAAGCTGAACGATTAACCTGTGTTGAAACGGGCAAACCGAACATGAAGTTCGGGCTAGGCATCGGGTGCACTGGAGGATGGTACGGCTATACCGGCGGAATCCCAGGTTATAACACGGCTGCGTATTACCTCCCGTCAGCCGACGCTACAATCATTGTCTTTGTTAATAGCCAGGTGGAAGAACCGGCGCCGGGTGTAGCCAATTCGATAGTCCGTGATATTACCGAGATTCTTTTTCCGCAAAATATCGCTTTCTACTAAATTATAGCGCGATATGGGCGTTTGATGTCACACCTAACACAGCAAAGAAAATAGAGTGAGTAGCGAACAAATTGCTCAACCAGACCGGGAATAGCCTTGTCGTTTTTCTGCAAAGACTTCTTACTCCGGCTGGTTAGTTCAACGTTAGCAATAGGAGGGTGCTAATATTGGATTGGTTGCAGTTCATAGCTTCGATCATCGGCTCACTTGCGTGGCCAGGAGTGGTATTGGCAGCTGTAATCTTGCTGCAACTTTTTAATAACTAAATAATGCACCGGATAAACCGGTGATCATCATGTTCGACCCATCAAGGAGGGAATGAAAATGTATATGAAAAAACTCACTTACCTGTTTATTTCACTAGTTATTGTGCTGGCTATTGGCACTGTCAGCGCCACTGCCCAAGGCATACAACCATCAGGCAAAGCAATAGGAATAGATAAGCAGGGAAATACTATCTATCAAGTCCAAACGAATGGAATTAAAATAGGCTACAAATTAATTGGCTCAGGTGAACCACTTGTCATGATTATGGGGTTGGGTGCTACAATGGATCTTTGGCCTATGGAGATCATCCAAATGTTATCAAAGAATTATCAACTGATCATACTGGACAACCGGGGCATGGGATATACAACGACTAATGACGAAACGTTTAATTATAAATTGTTTGCAGATGACGTCATTGGTCTCCTTACCGTTCTTGGTGTAAAAAAGACAAATGTGCTAGGGTATTCCATGGGAAGTGTGATCACCCAAGAACTATTACTGGAGTATCCAGACCATTTTAATAAAGCAATCATCCACGCAACCTCTGCAGATGGGAGTGATGTCGCTAAAGCTTTAACAGGTAAAACGCCTGACAACCCAACCATTATAAGACAAGTTTTAGCTACAATTCATTGGAAGACCCCCATGGATCAACTACCTTCCATTGCTAATCAGGTCATGTTTATTGTTGGAACTTCGGATCACATAGTCGGAATTGAAAGTTCAAAGACCCTCGCTTCCGCAATTTCTGGGGCATGGCTGGTTCAATTCAAAAATGGAACGCACCATTTGATAAATGAAGTACCTATCGAATTTGCCAAGGTCGTTTTAACCTTCCTAAATATTAATGAGACGATTGCTGTGAAATAATTGCTGCAATGTAATAATGTATGGCCGCTCGAACAAGTCGCTGCACCAGGAATTTTCATCCGCTGGGCTCCTGAAAATCCTGTGAGCTCCACGTTATGGTTTGAAAAAAAACACAATGGCAAAGTCCCCTACAGAATTTGACATACTCAACATTTTTACTGAAGAGATGGAGAAAAGTGGATCAAACAGAAAATTAATCAAGATTTTCTTAATATAATTAACAAAAAACACCTTTATTCTGCAACATTAGAAGAACTGGAAAGACTTATAGATGAATGTTTGGCAAATGAATGGCTTGAACATGCGGCAATGGGAGCAGGAAAGTATGGCAATTTAAGACTTACTACTACTGGTTTCGGTGTTGCAAAATCACGTCAACGCAAACAAGAATTATTAAATGAAAAATCCATATTTAAAAAAACTTCTGACTTTATAGAAAATCATAAAGGAATATTCATCGTTTTTGGTTCAGCAATAGCATTAGCAGGTTTACTGGTAAAAATATTTTCAGGAGAATAAATATGGGGATATCAGAAAACTTCAATATCACTTTGATATGTTTATTCTGTGGTGCACCACTAGAAGGTCCAGAAGATAAAGAATATTCATCAGGAGATCTTATTGAATGTTCACAGTGTGAAGAGCCTAATGACTACGATAGTCTTATAGAGGTAGCTAAAGAAAAAGGTGTCGAAAAAGTATCAAAGGAAGTTGAAGACCACATTAAGAATAAGTTCAGTAAATTATTTTAATAGACCATAACCAGTCGCTAAACGCTGACAGCGGGAACAACACCGCAACCTGTGAGCGCAACGTTAAAAGTCAAGATACCTCCGATCACTCTTGACTCAATCCGTGTCGGCCACACCCCCAAAACCACCCCTGACAGCATTATTTACTGATCCAAATACTCCAGGACACTACTTCCGGTGCTGCGGCGACTGGGCTGTGCTTGATGGGCTGTTGAGTGCCTGGTTCGTATTTGAAAAAGGCTGTACATCAGTCCCGGTGCAATATTCATTCATCAGTACAGGGAGGGCAGGATAATATGCGTATCCCAAAGTTGAGCGATGGTATGAGGGTTTGGATGGGGCGGGGAAGGGGAGGGTGGACCGTTAGTTACTATTACCACTATCCATTATGAGGAGTGTCTGTGGTTTTTCCTAGAGCACTCTCTGATCAAAGGTTAAAAGCATCAATTGAGATTAATCACTTTGAATCATCAGCGCAGCACGCTTCAGGGTGCTCTCAGACAGGTGAGAGTACCGCTCTGTTAATGCTATGCTGGAATGGCCGAGCAAAATGTGTTAATCTTTTGGTAGTACACCTTTTCTGATAAAAACTTTTCTGGCTTCATTCCTGTCTTTTTTTTTGATGGCGGCAGCCTTTCTTTTTTCTGGGTCGATTTTAAAGATTTCCCAGGCTTTTCTAAATTGGTTGAAGGTTACTGTTTCTTCAATAACTTCACCAGGGTTAATAGAGGGGCATGAAACTATTAAGACTGCTTTGCTTCTACTCTCTAGACTGGGTTCACATTTAATATGCTTTTTAAGCATCCAATCAGCCACTTCTGGTAAATAATTCCAGGCTTGTCGGTCAGTCATAGGGCTGGTTCCATCGGGCTGTGTCAGGTATGCAGATCTGGCTATTTCTGCTAGAATCCTAGCTGTTTTGCGTTTTCTCCTTGATTTCTCCTTTCCACGTGGCACGTGGCTTGGTCTTTCTGGTAATGGGTAGTATTTGAGTATCGCCTTGTCTTTAGTTGTGGGCGTGCCCCTTCCCGTCTCAAGCCATTGTTCACATACCACGACCTCGGCTCTTTTTCTTTCCCTTGAGATTTCTACTCCTGGTGGTGGGGCTTCAATATCCCGGTTTAGATCCCGAATCCTCATTATGATTTCGTAAGCATATTCATATTCATTATAAGTCTGCATTTATTCTCCAACAGTTATCAGTTTAATTATTTTGGCTTTTTCCTGATTTACTCCCACTATTTTGCATACAGCCCGATCAACTTTCTTCAAGGCATTAGCTTTCTCCTTTATGTATGCATGTCGGTCATAGATGCCCTCAACCACTCCTTGAGTATGACCAAGTACCCGTTCAGCGATGTGGGGTTCTACTCCCTCTTTCGACATTATAGTCCTGCATGTTCTACGAAAATCATGACCAGTCCATCCCTCTATGCCGGTCGCTGCTTTTAATCTCCTGCGGGCATCCTTGGTGCTTTTGGTGTGGCCGTCACGTCTGGAGTTGGTTCGTGTTTGATTGTAGGTGCTTGGGAATATCCACTTGTTGTTTTGTAAACGGGGCTCAATAGTTTCCCATGCAAGAGGGGACAGAGTGAGGACATTCGGTTTTTTATTTTTTCCACGTGGTGGGGCAGGAACGGTCCATTCCTTTCTGTCTGGATCAATGTCAGAAACACGCATGGACATAATGTCATTACTTCGTTGGCCCAGGAGCAACAGTAAGCGCAAAATATCACGCATGTTGCTGCTTTCTTTTTCCATGGTCGTCCACAAAACTTTTATTTCTGAATCAGTTATAATACGTTCTCTACTGGCCTCAGTCGTTTTGATTTTTTTAAGATTGGGGAATGGGTTGATATCTATCAGTTCTTCCTCGTGGGCGCAATTAAAAGCTCCTCCGAGGAGGGCGACGGTCCGGTTTGCGGTTACTGGTGCTCCCCGCTCAACAATGGCTGAGTGAAGGCCTTTTACATCAATCCGTTTAAGGTCCACAGCTTTTTTTTTGCCTAGGAGAGGGATGATATCCTTTTCGCTGATCCGTTTAGATTCGGATTTACCTTTAGCGGTTAGATTCGTCTCTTTGAAGTAGAGATCCATGACGTCTTTGATTGTGGGTGCCGAGTGACGTTTCTTCTTATGTCCCAGAGGGTCTTCTCCCTTCATGGCTTCTGCTCTTATACGACGACACTCTTTCGTGGCAGCTTGAAGGGATAGTTCAGGGTAATCAGGTTTCAGAGTTATTTTCCTTCTCTCACCATCCAGGAGATATTTGACAGCCCATGTGGATCTCGCGAGTCCGGCCCTTAATATCAATCCTTCCTCATTAGTATGGTAATATTCAGTTTGTTTGTGTCCAGGCAAGGGCTTTAGAGCTGCTACCTGCCTGTCTGTAGAGAATCGTTTTTTTACGTTATTTGTTTTGTCTACCATGATTTACTCCTAGCTCTGCACTTATTTGTAATAAGTGCGCTATAAGTGCGTAAGATGCTCAAGATTTAGCGTTCCCAACTGTTTCTTTATGAGACTAATTGATACACGTAAAATATTAATATGTCAATATATATATAATTTATAGTAGGGACAGGTGGTATCAGAAGTGCTCAGGAGGTTATGAAGGAAACTGACTACGAATCAGGGGGTCGCAGGTTCGAATCCTGCCTGGTGTACCAAGATTACAAAGGGTTTCAGC
>Ga0307988_1001261_pt1 | contig 14675 bp, 17 predicted proteins | sample EllFjometagen183_FD_203166 | JGI IMG/M metagenome (GOLD analysis project Ga0307988, IMG submission 203166) | Marine microbial communities from Ellis Fjord, Antarctic Ocean - #183 | ecosystem: Environmental > Aquatic > Marine > Unclassified | place: Southern Ocean | collected 2014-10-08 | reverse complement strand
GGAAGTACTTCATGAAGTTCTGATTGAAGAAATAAGAAAAGCTGATAAACTTCATGCCGATGAAACCAGATGGTATGTTTTCCTTGAAGGGCATAAAAAATTATGGTATATGTGGGGATTCCGTTCACAGAATATTGTTCTGTTTGTTGTTGATCCTACAAGAGCATCTGATGTTCCGTTGAAAACTCTTTTTAATCTCAAAGAGTGCGAAATTAAGAACTTGAAATCAAAAAATACCAGCAGGCTTCTGGAAATTCCGCCTGAACATATGAAAAAGCTCAACGTTGACAGATATTCTGCATATAAAGTTCTTGAAAAATATGGTTTGGTCCAGCTTTCATTTTGCTGGGTGCACCAGCGCAGAGATATTATTAACATAAAGAAAAAGTATGATAAAAACAGTATGCTTTGTTTATGGATTATCCGGAACTTCCTATGGATAACAATCTAATGGAAAACTCAATTCGTCCCGCTACTTTGGGTAGAAAAAACTATACCGGAAATCATTCACGGTGGGGCACCAGACTCGCTGCATGCATGTACTCTGTTATTCAGACCTGTTTGATAAATAATATTAATCCAAGAGAATATATGCTCTATTATTTTCAAACAATGATTAACATTAAAATCAAAGGAAAGGAACTTGATAGAACGCTTGTTAGAAAAATTCTGCCTCATAAACTCAATGCAAATATCTATGATAAAATAAAACTAAAAAAACACTGATTTTATCTAAAATATTAGATTTTAACAAAATAAGCTGTTTTATAGCAAAGAATGGTTTTGGGCCTAGATACGCACTTCACTGAATACTTACTATTATAATTAGTGAATAAAAGAAAGGATTGGTAGCGGCTTAGGGAGCCAGTTCATTCGTGGCTAAATAAACTATCTTAGTACAAATAAAGTACAAATGTTTGTAAAAAGCCTCCTATATTGTAAACTATAAATAGTGAATGTAAATAGTTGCAAAATAAGAGGCTTGATTAATGAAAAAGAATTATCCAAAAAATCTAATTAAAATTAACGGTGTTTATTATATCCGTTATTCAGCAAATGGCAAATCTATAAAAAAGTCTCTTGATACAGGCAATGAGAGAACTGCTATTAAAAAACGTGATGATATACTGGCAGAGGCTAAGAGTATAAAAACTAAAGCTGATGTCATCCACACTGTAGCTCAGGCAAAAGGCATTATTAAAAGATCTACTTTCAGTCTTGACAATATTTGGAAAGAATTTAATAACTGTTACCTCAGTAAGAAAAATATACTATTATCAACTCAAAACAGATATAAGTACAGACTTGACTTATTCTTGAACTGGTTCACTGCTAAATATCCTGATATAAAATTCCCTGCTTATATCACAAATAACCATATAAATGAATTTGCTGAAACTGACAGTATGACAGAATTAGCTGGTAAAACGTACAATGACACATTAAACAACCTTCAAAGAATATTCGAGGAGATAAAAAATAAAGCTGGCATAGATGATAACCCATTCAATGATGTCAGAAGAAAAGCTAAAAATACTGTTCAAAAAGAAATATTAACAGATACTCACGTCAAAGCATTATTTGGAGCAATTAAAGAGACCACACTTAAAAATAAAGAAGAGTATGAACTTTTATATCTAATTGGATTATTTACTGGTGCACGACTTATAGATGTTTGTTTGATGGAATGGAACCATATCAATTTTTATGACAACATTATTTCTTATACTCCAAGAAAAACTAAAGATCAAAGCGGTAAGACTGCAATAGTGCCTATTCTTGATGAATTAAAACCAGCTTTAAATCAGTTTCATATTAATAAAGTTTCTCAATACGTGCTACCAAACATTGCTGAATTGTATCTAAAAAACAGAAAGTATGTTATTGAAAATAATAATTATATATTTAAAACTGCTGGAATTAAAGATATTGAAGCTGAAAAGGCAAAACAGACAGGAAAAATAAAGCCTTGTCTATTTGGGTATCATTCATGCAGATACTATTTTGCAACCTTTTGTGCAAGAAAAAACATACCAATTAAAATAGTAATGGATGCTACAGGACACAGTAAAGAATTAATGAATTTGTACTATCAGCGTTTCAATAATGAGGATCGACAAAAGGCTTTCGGATTAATAGGAACTGACACTCACAGAGCTATTAAGAAGCAGATAATTAAACTATTGGACATTGCCAAAGAAGATACATTAAAGGAAGTTTTAGGCATACTTAAACTTGATGCTGATCTGATTAAAAGAGTTGCACCGGATAACAAATCATTAGAAGTGGGAATATGAAACTTATAGAAATATTAAATAGCATAGAAAACCTAATCAAAACTGATTCTTTTATTTTTCCATTGAAGTTCTTCAAGAGTGATATTGAAAGAGCTACAGATATGATTATAGGCCATTTAATAGCTGAACATGGTATTTATATCTTTGAAACAAGAAATAATCAGAAAGGTTATCTGTATCCAAATAATTATACAGGTGCTACTCCAAAAGTAAAGATGGAACTATCATTAGATGATTTTAACAAATGGTTTAGTGATATGACAACTAGCTTATGTATTCCAGAGAAATGTCTCTCAGATACGCTGGAAATCCATAAGAATGCGCAGGAAATAGAAGACAATCAATCATTAACTAAACTAGGAGAAGTAGACCTTACTGAATTTAAAAATAGAATTAAAGCTAAAATTGATAAAGGCGAAACTGTAGACCGAAAAAGTTATCTTATAGGCTTTGATGAATTTACAGCAGAACTTGAAGAGGATAAAAAGACAACTGATGATCCTGCTACTTTTAGACTGATAAATAACTGCATTGACCTTTTAAATGATAGAAATTTTACAGAAGATAGAATTGTAACACTTGCAAAGAAAATGTTTGAATGTGGATATCAGGATGCAATGAATGATTTAAAATCTCAGAAGCATATAAAGAGAACTGTTGAAGACAGAGCAGTAACCAGTATTTCTAAAGGTGTTCAAACTATCAATACTAATACAGAAACCAGCAATGACAATGGCAGACTGGATGCTCAGGCATATTTGGAAGATTATAAAAAAGAACGTGGTGACTTTACCTCGGATCGTCAATATTTTCTGATGCTTGCTACTCGACACGGTGGCACAAAAGACAAATATATAAAAATAATTAAAAGGTATTTTGAGGCTGAATTTAAGGAAATACAAAAGAAATATGCAAAAAAGCAATTCTGACGTGTAGACACCCATTAGGGATGTCCACACTCTAAACATTATCCTTTTTAGTAACCCAAACTAGAAAGGATATAAAATGAAAAACCTAGACTACACTGCTCTTGATGTTGATATGGTGCAGCCATACATAAAGACAGCAGTACACACTAACCAAATTTCAGGAACTGCCCAAATAGGTATGCTCCGAACTCTCCGACTTGCTTTAAATGCAAAGCATAAAACTCCTGAAGCACTTACTATTAAAGATACCTGTAATGCTCTCAAATGTTCACGTCCTACAATTTACGTTCTTATCAAAAACGGTAAACTTAAACCTATTTATTTAACTTCTAAAGCGGTCAGGATTCTTAAATCTTCCGTTGATGATTTGTTGCTGGGAAGAGGTGGACCGAATGCCTAAGCTTATTAATCAACCAAAAAAACACTACTCAACTTTTCCTAATAATATTTATCCACTTATGGGATATAAAGAATCGAGTGTTTACTGTTATATTTTAAGTAAGCCTGATAGCTGGGAATTCGCTATAAAACGTATTGCCAGAGACTTGCAGATGTCAAGCAGGACGTGTGGCAAATCTATAAATATTCTTATTGAATTAGGAGTTTTAAAAAGAATAAAGTTCTCAAATGGTAAAATCGTCTATGAAATTGACTTTCCGCCCCGTAAGGACTGGATGAAAACGCCTACATGCAAAAACGCCACACAGGCTAAAACGACACAGTGCAAAACCGACACAGTGCAAAAACGACCTACTAAAGTAAGTAATGAAGCTTCTTTACTAAATAATAAAGAAAAGAATAAAGAAAATAATAAAGAAAACCTCTCTCTTTTTGAAGAATGTTGGTGTCAATATGAAAAATATGGACATAAACAGAAAGCACTCGATTACTGGAAGCTACTAAACCCTGAAGATCATATCGCAATAAAAAGTAAAATCCCTGTTTATCTCAATTATCTTGATGAAACTGGATATGGCAAGAAAATGTTTCAAGGTTGGATTAACCCGAAAGAGAGAATTTGGGAAACCACTTATGAAAATAATGCGTCGTCCGGTAACTCTGCTTCAAAAAATGCAATGACTGATACCGCAGACGTAATGTCAATGTTTAATGACGACACAGACGTAGGAGGATGATCGTGAAATATTCAGAATTAAAAAATAAAATAGGAGCACAGGCAAAGCAGATTATAATATCTGATCTTAGTCTAAAGTCTCAAAATAATCAATATTCATGTTGTGTTACTGCGCATTCAAAAGATAATTTGTCAAACAAGTATTATGATTCCAGTAATTCCTTTTTCTGTCATGATTGCGACAGGTGGTATGATATTATTCACCATGCACAAACTAAAGCCGAACCATATAAATATTTAATGGAGCTTGCTGGAGAGGCTTATAAACCTAAACTATTTCCAAAACTTAAACCAGTAACAGTAAAGACCACTACAAAATGTATTGACTTCTTTAAGAATAGAGGCATCACTGCTGAAACTTTAGAACTATTTAAAGTTAGATCAACCGACAGTCAAATATACTTTCATTATATTTCGCCTGAACAAACTTTAGTTAAAATCAAAATTAGAGATATTAATAATAAGAAATTCAGTGCTATAAAAGGTGGAAGTGAAATATTCTACGGTATGCACTTGTTGAAAGGTCATAGAATTTTAGTTCTTTGTGAGGGAGAATGTGATGCACTTGCATTATATCAAATTGTTAAGGATTTAGGCAGAGATAATGAGATATTATGTTCCAGTCTACCTAATGGAGCTGGTTCATTAACTGGTAAATGTATTGAGAATTGTAAAGAATGGCTTGATAGATTTGAAGAAATTTATATTATCCCTGACCAAGACGAAGCTGGTAAAGAGTTTGTTGCAGCTGCTAAAGAAAGACTTTCAGATTATTCTTTAAAAATTATTAATCTTCCAGTAAAAGATGTCAATGATTATTATTTGCATCCTGATTATAACACCAATGAAATATTCAAAAACATAAAAGCATTAGTACCTGATCTTGTTGGAATTGATGTAGCTACAGATATTGAACATGCGAAAGTAACTAACGGTATTGCTTCAGGTTATCTTGCACATGACCATAATGACAATGGTCTTAAACCTCGCAGTGTAACAGTAGCTACAGGTCAAACTGGAGGTGGTAAAACGACTTATGTTCGTCAAATGCCTATGGCTTGTGCTATGCAGAGAATTAAATCATTTATTTTTGCTGGTGAGACTTCAACAGGAAATGAACTTAATAAATTAGCTCGTTTGTGTGCAGAAAAGGGGGAAATTGTAGCTCATTCTACGACAGGAGGAGGAACAAGATATGTTCCTGCATTACAGGCAATCGAAAGATTTAAGAAGAATTACAGCCAATATATTTTAATGACCGATGTTCAAACTTTAAATGCCAAATCAGGCGATAAATTTAAAACTTTGCTTGCTCAAATGAATAATATGGCTCGACATCATCAAGTTAAACTATTTGTTTTAGACAATCTTATGATTCTTTGTGAAAAACAGGGAAATCAAGTATTCAGTGAGCAGAAAGACATTGTTGTATCTTTGAAAGCGTTTGCTGAAAAACATCAGGTGCATGTAATTCTTATTGCTCATCCCAAAAAAGGAAATGGGCAGGAGGATATTTCAGGTGCAACCGAAATTGTAAATACGTGTGACACAATTCTTAGATATGTTCGTATTTCAGATGAAAACAAGAAAGAACTTATTAAAAAATACCCTGTAATTACAAATATTCTTGAACGTGCATCAGCTTTTGTTTTAACTGAAAAAGTAAGAGAAGACGGACATAAACGCATGTCATGGCTGGAATGGGATACTCAAAGAGGGGCGTTATATGATCTCTCTACGCTTCCAATGGCTTCTGTTTATGAAAACAAAGGTTACTGGACTAGAGCTATTAATGATCAGTCACCGAGGTATGAACCATGAAAATAAATCTTAGACCATACCAACTTGAATGTTTAGAATCGATTGACAAAGCATTACTGGATCATAACAGAACTGCTGTAGTAATGGCAACAGGCTCAGGCAAAACAATTGTATTTGCCGAGTTTTGCCGAAATAAAAAAGAACCAGTACTGATAGTAGTAAACCAAACTGAATTGATACATCAAACTATCGAAAAGTTATCATACTTTGATATAGAACCTAATGTTATATCAGGAACTGTTAATAGGTCAACAGAAAGCCATGTAACGATTTGTTCTATTCAAACCCTATGCAGAGATGCCATATTGCTAAATCTATCCTCAGATGCTTTCAAATGCATCATAATTGATGAAGTACACCATGTAGTGTCCGATACTTTTATGAAAATATTAAACCACTTCATAAATTATAAGTTAATTGGATTTTCAGCTACTCTTGAAAGAACTAATAAAAATGAGGGATTTGCAGAAATATTTGATAGTATCTGTTTTGAATATTCCATAGATCAGGGAATTGCAGACGGTTATTTATGTCCTATTAAAACTGAACTCTGTACTCTTCCAGCAACAGATAAAACTGATGTTGAAGAAATACTTGAAGAAAGCTTATATCAAATAGCAGATCACTTACAGGCATTTACAGACCGAAAAGCATTACTATTTATGCCTAGTATCAAATTATCTAAGAAGTTTGCTGGTATTCTTCAAGAGAATGGATTTAATGCCAAACATGTTGATGGCACAACTAAGAACAGAGTTGAGCTTATTAATTCATTCAGGAATAATGATTTCAACTTTCTTCTTAGTAAAAACTTATTGCTTGAGGGTTTTGACGTACCTGATGTTGATTTACTGGTACTGCTACGTCCAACAGCTTCACGAGTGATCTATGCTCAAAGTATAGGCAGAGGATTACGCATTGCTCCAAATAAGACTGAATGCCTGATACTGGATTACTTAGGACTGACTGACCAACATGAGCTTTATAAACAGCCTTTACTGGAATCACCTAAAGATATTCAGGTAAGGGAACAGGCAGACAGGCAACAAAAAAAGCGTGAGCGTAGTTCTGCTAATAATTACACCAGTTTCCTGACTGCATTAATTAGAGAGTTTAATACTGATAATAAAAGATTACATAATCCCTTTAAAATTAGTGAACTGTTTCCAAACATTGAAACATTTATAAAACCCAAAGATGCTAATCAAAGAATGACAGAGAGACAGGCAAGGGCGATTATCAAGTTCAAGATAAAGCCGAGCAATGACATTTCTAAAGTATGTGCCGGATACATACTATCTAAATTGATTGAAAGGTGCAATCGAAATTTATGTACAATAGGACAGGGCATGGCTTTAAAGAAATTCGGTATAGATGATGCCTTTAATGTTCCATACAGCGAAGTTAATCAACATTTTCAAAATAGATAACATCAAACTAAGGAGACAGAATGTATAACTTTACAATTCAAGGAGCAGTACCAAGTAAAAGTAATTGTTACAGGATTATCAGAATAAACAATCATGGCTCATTAGCTAAAACAAAGGGCCTGAAAGTTTATGAAAAGATGTTCTTCATGCAAACACCAGCTGATTTAAGAGGGTTGATGCTTGACGGACTGCTTAGAGTTCAGCTTAATGTTTATTATCCAAGTATGCGCTCAGACATTGATAACGGAGCGAAGATTGTACTTGATTGTTTACAGACTGCAAAGGTCATAAAAAATGATAATCTTGTTACAGAACTTTATATGACAAAACATATCGACAAAACCAACCCTAGAGCAGAGATCACACTTAGTGAACTGATTTAAGACAATTCATTGAAAAGCCTAAAAATAACCTTCAAATGCAGAGCGATAGAGCAATATTGTACTCAAAGTTGAGTACAGATACACACTAATAAACAGGAGTAAGTAACTATGGGTGATATTCAGCATAATTATTATTTGAACATATTAGAAAAACAGTTGAACCATATAGCGGAACTTTATCATAAAGAATCAAACGCCTGTAGGAAATGTAGGAACTTGATTAAGTCTTTTAAGAGTTTTGAGTGTTTACTCGATGGTCATACTGCCAGATTTGATGTTCTTACTTTGGAAGATCACCTCGAACTATTAAAAGATTATGAAAGGGAGCTGATAAATAAATACAAGATGCACCTGGACATGAAACGAACCACACAGCCTGTTAAGGCATTTATTAATACTCTAATCGAATTATCCATATACAGTCGTAGAAATGCTGCGGAGATACTAGAAGGAAGTGAGTGTAAAAGAGTAACTAAAGCATTAAATGAAAGCGTAGAGCGATATTAACCGAAAAGACGACCTAGGGCATGGGATTAACTTAATGCGTCATAATTAAACTAAAAGGAGTTACTGTTATGAAAAAGCTCAATGAAAAACAAAAGAAGTTCGCTTTCCTGTTATCTATGGGTTACAAGCATGCCCGGGCATATCGGGAGGCTGGCTATTCCAGTAAAGGTGCAAAGGTCTCAGCTCATAAGCTATTAAAAAATCCTGCTATACGAGAGCATTGGAATTTTATTATTGACGAAACACATAAATTAATTGAAAAGCAAAACAGAGAAAGAGCTAAAAATAGACGGCAACTCTATGGAAAATTGGAAAACCACACTAGCTAAATTGTTAACATTTGCTAACCTTTGGCGGTTTTTACAGCCTCGAAGTTGCATCAATTTGCCTACATTTACATCAACAACTTTAAATAGAGGTTCATCATGGCATTAAAAAATAAGCAATTAATTATTCAATGGATTATAGACAGCCCTAAAGCCAGTAAGAGAGACACAGCTACACACTTTGGCATATCCATTGATTGCGTGGCTAGATTACGCAGGGAAGCAAAAAAAACCGCCCTAGCAAAAACTACTGATCCATTACTAACAAAACATAACATTCAGCAAATTAAAACCTGCAAACCGCACCCCACAAAACCCCACATTCAAGATAAAGAATTGGTAAGTAATGGTAGCATTGACAACCTTACAAAACCCCACATTCAAGATAAAGAACTACTCAGAAATGCTAAGATTCAAGATAAAGATATGGTGAGTAATGTTCGGGTTGAAACTAAAGAAGTGCAGCCAAATGAACCGGTAGAAGAAACATGGGCGGAATGGTTTAAAAAATCAGAGCATCAGAGAAAAACCCGCACTGGAAAATATACTAGATCTTACGGCCGTGCTTTTCGAGAAATAGAATAATTGAACAGCCTCAAAAATGGTGCATAAGGTTAAGAAAGCCCACCAATTTAAAGTTGAATACATTAGAGCATTTAATCAAGCTATGGACTTAATTTTCTCTCAACAAAAGGAACTAGCCGACCACGCAAAAAGGCTGGCTAAAGAGATCAAGACTTTTCGCCATTTGTTACGAAAAGTAATGGTGGCAAACCTTTACGGTCAGTCGCTAGAGAAATAGCAAACCAGAAAAACGAAAATGAAGCTACTCCAATGATAGCTGATCCAATACCTTTGAAAATTGAAATGACACAAAAGCAAAAAGACTTACTTATGTTTAGTAATTAGCCATATTTTGGCAAATTAGACAAACTAACACACTTACTATGTGGCACTTGCATTTATTTTAAGCTGTAGTATAGTTGATTAATTTCCTATTAAACAACTAAATTAAAGGCAAGATCATGGACCAAGCACAAGAAACTATCTACAATAGAATTGAACTAGCAGAATACCTTAATCTTTCTCAGGAAGAACTGGCGGAGCTTGACCCACCTTTTTATAAAATAGCGAATACTAGGTATTACTGTAAATCTAAAATAGATAAATGGAAAATCAAATAACCGTCAAATAAGCTGATAGTGATTTAAGTATTGCTATCAGGAGCAAAAACACCAACCTTTTAACCACTCTTCACTAAGCTGTATTGAAGAAAGTGGACCTACACTATCTCAACATGTTTCTGCAACAATTCTTCACCACAGGCTTTGTTCAGCTCTTTCAAGAAGTCCATTGGTGATCCTTTTGGATTGAAAGTTGTACTAAACTTGTACTACTTCAATATTTCTTCATTAATAAATCTTGTACTAAATATCTCCAAAAAATAGAACTTTAAATATATATTTAATAAATAATAGATTAATATTTGAATGTTAAAATATACAACAAGGTTCATACGTGATTCGTGCCTAGAATAGGTAGTACAAAAAAAGTACAAAATGAAGTAAATAAGCCATTGTTTTTGATAGTATCTAGTTGTAATAAGGAATTGTACTATTCGAGGCTAAAACAGAGAATTTGAGGCTAAAAAAAAGGGATTGGTAGCGGCTTAGGGACTCGAACCCCAGACACTCGGATTATGATTCCGATGCTCTAACCAACTGAGCTAAGCCGCCATCAATAGAAAGGATTATAAATTTAACTTATAAAAACTTTCTTGCAAGTAAATATTATTATTTTTTCTATAATTTTGTTCATTTGAATTAAAATATTTGATTTTGAGAGTAAAACAGTTAAATTTTCTAATAGTGTTAATTATTAAGTTTTATACATAAATTATTTGATTTCAATAATTAGGAGAATTTATCATGCTGCCTGAAAATATTATTAGTGGAAAACGTATTTCAAAAATCATCCATCAGGAAACTCTTGCCGAATCAAAAAAATTAATGGAAGAACATAATTTACAGCCAGGTCTTGTAGTTGTTCTCATAGGAGAAGATCCAGCCTCACAAGTTTATGTAAATATGAAAGAGAAAAAGTCAAAAGAACTTGGATTTTATTCTGAAAAAATCGTCCTTGATAAAGATGCAACCATGGACGAAGTACTAAATTTGATTGATAAACTGAATAAAGATCCTAAAATTAACGGTATTTTAGCACAGTCCCCTCCTCCACCCCAAATAGACGAAGCAAAAGTTATTGATGCAATCGATCCTGCCAAAGATGTAGACTGTTTCCACCCTGTAAACGTTGGAAAAATGCTTATTGGCAATACTGATGGTTTCTATCCATGTACTCCTTACGGTATAATGAAACTTCTTGAATACAGCGATGTAGATCCTAGCGGCAAACATGCAGTAATAATAGGACGTTCAAATATAGTTGGAAAACCTATGATGTCTCTCCTAGTTCAAAAAGCTAAAGGAGCAAATGCAACAGTCACAGTATGTCACTCAAGAACAAAAAATATTCCTGAACTCGCATCTCAGGCTGATATTGTAATTGCCGCTATAGGCAAAGCAGAATTTGTGACAGCTGATATGATTAAAGAAGGTGCAGTTGTAATTGACGTAGGCATCAATAGAGTTGAAGCTCCTGGCACCAAAAAAGGTTACAAATTAGTTGGTGACGTAGCATTTGATGAAGTAAGCAAAAAAGCTTCGTTAATAACTCCTGTTCCCGGTGGAGTTGGACCAATGACAATTGCAATGTTAATGCAGAATACTTTAAAAGCCTGCAAAATACAGAATGGTATTATTTAATTGTTGGGTTTTAAGTGTTAGGTTTTAAGTGTTTTTTTAAACCTATGGAAATTAATGTAAAATGAGTTATCAATCTTTTGAAAATTTAGAGGTTGGAAAAAAAGCTTGCTGTTTAGCAGTTAAACTTTATGATTGTTTAAGAGATCAGATGCAAAGATCAGCCATATCAATAGCTTCAAATATTGCAGAAGGAGCAGAACGTGGATCTGATAAAGACTTTATTAGATTTCTTCATTATTCTAAAGGTTCAGCGGGAGAATTACGGACTCAGCTGTATATTTCAGATAAAATAGGAATTATTAAAACTGAATTTAGAAAAGAATTGTGTCAGGAACTTACCGAAATTTCAAAGATGCTTCATTCTTTAATTAAATTTAAATCACTTGATAACTAAAATAGTAAAAATGTAGATTAAATAAAGTCTTGTTTGAATAAAATTCGAGCAAGACTTTTTATCATTAACACCTAACACCTAACACTTACTAAGAATATCTTTTACATCTTCAGGTGTAATTTGCCCTTTTTCACCAATATTGAGGTTTCTTTCTTTAAAACGTCTGCTGATTTTATCTGCTGCTTCTGCTGAATCAACATTATATTCTGACAGTTTAGTTTTAACACCGCATGAACGGAAAAACTCTTCAGTCTTGGCAATTGCTTCATTTATTACTTCATTACTGTTTTTAGAAGTTATACCAAATATTCTACGTCCATACTGAATCAGTTTATCCTTTTTGATTTCTCTTTGATTATTCCATAATCTAGGCATAACAACTGATAATGATTGAGCATGATCAATTCCATAGAATGCAGTAAGTTCATGTCCAATGCCATGAGTAGACCAGTCTGTAACAACACCGCATGAAATTAATCCATTCAGAGCCTGAGTAGCACACCAGCAAAGATTAGCTCTAGCATCATAGTTTTCAGGTTCACTCAACACAGTGGGAGCAATTTCAATCAGTGTTTGAATAATTGCTTCAGCCTGTCTATCCTGCAGAGGTGTATTATCATTACTAATCATATACTGTTCCATTACATGGACATAAGAATCAACAATACCATTAATTGTCTGACGAAGAGGTAAAGAATAATTTGTTTGAGGATCTACAATTGAAAATACTGGATATACCAACGGATTAGAGAAAGCAAGTTTTTCATCAGTAGCTTTTTTAGAAATAACCGAATTACAGTTCATTTCAGAACCAGTAGCAGGAAGAGTTAATACTGAGCCTAATGGAAGAGCAGCTTCTATCTTAACTTCTCCAGTCAAAATACCCCATGGATCTTTATTAATTACTTTTGTTGCTGCTGCAATAAATTTTACTGCATCCAATACCGAACCGCCACCAACGGCCAAAATAAAATTAATCTTATGTTTCTTAACATATTCAACAGCATTCATGCAGGTTTCATAAGTTGGATTTGGTTCAACACCTGAAAATTCATAGACTTTATGATTTTTCAATGCTGAATTGACCTGATCATAAACTCCATTTTTTTTAATAGATCCGCCACCATACACCATAAGAATGTTTTCAGTATTAGGAATTAAATCTGTCAACTGCTCAATAGTATCTTTGCCAAAAACTACTTTAACCGGATTCAAATACGTAAAATTATTCATATCTCATTTCCCTTTATTTTTAATAATATTTTCAAGTAATAAAATATATGATATATTAATATCATTTAAATTAGAGTTGTATTAATATTTTACAATTCACATTCTTTACTCATTAACCTTATTCTATGAGAATTCATACACAATGTTAACTGATAACAAGATAGCGAACTGGAATTCAGCCAGATTAATAGCAGTCTCCTTTATCTGCGTAATATTGGCAGGGACTTTCACTTTAAGACTTCCAATTTCTACCTATGACGGCATAGAAATTATTGATGCATTTTAATTAAGATAGGCGGACTTGGAATAATGACACTCGCAACTATAGCTATCTGGCTTGTAATACAGAAAATCTCTATTTCAGGTATTCAAGAGTCAGTTCTCTGTTAACTAGAAGTAATCCAAGAGCTTTTTTTAATTTTAGCCTTTCAGCTGACAGTCTAATAAATTCTTTGTTTTTAATATTTTTGTCATTATCAGTTTCAGCAACACTTTTATAGGAATTGTTAAATTTCTATTTTTATCCCCACCTAAAATTTTCCTGAATTCTCGGAGCCTGCAATATTCTTTAATTCATCTCTCTGCTTGTTTGCAGATGTTTTCTGTCTTCCGATAAGCAGTTCAAATGCACTGTAGTCAAGCCCTTGACCCTGTTCAATATTCTGACAGCCGTTTAAAATCATGGCAGTCCACTGACGGACTATGTTGGAAATAGTTCCAAGATTTTCAGATATAAAATCTATAAAGATTCTTGTTAGTAAAATACCTATGTGGTGACAGGATAAAATTCCGTGCCGCATATTTTTGACCATAGGAAAACTGTCATCGCAGGAAACAGGCAAGTGGGGAGAATGCTTGGAATTTTCATCAATCTTTGAAGCTGTATGAATCTCATTTTTCCAACTATTCTCCTCACTACAGGGTAAAACTGAACCTAAAAATGTACATATACGGATAAATAAGTTATTAATATTTTCAGCTAATAGCCTTTCAGCGGAATACAGAATCAGCTGGTACTCTGACTTTTCAATAAATGTATTATTTGCTATCTCATTTGTGAAGGTATGATGATTATAATTCTCATATAATCTCTTCTTTCTATCCACTAATATTTTTCTGATAGTTTCATTGCTTATTTTATCAGAATATATTTTTGAGTGTTCATTAACAATGTATGTCGTAATATGGCATCCCATTTTTTCATGGTACTCATCAAACAGATAACTAATATATTGCAATCTGTCATCTGTGATTTTCTTGACCGAACCCTTGTACTATACCTGTAGAGACATTTTAATGAATTGAGAGAGTCGTAAGATAAACTCCACGAAGATTCATTTAATGGTTCTACAGGTTCTTTATGAAGGGGGTTCGGGGGAAACAGAACTCCTGCCT
>Ga0307988_1001260_pt1 | contig 14699 bp, 14 predicted proteins | sample EllFjometagen183_FD_203166 | JGI IMG/M metagenome (GOLD analysis project Ga0307988, IMG submission 203166) | Marine microbial communities from Ellis Fjord, Antarctic Ocean - #183 | ecosystem: Environmental > Aquatic > Marine > Unclassified | place: Southern Ocean | collected 2014-10-08 | reverse complement strand
AAAAATATGTTGTTTTGTTATACTTTAAATGTCGGGGTACTGATTTTAATAAGCGAATAATGGAAAATCAATTTTTCCGGACAAAAAAACAGGGACAACGCAATTAGCTCGTATAACCGAATCATTGCATTTTTAGCTCCCATATATTATTATATAAGTCGTCTGCGCCCATAGCTCAATTGGATAGAGCGTTCGGCTACGGACCGAAAGGCTGCGGGTTCAAGTCCTGTTGGGTGCGCCAAAGAAAATGGAGATACCTCATGGTATCTTCTTTTTTATTATATGGAAAAAAGGACTTGAACCCGTGAGGGGTAAAGATTTTAGACAGAATCATAACTCCTTACAATTTCTTTCAATTTAATTACATTCTCCGGTGGTGTATCATAACTTACAATTCCACATCCGAATATGAACCCGGAATAGTCACGGCAGTCATTAATAACCTCAGTTGCAGCTATACGCATTTCATCTTCATTCCCATCTTCCACGATTTTTGAGGCAATACTAGCTCTCATAAGAATATTATTCTCCGCACAAACCTTTTTATAATACTGACGGTCGCACTCACTGTCTGCAAGAAGAAGTGATGTTCCGGTAGTTACCATATCATCTAATATATCTGTTGTATTTCCTCCGCTTATCAACGCTACATTTTTTTGTCCCATTTTTTTAATTTTCTGTATAAGAGTTTTTTCATATCCAACCACATTTTCTTCATAAAATGTCGGTGAAAGAAGCGGCGGCGCTATCCATGATTCATTAATTGAAAGTCCTACTCCTCTTTTTATAAAACTTTCTGCAAATGAAAGACTTACTTTATTAGCAAATTCCATGAGTTTATACGCAAAATCAGGTTCCATAACAAGATCCATAACAAAATTTTCGAATCCTCTCATAATCGCAGCAAGGGTAAACGGTCCAACAACAGTTCCATTGACAATAACTTCACTTCCAACCTTTTCATTAATCCGTTGTACTGCATTAAGAAACATCGGCATTCGACCATCTTTTTCGGGATCCGGTACTTTTAATTTATCAATATCTTCAATTGAAGATATCATAATCTCATTTGTTGACGGCAGCTCCTCATTTTCGGGGAAGTTAACCTTTGCACCAAGAGCCTCATACTCTACATTATATATATCAACTCCAACCGATATAAGATCATGCCTGTATATCTCATAACACGCCAGCTGGCTTTCAACCAAAAGATTCTCATCCTGTGCAATTTCGGAGGGTGTTTTTCCTATTACTTTTGCGCTATGTTCAAAAATTGTCGGTATAAATGGAATAACCGGCGGGACTTCCCCTTTTGCCATAATATTAAATAAATCTTTTCCGTTCATAAGAACCCCCTTAACATATCTACATTATACCCTCCTTAATATAATAATAATAACCGCAAAAATAGTTTTAGACTTTTTTCTGAATATTATATGCTGTTCTGTTGTGATAAACTGACTAAGAGATTATTTATGGCGGTGAAATTATGAATTCAAAAATAGCTTTTCCTGATTATAATAACTGTATAATGGGCATTCCAAATTCTATTGTCCGTTATTATGGCGGTAAAGCCAATCATCGAGGACTTGACCTGCTTGATACTGCTTTTGATCATGAATATAAAAATGTGCTTTTCATGATATATGATGGTATGGGAACTAAAATGCTTGCCGATAACCTTCCAAAAGAAAGCTTCTTACGCCAAAATATTAAGTCTGAGATATCCTCTGTTTTTCCTCCGACAACTGTTGCTGCCTGTACTTCATATTATTCAGGACAATCTCCTCTTGAACATGGCTGGCTGGGCTGGGCGCTTTATTTCAATGAATTCGATAAGCAAATTGAGGTTTTTTCGGGAACAGAGTACTTTAGCAGAGAACCTTCCGGACAAACTGATGTCGGCAATTCAATTATGCCATTTAAATCAATATATTCAAAAATTGATAAAGCAACAAGCAAAAAAGTAAAAACCTATTCGCTGTATCCCTCTTACATAGCAAGACCAGCTGACCCTGAAACAGTTCTTGGTTATGATTCATTTGATGCGATGCTTTCGCTGACTGCAGATTTATGTAAAGCCGCTGGAAAAAAATTCATTCTGGCATATAATCCACAACCTGATTCAATCTCACATAAAACTGGCTGTACTTCAAAAGAAGTAAAAGCTATTCTAGAAGAAATGAGTGCAAAAACAGCTGCTTTTTGTGATGGACTTGAAGATACACTGGTAATTATATCAGCTGATCATGGCCACATAGACATAAAAAAGGATGTCTTTCTAAATGAAATACCGGAACTCGATAATTGTTTACTCAGACCTCCGTCTATTGAACCACGAGCCGCTTCTATTTTTGTAAAACCCGGCATGGAAGATACATTTGCTAAGTTGTTTGATAAATATCTTGGCGAAGATTTTCTTCTTTTTTCCAAACAACGAGTACTTGATATGGGGTTGTTCGGACCGGGAAAAGGACATATTCGTTATAATGGGTTTATTGGAAACTTTATTGCTGCAGCAACCGGGAACACTCTTTTACGATATCAATTACCCGACTGCCCGGAGCCGGTAAAGTTTCTTTCTCATCACGCCGGCCTTACAGCCGCAGAAATGTATGTTCCTCTGATATTAATAAAAAACCCATAATTAGCTAAATTTTAAAAAACACTATTTCAAAGCATTCTAGAGTGGTATAATACATGCATACCATCTCTTGAAAGGAGCTTAACAATGGCAGATACAAATAATAATAAAATTATGGCCGTACTGTGTTACTTATGGATTTTATGGATCATACCTCTTCTTACAGGTGCAAAAGATGATTCTTTTGTAAAATTTCATATAAATCAGGGAATTATACTCACAATATGCAGTGCTGTAGTGTGGGTTATCGGTTTTATCCCAGCTATCGGCGGAGTAATCAGCTGGATTGGCGGAATAGCTATACTAGTACTTTCAGTAATCGGCATTATAAATGCAGTTAACATGGAAGAAAAACCAGTTCCGGTTGTAGGAACACTATTAACAGTTATTAAATAAATCACAAATGCGGTTAAAAAGGAACTGTTAAACAGTTCCTTTTTTATTGCTTAAATTTAGTATCATAAGTTGAGGCGTTTGACATAGTCATTGGTCCAAATAAAGAATCTGCGGTATGTCCTTTATTAGACCGGCGCAGAACCAAAATCAGGAATGGATAAAAGTTTTCCGCCCTGTACAGCCGATTCATGGGCTATGATTCCAGGCATTACATAACGTGCCGCCTGCCACACATTATTTGCAGGCATCAATCCGTTTTCAACACAGGTTATGAAATCATGAATAAGGAAATGGTGGTAACCACTGTGTCCGTTTCGCTCTCCCTGATATTCAATTGGTAAAATTTTTACATTGTGAATCGGTGCCACGCCAAGATGTGTGCCATCTTCTGATTGTACCTTTGTCATAAGCTCACTGCTTTCATCTAATTCTGATTTCAATGGATTTGGCGCACAATTAATCAGATTGTCAATATATTTGAAATCACTTCTGTCTTTGGTTACCCATATTGCGCCGTGTTTATTATTCTCAACACTCCCCTCCGTCCCCATAAGCGACATTCTGACTGTACCGGGATGACCAATCCTGCGGAATTCATTAATTCGGGCAGCACTTCCATCAGACATACTAAATAGTGCAGATTCATTACTGAATTCGTTATTCCATTTGTTTACACCGATTTTAAATAAAATTCTGGGCAAAAGCTCCCGTTCCAACGATTCCAACTTTCATAACACACCTCCGCATAATTAAATGATAGCATAAAGTAAAACAGATAGTCTTAAATGCTACAATTTTGGGTAAAAATAAGTAACAAACACAAGGAGAAGTTCATGAGCAATCGCAATCACAGCCACGGAAGTGAAAGTCAAAAAAATATTGGTATAGCATTTTTTCTAAATGCAATGTTTGTAGTTATTGAAATAATCGGAGGATTACTCACAAATAGTATTGCTATTTTATCCGATGCGGTTCATGATCTTGGCGACAGTCTTACTCTGGGGCTGTCCTGGGTGCTTGAAAAACGTTCCCGTCGTCCCGGAAATTCCCACTACACATATGGATACAAACGCCTTTCCCTTGTAGGCGCATTGATGAATGCAGTTGTACTACTTATTGGTTCTGGCTTTGTTATTGCAAATGCTATCCCTCGTCTTTTTGCGCCTGAACCTATTGACGCAAAAGGAATGGTAATCCTTGCTGTTCTTGGAATTGTAATAAACGGCGCTGCTGTCCTTCGTCTAAAAAAGGGCACAAAAATTGCAGAAAAAGTCGTTTCTTTGCATCTGCTTGAAGATGTTCTCGGATGGTTTGCAGTTCTTGTTGTCAGTATAATTCTTCTTTTTGTGGACATCCCTATTCTGGATCCAATTTTATCTCTTTTAATAACAGCTTTTGTATTAAAGAATGTGGTCCAAAATTTTGGACAGATTATAAAGATCTTTCTCCAGGCGGTCCCGGAAGGATATGACATATCAAAAATCGAAGATAAAATTGTAAAAGCTCATCCTTCAGTTTTTGATATACACGGAACAAAACTTTGGACTCTTGATGGCGACAGTAATATCATGACTTTTCATATGTGTGTTAAAAATGAACCTGACTTAAATGAAATTATCAGCCTCAAGCGTTCAGTGAAAAATACTCTTCACGAATTGGGCATTGAAGATGTAACTATTGAAATTGAAAACCTCGATAACTGTTCAAATGCTCTCATTAAACACGAATAATTGACACAGCAAACAGTTCAAAATATAATTCCTTTTGTAGCACATGCTATACAATGTGCAGTTTTTGTAGAATACAGAGGGATTATGATTAAAGAAACAGCTTATGCAAAAATAAATATAGGTCTTGATATCGTTGAAAAACGCTCTGATGGCTATCACAATATTGATACCATTATGCAGGCAGTTTCATTGGGTGATGAAATATATCTTAAAAAAGCTTTGGGCATCACTATTGAATGTTCGAATACAGATATTCCTATTGATGAATCTAATACCGCACATAAAGCAGCTATAGCATTCTTTAAAAAATCCAACATTGATTATCAAATTAATGGAGTATCTATAAGTATAATAAAGCATATACCCTCTAAAGCAGGTCTTGGCGGAGGAAGTAGTGACGCTGCCGCTGTTCTGAGGGGTTTGAATAAACTATACTGTACTAATTTTAGTACATCAATTTTGAGAGAATTAGCACTGGAAGTAGGTTCCGATGTTCCTTTTTGTATTGAGGGGGGAACACAAAGAGCCAAAGGCCGAGGTGAAGAACTTACTGTATTACCGAGTTTTAAAGGAGTTAATATTGTTATTATAATGCCCGCCGAAACAGTTGAAACTGCGTATGCATATTCAATGCACTCCAAAACAGAGGAACCTGTCCACCCTAACATGCAGCTAATTGAAACGGTAGTTCTTAAGAAAAACCTTCATAAGTTGGGCAACTGTATTGGCAACACATTTGAACCTCTTGTTTTCCCTGGCAAACCCACCATTGAAAAAGCGAAGCATGATATAATTGATACAGGAGCTGTAATAGTATCAATGACCGGTAGTGGGGCTGCGGTTTTTGGGGTTTATGACTCGCATGATACTGCGCAAACTGCATACCTAAAGCTTAATAAAAAATATAAAACTTATCTTACAAAAACCATTGGAGGAATAGATTGAACATAACCTGTGGAACTGACATTGTTGAAATAGACAGAATAAAAAAAGCCGTCAATAAAACAGCGACTTTTATAGACCGCATATATACAGTAGCTGAACAAGCTTACTGTGTGTCAAAAAAGGCAGGAAGGTACAGTAGTCTTGCAGCGCGTTTTGCAGCCAAAGAGGCAGTTGCCAAAGCTTTTGGAACCGGACTTGGCGAACACGCTGCACCTTCTGAAATTGAAATTCTTAATGATCCTATTGGCAAACCTTATATTTCTCTCAAAGGCACAGCAAAAGAAACCTTTAGCCGTATAGGTGCAGAGAAAATTGATATCAGTCTTTCCCATGGAAGAGATTATGCGGTTGCTTTCGCAGTTATAACTTATAAAGAGGACAATAATGGATAAAATCACTTTTTTTCATTGCGCAGACTTACACCTTGACACACCATTTAAAACACTGGCATCAAAGCCCGGGCTTCCTGTGAAACGCAGGAATGAAATATTAAAGAGCCTTGGACGTCTGATAGATAAAGCAAAAACAGAAAAACCTAATTACCTTTTTATTGCCGGAGATTTATTTGAGCATGAATATACCGGTATTCGCACAGTTTCGGTGGTTAACGGCTTGTTTGCTTCAATTCCTGAAACAAATGTTATTATGATTGCCGGCAATCACGATCCGGAAGCTGCAAATTCGCATTATAAAACATACAAATGGAACAGCAATGTGCATTTTTTAGGCGGCGACACAAACAGCATTTATTTTGAAAATACTAACACAGAAATTTTTGGGCTTGGATGGATATCAGGAACCGGTCAGGCTGCCGGCCTTGAAATTATGGATATTAATAGCGAAAGAATCAACGTTTTACTATTTCACGGCGATGTCGATCTTCAAATAGGAACCAACGATTATAACTCAATCTCATCGCAGGTACTTAGGTCAAAGGGTTTTAATTATGTTGCTGCCGGTCATAACCATAAGAGAAAAACAGGAGAGGGCGATGGAATCTTTTTTAACCCCGGCAGCCTTGAACCTCTGGGTTTTGATGAACCCGGAGTTCACGGATTCTTTTCGGGCATCATTTTTAAGGATTCTTTACCATCTGTAGCCTTTTGGGAAAATTCCTTAACCATGTATGAGACGATTGATTTTAATATAAGCGAATTTGATGAAAACCAACTAATTATCAGCGCCATAACCCCTTTAATTAAGGCTGATAACCATCTATATAAAATAGTACTGACGGGAAATAAGCCTCTTGACTTTAACCCTGACACATCTATTATAGAAAATGCTTTTTCAGGCTTATCATTGTTTGTTAAGGTAAGGGACAAATCTTCAGTTTCAATTTCAATAGAGGAGCTTTCTATCGTAAAAGGATTAAAAGGCGCTTTTACGCGACAAATACTTGAAAAAATGGCTGATGCTTCTGATGATGATAAAGAACTCCTTGAAAAAGCTTTATACTATGGGATTGAAGCAATAGAAAATATGAAAATTGAGCTTGCCGGAGGTGAAACTTTATGAAAATAAAGAAACTTCGCATCAACGGATATGGAAAATTTACCGACAAGGAAATAGCTTTAAAAGATGGACTTAACCTGATCTTTGGTAAAAATGAGGCCGGAAAATCAACTATTCAATCTTTTATAAAAGCCATGCTTTTTGATTTTCCAAGAAAGAATATTGACGGCGAAGGACGACTTCCGGCTTCTAAAAAATATAAACCATGGAGCGGGTCTGACTTTGGAGGCCTTCTGGAAATTGAAACAGATGATGACAGGCTTTTAAAAATAGACAGGGATTTTGTTCGAAAAGATGCCGCTGTATTTGATAATAATCTGCGCGATATAACCCAGGAATTTCCATATACCAAAAAAAATGGCTTGGCCGTTGGTGAATCTCTTTTAAATATGGACAGAGAATGTTTTGAGAATACCTCGTTTATAAAACAGGGCGGAACTATCGTCTTACAAGATGACCGCAAAAATCTATTTGATAAACTTATGAATATATCCCAGACAGGAAGCGAAAATACTTCTGCCTCATCTGCAAAAGCGGCTTTATCATCGGCAATTAAAGATCTTGGGAATAATAGAACTAAGAATCGCCCATATAATATTGCAATTACTGAGTATAGGCGACTTGCGCAACAACTTGAGGATGCAGATAAAAAACGCACAGAAATGAAAGAATATAGTAATCGTCAACAGAGTCTTGAGCTTGAGATAAAAAACCTGAAAAGCGATTTAAGTAAATACGAATCTTTACAGGAAATTGCAGGATTAAAAAAGGAAAGAGACCTTATACTTCAACTTAAGGAGAAATATGACGGCTTTTCAAATAATATACAAAACCTTAGTAAAGATATTTTTTCAACCGGGCAGCAAATTGACAAAAATCAATTGTCGGCTAACATTACTGAGGCCGAAATACTTGATAACATAAGAAAAACTGCCACAGCTATGGAAAAACAAAAAGGTATAGTTAGCGGAGATCCCGAGTCAAAGCTAATTAAACTCGAAAAAAACAAAGAAAGAAAACGTATTTGGCTGGCTCTAAGTTATATCGGGATCACAGCAACAGCACTTCTGGCAATTCTTTTTCATCCGGCTATTTTCATTTTAACTGCAACTGTTACCGCTATCCTGATATATTTGCACATAAAAAAACCTCATTATTCTGCAGATAAACTTCACGAGCAATTAAAGCTTATAAAGGAGTGCCGTCAGGATTTAATTCTAATAAATGCCTTTATTGAGTCTGCGGAAGGTGATAAAGCCAAAAACTTTGAAGATGCTGGCAACACCTTAAATGGTCTTTTTGAAAACAAAAAGCAGTCCGCACTGCTTGAAAGCCAATTGATACGCCAAAAAGAACGAAAAGCCGATCTTGAAAAGTTCAGGGGCGATGTTCTTGGGCAGTACAATGATATTAGTCAGATTGAAACCCTGCTAAAAGCTATAAATTCAAAAATCAACGAGTCCGGTTATGATAATGCCAACTCAGGTAAAATTACAACTGCAAATCCAAAAATAGAACTTGAGGAAAAACAGCGGAACCTTTCAGGTGTTAAAGCTGTATTAAATGAATATATGCAAAGCGATGAGGAATTGGCTCAACTTGAGGAATCTCTTGAATTTAACAAAGAAAAACTTGACTCTATACAAACCGAAATTCATGCTATGGGAATTGCTTCCGAAATTATTACACAAGCAGCAGAAAATATGCAAAAAGATATTATTCCCCGCCTTAATGAAAAAACAGGCGTCATTCTTAACCAAATAACAAATGGTAGCCACTCAACACTGGCAACCGGACTTGATAATGAAGTAAATACTGAATTCCAAAATTCAGTGCATTCTCTATGGGAGTTCAGCGATGGCACCATTGACCAAATGTATTTTGCACTTAGGGTTGCTGCTTCTGAGGTGTTCTCCGAAAAAGAGTCTGTTCCAATAATTATTGATGAAGCTTTTGCTTATTATGACGAAACACGTATTAAGAGTACTTTTGACTTTCTTTCTGAAATTGCAAAAAACAAACAAATTATAGTTTTCACCTGTAAAGAAAAAGAAATAGATATTGTCTCTGAATACGAAAATATAAACATTATCCGAATTTAACTTAACAAATTTAAAAGCTTAACTCTAAAAACCAGCAATTGTCCCTAGGGGTAATTGCTGGTTTTTGGGTCATTTGTCCCTAGGGACAAATTGTGGTTTTTTAGTTTTTGAGTTCTTTTACTAGTTTTTTGCGACAGACGCAGCTGCTTCCATCGGGAAGAGCCCCGGAATCCTGACACTTGCTGCAATCGTATACTGGTTCAAGATAGTTCTCTGCAAATCCATTTTTAGTGAGTAATGAAGAAATCATCTCCTTCATTACATCAATTTTTGAAAACACATCCTGTTTCTGCTCTTTTCTCATAGCTAGTGAGTCTATGCTAAGATTAGCAACATCTGATTGCAGTTTTTTTATATCAGGCACTTTTGAATAAACTTCTTCATGCCTGGTTTCCATGGTTTTATTGTTTTTAGCCTTTAGTTTTTCATAATGCCCACGGATTTGTTTTTTGAGCATCATTTCATCTAGCCCGCCATTATTCCGTGAAGCAATATATTTTTTTGCACCTTTTTCAACCTGTTCAGGAGTCCTGTAGCCGTTTTTGTTCCATCCTGTAAGCACCTTATGAACATACTCTAAGTTCGGATTAGATATCCTGACAGTCTTCTTTAAGGCCATCTCTATAATATCCATACCGTATTTATAATCATCTACCCATTTCTTTATATATCTTTCCTCATATTCTGTTAAACGGCTGGAACGATTTAGTTTTTTTGCAATCTTGGTTGATATCTCTTTCATCTTTTTATATTTCGTGAAATAATCATCAAGATCATCTTCATTCTTAATTCCTGCTTCAGCCCAATTTTTTGCTACAGCATTCACATATGAGAATTTTAATAACCCGCGTTCATTACAATAATTAAAAAGCATAAACATAACTTCATCTTCGAACTTATAAAGATTGAACCACATTTCTATGTTTTGATACCAGGAAATCGGCATTATGCCCTGGAAATAACCCTTATTTATTGATGAGACAATGCTTTTCTTAGTGTCTAGCTCCATAGCATTAGGAGTTGTTCTTGGCTTATACAGCTTATTAATTTCTTTATCTTTTAGATCAGTTAACACAAATCCCTTTCCTTTTTTATGGAAAAGCCCTTTTTCAACCAGTTCTTGGAATGTGCCTGAAATTTTTTCTTCTGCTAACCCGAAGGTTTTAGCAAACTGCATTTCCGATATCTTTTTCTTATTCTTAGATAAAAACAAACAATACAGATATATTTTTACCTGTATTCCTGTCATTTCAGGTAAATACTCACTGATAAAAATGTCAGAAATCGGGGTGTCCGAATATAAAAATGTCTTAGATTCTTCAAAATTATACATATCTTTTCCTTTATGATGGTAACTTATATTATATAGAGTTGACATCTCTGCGTAAAGTAGAAATAGTGAATACAAAAATTTAATTTGATAATTTGAAAAAACCCCCACATTTTGATGCTTTCACCTGTAAAAACAACTAACGTGATAAAAAGGTGTGTATCTCGCTAAATAACACGCGTTTTAGTGTTTCACGCACGTTTCACGGTTATTTTAACAAATATTTTCAAAAAAATTAGGTCAATTTAAAGTTTCACAGATGTTTCACACGTGATGAATTGCTTTATACTTTACTACCAATTCAAAACATTAAAAAAGATATTGCTCAATGGGGTACAATGAAGGAGTATAGGGAGAAGGCTTTATGATTGAAAAATATAGAGATATATCAATAATTGATTTTAGTGACAGATTACTCACGATTGCCTGCGATTCATGTGGCGGCGTTGGACTTCTAGATGGCGATACAGTCAGAGCAGACGGCTTCAATGTTGGATACCATACAGCGTTTGTAGCACTTGCTGAAACAATGGCAATAGGTGCCGAACCTTTGCTTATCGTCGATACACTATCAGTTTCTTTAGAAAGTTATGGAAAATCAATATTGTATGGAATTAAATCAGCTACAGAAGAAGCTGGCCTCGACTCCAATAAATCTATAACAGGTAGCTCCGAGGAGAATTTTATTGTTCAATCTACAGGAATCGGTGTAACAGTACTCGGACAACTTAATAAAGCTGATTTTAAGCCAAAACCACTGGAAACCTCATATGATGTTGTAGTAATCGGAACTCCCTTGGTAGGCGATGAAGTTATTCAGCGAAAATCTGAAATTTTGACCCTTGCCGCAATAAAGAATTTGCTAAGACAAAACTACGTCTTAGATCTGGTACCAGTAGGTTCAAAAGGCATTCTTTATGAAACTAACCAAATGTCAGAAACTCTGGGTATGAATTTCTATGAAAATACATTAACCCCCGATTTGATTCGAAAATCCGCCGGACCTTCCACCTGCGCAGTCGCGGCTATAAATACAGACCAATTGAAGAATATTATGAAACTTATAGATATTCCGGTTTCATTAATCGGAACCTTTAAGAAACAAAGGTAGACAACAGACAATGTTTTTGGTAACATTCTGTTTAATAAAAGTGATTAGGTGCCTAGGCGGAATAGATATTATCTACCGTTTGGGAGAATAGGGAACGGAGTTAAATCTTCGGCGGTCCCGCCGCTGTAATTGCCGGATATATGATATATGCCACTGGTTTACCGGGAAGGCTTCATATATTGTCATCGGCATAAGCCAGAAGACCTGCCTCATTGCTATAACACCAAAGGACCATGGTAAAGTCCCTGGAAGTATTTTTGTATGCTTCTGAGGACTTTTTTAATGAAATGGAGTAAAAATGAAGTCAAAATTATCAGTGAAATTTATTACGCTATGCGGAATGTTCATAGCACTATCAGTTGCAGGTGCATTTTTAAAACCTTTTGGCAACTCTATTGCCTTTGATTCACTTCCTGCATTTTTGGCAGCTTCAATGCTTGGACCAGCTGCGGGAGCATTAACGGGACTTCTTGGACATCTTATATCATCGGCCATTGTGGGTTTTCCTTTTTCTTTGCCTGTACATTTGATTGTTGCGGTTGAAATGGCCATAGTAATGATAATTTATTCTGTTTTAGCTCAAAAAATAAATATTGCTGTATCTGCAGTAATTGCAATTCTTTTAAATGGAGTAGTTGCTACAGCTTTGCTTATACCTATTCTAGGAGCGCCCTTCTTTGCTGTGATGGTTGGTCCTCTAACATTGGTGGCAGCAATTAATGTGATTTTAGCGGTACTGCTTCATAGAGCTCTTAATTCTATTCCCTCTGTTACAAAAGACTTAAATCACACAGTAAACTGGTGGTTTCTAAAAAAATAGCCCTTTCAGAAAGTAAAACCTTTCTTATTTTATGCAGAGCACATTACGTGCTCTGTGTATTTTTATAACTTTTTAATATAATTAATACTTTTTATAACATTATTATATTCAAACTCCAGCAAATCACTTTCTGACATACTCTTATCATATGGCGAACATATTTCTAGTGTTATATTCTCTATCTCTAAACCCCTAAGTTTATTAACAATATTTTTCATGGGAAGATACCCTTCTCCAAGCGCGCAAAAATGCACAGGACTTTTAACGGTTTTAAAGGGCTTCGCTTTTGAATATATCTTTTCACTACACACATCTTTTAAATGAGTGCATAAAATATTTTCTCCAAATGCACTAATTCCATCCATTGGATTCTCTCCGGTAAAAGCAAAATTACCACTGTCATAACAAACACCAAGGTAGTCTGACTTAAGGTCAAGAATAGAAATCATGTCTTCTATAAAAATATCTCCATGGTTTTCAATTGCTATTTTAATTCCATATCTTTCTGCTACAGGCAGAACGCTTTCTAATTGTTCCTTAGCGTTTATTGCTCTTTTTGCAGTTGCATTACGTCCATCCAGACAATCTCCCCCAACAAAAGTTCTAAGAAGTTTTGCCCCCAGTAATTCCGCCGCTTCAATAGATGGTCTGAGTTCCTCAATTGATGTTCCGCATGCACCAAGTTCTACATACATCTCGTTCTCTTCTGCAAAGTTCCGAACCCAATTTGCATCAGTTTCTAAATTAATATGATATGGATCTATATGCAGTCCATCAGCACCAAGCTTTTTTGACATATTACAGTACCATCTGATATCCACCGGATTTTCAGGCTTGTACCAATGTTTTCCAAAACGCATATAATAACTAAATGTATCTATAGCAATTTTCATCAATTAATTCCAATCCATGAGTACTTTAACTACTTTACCGGCTTTAATTTCATCTATTGCTTCAAGATACTCATTTTTATCAGGTTTTATTCGTTTGCCTATAAGAAGAGCTGGATATATTAATTCTCTATTATATAAATCAGCTACTTTTTTGAAATTTTCTGATGTGACAATACCGGGATTATATATAGTAGTATGTGCATCAAACCAAAGACTTTGCTTGATGGTTATTCCTTTAGTGTTATAACTGGAAAAAATCAAAACTCCCGGAGCAAGAGTACAAGCCATCTCCTGTCCCTGAATGCTACCTGAACACTCAATTATGATGTCAAACTTATCGCTTTTACAGATTTCTGATGGATGAACAGCTTTATCTGCTCCTGACTTTTCTGCAATCTTAAGTCTTGATTCGGATAAATCTGCGGCAACCAACTCAGATAAATTATAGTTGTTGAGAATCTGTACTGTGCAAAGCCCCATTGATCCCATTCCTAAAACTAATACCCTTTTACCTCTATAATCCTCAGCTGACAGCGGAGTCATGGCACAATGATAAGCACATCCATACATTTCCAGAATAGCAGCTTCGCTTATATCTCTTTCTCTAGGATAAACAACCGCTATATCTTCACAGCACCGGTTCACATATTCTCGATGACAGGGTTCTCCGCCATGTCCGGTCATTACAACATAATCCCCCATTGAAAACCCGTTTACCTCCAGCCCTAAAGCAACTATACATCCAACTGCTTCATGCCCCGGTTCACCAACTTGCATTGGATAATTCACGCCATAGCCCGCTTTATATCCCCCTTTGAAACTTCGAAGTTCTGAAGTGTTGCATAAAGAAGATGCAATAATTTCTATTCCTACTTGTTTTTCATCAGGGCTTCCCATCTTGACATCAGTAAAGATTGGTTTTCCAGGTGCTGTGTACTGTAATGATTTTACAATTTTCATAATTTTACCCCATAGTTTAATTCCTAATGTAATAATAATACAAAACACACTTGAACTACCCGCCAATGAATTGGCAGGATTCCTGGTCGATAGACCTACCGTGGTCTAAGCTTACCCAAGCTATCCCCGCTGTCCCTGCGGTTCTTTTCTTACCCGACAGAAGAAACAGTCCTTCTATCAGGATATTTATACTGGCATTTTTGTCCCTGTCATGGTGTGAACAGCACACAGGGCATTCCCACTCCCTTACGTT